>Ga0134125_10002027_pt1 | contig 24283 bp, 20 predicted proteins | sample KB31751_FD_96464 | JGI IMG/M metagenome (GOLD analysis project Ga0134125, IMG submission 96464) | Terrestrial soil microbial communities with excess Nitrogen fertilizer from Kellogg Biological Station, Michigan, USA - KB3-175-1 | ecosystem: Environmental > Terrestrial > Soil > Unclassified ...
AAGGCGGTCATTCTGGAAAGCCTGAGCATCTGCCCGGGCTGCATGCACCACCTGCGCTTCGATTCGGAGGCGGCGAAGCGCCAGGTGGCCGCAACCTCGGCCCTCAAGGTGGAGGGCATCATCCGCCATCCACCGGTCGAGGAAGCGTGGGAGTACTACGTGACCATCTCGATCCGCAATGATCGCGGCGAGGAGGTCGACCGCCAGGTCGTCAATGTGGGCGCTCTGCAGGGTGCGGAAAAGCGCACCTTCACATTGTCGGTGGAGGTGCTGCCGCCCCGCGCGCCGGAGGAGGAGGCTCCCCAGCCCGTGGCCAGCGCCGCACCCAGGCCGGCAAATGCCGCTGCGCCCGCAGGGGCGGCCGGGGCACAGCGCAGTGCAGCGAAGCCTCCCGCGGAGGCTCCCAAGCCGCCGAGTCGCCCGGCGCCGCCGCCGGCAGCAGCCGGCATACGGCTGCCCGATGGTACGGTTCTGACGCCCCCGGGCCTGGGACCCAGGCGCAAGCAATAGCGCCCAGCCCGCTAGAACTCCTGTTCCGTCTGTACCAGGAACTGCACCCGCTTGATGCTCGGATCGCCGTCGACCGGGAAGGCGAGATCGACGTGAATGATGTTGCCGAGTCCCGTGCGGGCATTGCCGAAGCGCAGACCAAAACCTGCATCCTTCAGTAGGCCGAGACTCTGGGCCGCGAGCGGCGGGTGGCCCCAGGTGCGGCCCATGTCATAGAACACGGCGGCGCCCACCCGGAAGAGACGGAACGGATACCAGTTGGTGAAATACCGCTCTTCGAGCGTGAACAGCGCGCGCGAAGTGCCGTCCTGGTAGCGCAACGGGTAGCCCCGCAGGCCGTTGTCGCCGCCGAGCAGGATCTGATCCTCGAGATCGAGTCGTTTGCCCACCGTGCCCGTCAGCGTCGAGAAGAAGAGCCAGTTGCTCGACTGCTTCGCGTAGTAGCGTACGGCACTGTCGAGCACGCCGTTAGTGAGCGAGCCTTTCTCCACCCTGCCCGTAAAGACACTGGATACCAACAGCGTGTCATTGTCGGTGAGCCCGTACCCATCTCCGGTAGCGAGCATGAAGGTGACCGCATCGTGGCTCGAGCCGAGCGCGGTATTGGCGTAGCCCAACTGGACCGTCGCGTAGGCGCCGAGGTCGAAGTCCTCCGTCCGGCCGATCTGGTTGTGGTTTCTCAGCTTTACGAAAGCATCCTGCACGAGGTCGAAGCGCAGCCAGGGGTAGACCAGCTTCCGGTTCGCGGGCAGTACCGTCGGACCGGACCAGAGGCCGGACTGCGAGAATACGTGCTGATCGTATGCGATTCCGGTGCTGTATCGGCGTGTCCAGCCGTTCTCGAGCCCTTGGGAAAAACCGCCGTAGATCTGATAGAAGCGGTTGCGGTCCGCGAACCTGTCGATCTGCTCCCCGCGATCATAGAGCAGATCATCCTGCGTGTTGTCGTTGAGCGTGATGCCGCCGGCGTGTCGGGTCTCGAGCGAGTAAAAGGGTCTGTCGAGGATGAATCGGCGCATCTTGCCGTCGCTCAGGCTTCCATAGGCGACATCGGTGGTGAACCAGGATCCGAGCGTATGCGGGTTTCGCACCTCGATATCCGACTCGCTGCGATCCACCGAGTTGGAGTGCTCGAGCTTGACGGACGTGCCGGTGCCCAGAGTGTTGACCTCCTCGATCCGGAAGCCCGTCTCGCTCTTGCCGCCGCTGCGTGAGAAGTTGAATCCGGGATTGAGTGTCCAGACGTCGCGGGTCATTACCCGGACATCGACCTTGCCATCGTGGTAGGCGACGGGCTGGATCGAGGCGTCATAGAAATACGGGTTGCCACGCAGGATGCGTGCGGACTCATCGAGCAGGTGCCGGGAATAGCGCTCGCCCGTATGGAAGAGGAGCTGGTCGCTGATCGTCCGCTGCCGGGTCACCGGATGGAGGCGGTCGGCGAGACGAAAGAGCCAGTTGTCGTCCTTGGGGTCGTTCAGGTCGAAGATGTTCTCGTTGTCGATCTCGACGTGCCCAACCACGGCGCCCATGCGCTCGAGCTCCGCGTCCGAAGGGATGGGCTGAGCGGACGCCTGCTGATGGGAATGCGCCGCCGCGGCGAGCTGGGGCGCCATGAAGAGCAGCAGCGCGGCCAGGAACGGCGCGAGGGAGTCCGTCCGCATGGCCCGGAGAATACGGCAACGGCGGAAGTTGCAAGGTGCGGTGCGTCCTGGTATCGCTAAGTCCATTCAAAAACTACGACTGCGTCGGGGTTCCATGAAAAAGCGGGGATGGGCGGTCGGAGCCATCGCGACGGTCCTCTCGCTGGGAATGGTGGGGGCGCGGGCCGCGGATGGCTCTCGAGGCGTGCTGGTGTTTGCCGCGGCATCACTCGCCAATGTGCTCGGCGATCTCGACATGGCGTTTACCGCGCGGACGGGTATCCGCGTCACGTCCTCGCTCGCCGCATCCTCGATGCTCGCCAAGCAGGTCGAGGCCGGGGCTCCTGCGGATGTGTACTTTTCTGCGGACCTCCAGTGGATGAGCTACCTGCAGGAACGCGGCCTGCTGCGTCCGGGTTCCCGCCATGACGTGGTCGGCAACTCACTGGTGCTGATCGCGCCCGCCGCCAGCTCATTGCGAGTGCGCATCGTGCCGGGGTTCGATCTCTCGCGGCTGCTCCGGGGCGGGCATCTCGCTGTTGCCGACCCGGACTCCGTTCCAGCCGGTATCTACGCGCGCGAAGCGCTGCAGAAGCTTGGAGCCTGGGACGCTGTTGTACCGCACCTGGTACGCGCGGAGAACGTGAGGGCGGCCCTCGCGTATGTCGCGCGAGGCGATGCGCCGCTTGGGATCGTCTATCGGACGGATGCCCTCGTGGAGAAGGGAGTTCGCGTCGTCGGCGTATTCCCTGCCGATAGCCACTCTCCGATCGTGTACCCCATTGCGCTCACCCGCCACGCGGGCGGTGCGGCGAAGCGTTACCTTGAATTCATCAGCAGCCCGGAAGCCCAGCCGGCATTTCGTAAATGGGGCTTCGAGCCGCTCGCCGCGAGGTAGTCTGAACCAAGCGTTAGAATGTCCGCGTGAGATGCAGCGTCCAGATGTAGATATTCCGCAATGCGTCGGGTTTCAGGGTGCCCAATCCCGGATCGGTGGGCAGGTCCCGCTCCCGCTGTGCCTCGAAGACGGTGCGGTAGGCGAGGCCGACGTCCCACCCGGGTAGGAGGTTGCGCCACTGCAGCCCGGCGCCGGCATAAGCCCCGTACGCTGGAGTCGCCCAAGAGTACCGCGAAGCACCAACGAACACGTTAAAGGCGAGCGGCGAGTTGAAGCGGTAGCGGTAATCGAGCATGCGGACGCTGACGAGAGCTCGCCCGCTGATCTCATCCGCCTCGAGCGCCACGCCGAGATCCTGATGCCTCGAGACTCGGCGGCGGGCGCCCAGCGCGAAATAGGGCCCGGTGGCCCACTTTGTGTAGTACCGCGGCTGAGTGGCGAGATTGAGGTTGATGAGGCTGCGGTAATAGCCGGCGCCCGCACTGAGATAGAGCTCAGCGCCATTCGGGCGCGAGCCGCCAAAAGCGGCCGTCTCGGTGTCCTCATCTCCTCGCAAGAGCGCATTGCCGTCGCGCAGGTAGCCTTCCAGACGCGCGTAGTGCGCTCCGAAGACGTCGCGTCCTGCATCGAGCTCCGCCCCCACCGAGTATCCCTTCCACGGATAGGAGTAGCTGAGCGACTCCAGGTATTCGTTTTTGTAGGGGTAACTTGCATAGACCGTACGACCTTCGTCAGCGAGCGTCCGAAGCTGCAGCTGTATCAGGCCGCCGAAGGGCGGCTCCCAGCCGATGCGCAGCATATTGCTCTGGCCACCGACGGCATCCCCAATTGTGTTGGGCGTTGCGAGCACGCGCTGGTCGCCGAACCAGTTACCAATGTTGGCACCGTAGTTGGCGATGCCGTCTGGGTACCCTGTCTGCACGGTACTGAAGGTATGAACGTACCAGGTGGGTGCCCAGGAGTCGATCTCGTAGGTCAGGCTGAAAGGGCCGATGCGCGGGAAGTCGATTCCTGTGGAGAGGTCAGGCTTACCGAAGAGAGGTGAGTGTCCGGCCAGGGTATCGTTGCCGGCATATTCGATATACACGGAGAAGGGCACGCGCCCCGGGAAGATGAACCGGCTGGTCAAAGAGGCTTCCTGCTTGCCTACGACCGCTGTGCCTGCGCCAAATCCCGTGGTCTGGGCCTGGCTCGGATGTAAGAACGCCTTGAGAATATCGGTGAGGGATTGTCCGCCCGCAGCTCCCCCGCCCCAGATGAGCACGCGCTGCGCCGAAATCGCCCAGCCGCTCACCGGCTCGATCCCGAGGCGCACACCACCCATCTTGGGATAGCCCCGCGTCAGCGAGCCATCCGTGAGCTGGATGCGATCCGACTCCGACATACGCGCAACGAAGGCCTCGTACCGGAACCCCAGTCGCGTGAGCGGCCGATAATTCGACAGGGTGATGGAGGGCATGGTCGGCGCTTCCGTGCTGATCAGCATCGCGCTGTCCGTCATGGGCGACCACCAGTGGTCGCGCCAGCCGATGTCGAGCTGCGCCCAGTCGAAGCCGAGACTCAGCATCGTCCCCGTGGGTGTCGCCCGGCCCTGGTAGGCGACGCCGCCGACATTGAGGAGCATGTAGGAGTTGGGCTGCAGGTAAGCGGCGGCGGCGACCTCGTACGGGCTCTGCGCCTTCTGCCCGTGCTGGTTCGGCAGGGTGATGTTGGAAGCGCCGGAGGTCGCTGCCGCGGAGAGGCTGGTGAACTCGATCCCGGTCGTTTGCATGTAGCGATCGAGGTAGTGCCGAACCCGCTCACACAGGGGGCGATCCACCTTACAGGCCTTGGGGAGTGCCTCGAGGACCAGTGCCGCCGGGATGGGCCGGGTCATGACGGGCTCGTCACCCAGAATGAGCACACGCTCCACCTGCGCTTCGACATCAGGATCGAGATTCAAGGGCAGGTAGGGTGTGACGCCGAGGGCGTACGCCACTCCTTGAGACGCAATCATGCTAGCCGCCAGCAGCAGCGCCGTTCTTCTCATCGTTCCGCCGACATTGCCCATCACCGGGCGGGCACGGTATCGGGCTGGGGGAGAAAGATCAATTGTCGTAGGTCACCCGACACTCGGCGCCGCGCTCGAGGATCTCACCGATGCCGCGGGTGATGACGGCGTTCTCGCCGAAGGTGACGCCGAGCAGTTTGCGATCAAAGCGGAACGTGCGCAGCACCGCCACGGGGTCGAGCCCGCGGATGCCCGTGCGCTGATCGGTCGAGGGGATGATGCAGCGGGTGCAGGGCTTCACCAGGCTCAGGATGATCGGTCCGATCTCGACCGATGCGATCCGATCCTCGGCGTAGGGTGGCAGTCCCGCGAGCACCAGGCTGGGACGGAAGCGCTCCATCGGCAGTGCTTCAGGAAGGCGGCGGTTCAGATCCTCGAGCGATGCGCGGGTGCAGACGAGAATTGGATAGGCGTCGGGAAAAGCGATCGGTGAGAGGGTGGACCCGGCGAATTCCGGATCCGCTCTGCGGGGGGGTGTTGCCGGTGTGCGCACGATGCGCACCGGCTCGCCGAGCACGCTGCTCACCCACGAGGCGGCCGCGTCGCCTTGATCCAGCCCCGCGCAGGAGTCTTTCCAGATGCGAACCGGCCGCATCGTGCCTCGGGGCACCAGCGGCAGCAGCAGGGGTGGCAACCCTGCCGATGTCAGGATGAGCCCGTCCTCCGTCAGGTCCGTCAGGATGCGGGTCAGCAGAGGGTGAGTACGCTGCGTCAGAAAGGTCCCGTCGTTGCGAATCACCAGCCAGTGGCGATCCCACTCGAACCCGGTCGCTGCGAGGCGTACGCGAAGTTTCGGTATCCCCCGGGCCGACTTCAGGGGATAGACGTTGAGCTCTTCGATGAATACGGTCATGGCGTGAATTCTAGCCCGGCAGCAGTTCACTCTGGGTTCAGGGCTCGGCGCCCATAAATGGCTGCATGCGGCCCATTGAGTGCCATCCGCCGGCAGAGCGCCCTAGAAGGTGCGAGTCGGCGAAACCGGTCTTGCTGCGTTCTGTCCAATGGGTATCCGGGGCGCGCCGCGCGTCCCCGGGGCTATTCCTTAGGCGGGGCCGGGTATGAGAACCTGCCGCGGTCAGTACCGGAACGTATCTCCATGAGAACGCGATCTCTATCGGTCTTCGGCGGAATCGCCACCGGGGTGCTGGTCATCCTCGGCGCCTTCAGCGCGGCGCTCGGGCAGGAGCCGCAGGCTCAGAGCGATGACAGCCAGGTCATTGAGCACCTCGGGGAAGACCCTGATCCGGGGTCGAATCCTCCCGGGCGCGTCGCCCAGCTGAGCTACGTCGAGGGCAGCGTCTCGCTCGAGCCTGCGGGCGCCGATAATTGGACCACCGCGACCCTCAATCGGCCACTGACTCTCGGGGACAAGCTCTGGAGCGACCAGACCTCGCGCGCGGAGCTTGATATCGGCGATGCCGTCATCCGCTTGGGCAGTTCCACGGGCTTCTCCTTTCTCAACCTCGATGACCAGACCGCGCAGATGCAGGTGACTGCGGGGACCGTCATCGTTCACGTACGTACGCTTGCCAACGGCGAGCACGACGAAATCGACACGCCCAATCTCGCCCTCACCCTGAATCAACCTGGCACGTATCGCGTAGAGGTGAGTGACAGCGGCGACACGACCATCGTCAAGGTGGACGACGGGGATGCACTCGCCACCGGCGGCGGGCAGTCCTATCCCATTGCAGCGCAGCAGAGCGTGACGTTCACGGGCACGAGCACACTTGCTGCCGATTTCGCGACGCTCGGCGCTCCGGATTCCCTCGACGACTGGTCGATGCAGCGTGAGCAGCAGGTCGAGCGGCAGGCGGCCGTTGCACAGCAATACGTGCCGCCCGACATGGTGGGGGCGGATGATCTCGGCTCCTACGGCACTTGGGAATCGACCACGGACTGGGGTAATGCCTGGTTCCCGACAGTCGCCGTGGGATGGGCGCCCTACAGCCTCGGCCGGTGGGTATGGATCTCGCCCTGGGGCTGGACCTGGGTGGACCAGGAGCCATGGGGCTTTGCGCCCTTCCATTATGGCCGGTGGGGCCGCTGGCATGACCGCTGGTGTTGGGTCCCGGGTCCGCGCAGGGTACATCCCTTCTATGCGCCCGCGCTGGTCGGATGGGTCGGTGGTGCACGTGGCCGGGCCGGGGCTCATGTCGGCTGGTTCCCTCTCGGACCGCGGGACGTATATGTGCCCGGCTATCGGGTGAGTCCTGCCTACGTCCGAAACATCAATGTTGCGAATGCACGATACGTCAACACGACTTACATCAACAACGTATATGAAGGGCGTGTTCACGGCGTCCACTATGTCAACAGTGGAGTGCCTGGCGCGATTACCGCGGTTCCACGTAATGTGTTCACATCAGCCGAGGCCGTGGGTCCTCACCGTGTGATCCTGCCCCATCGCGGTGGCCTGAATATGCGCGCAGTGACCGCAGCTCCGGCCATTGCTCCCGTAAGGCAGAGCATTCTTGGAGTGAATGATGGCCGCATCGTCAGGACGCCGCCGCGCGCGATCATGAATCGGCCGGTCGTCGCGCGGCTGGCGCCGCCGCGCGCTCCGGTCTCCTTCACCAGGGAGCAGGCTGCCATACGGGCGAACGGCGGCCGCCCGGTGCCCGTGGCAGAGCTCGCACGCATGCGCCCGGTTACGCCGGCGGCGCCGGTGCGTTTCGCGTCTCCTCCGGGGACGAGACCCTCGGCATTGGAGCTGCGCACGGCGCCGGACGGGCGCTTCCAATCCGGCCGTCTCGGAATGGCGGCCCGTGAGCACACGCTGCAACAGCCGACTCTGCCGCCGGGGCAGCCGCAGAGAAACGATCGTCCGTCCTGGGCCGGAGGTCGGTCCATGGCCCCTGGAGCGCCGATGGTGCGTCCGGGGCAGCAAACGTTCGCACCAAGAGAGCGTCCGCTGCCACAACGGGAGGCCCCGCTGGAATGGCACACGCCGCCGCAGCGTCAGGCTGCGCCGCAACCGCGATTCGTCCAACCGCAGCATCAGGCTCCGGCAGTGCGCTTTGCACCGCCTCCGCGTCAGATCCCAGAGCAGCACTTCAATACGCCGGAGCGGCGGATTCCTGAGCAGCGATTCTCGCCCCCGCCGCAGCGATTTGCGCCTCCGCCGGAGCGTCAGCCTCCGCAGCAGCGATTCGCCCCGCCCCCGGAGCGTCAGCCTCCGCAGCAGCGACTCGTGACGCCGGGTTTCAGGACGCCGAGCGACAACGTGCCACACTACAGTATGCCGCGCGCGGAGAGGGCGCCCGCCCCGCGGGCCGAGCCGGCACGGCCGCCGCCGGCGTCTCGCGGCGGAACTCGCCCGCCTCGATAGCAGCCGCAGCAGCGCGAATCGCGCCGGCTACTCCGTCGGACTCAGTGTCGGATAGGACAGGGCGCCCCGCTCGCTTGCCGGCGCCATGTCGCGCATTCTGGCGAAGACCGTCAGCGCACCGACATAACACGCGAGCGCGATCAGAACGGCGAAGTTGAATCCCTTCTCGAAGGAAAGGAGCACGCTCAGCAGGCCCCCGACCACGGTGAAGATTCCGTTCATGCCCCACGCCCACGCCACTGCACCGCGCGGCTGACCCTCGATGGCGAGGATGCCGAGCGGGAACGGCATGCCGAGGAAGAATCCGAGCGGCAAGAGCAGCGCGCCCGAGACCACCACCCGGCCGGCAAGGGGCAGCGCGAGGACCAGACTCGCCATGGCGGGATACCAGACGAGGAGTGCGAGGCCGATGGCGATCACGGCGAGGAACGGCCGCGACCAGTGTTGCTGCGGTCCGATCCCCAGCCGCTCCGAGGCGGCGCTGCCGAGCCCTGCGCCGCAGAGCATCGTGAAGATCACCGTCGAATAGGTGTAGAGCGGGCTGCCGATGAGGTTCATGAACTTCTGGATGAAGACGAGCTCCAGGATGATGAACCCTGCACCGAGACACGAGAAATAAGTGAGCAGCGGTACTGCCGCTGCCCCTTCCTCCCGGCCCACCTTGGAGAAGCGCAGTGGCACCAGGACGAGGAGGATGAGGAACACTACCGATCCGCCGGCCGTGAGGAAAAGATGGATTTCGTCCATCGGTACGCCACGGATGATCGAGGAGTTGAGCACGTACACTGTGCCCGGGTCGAGGAAGTTACCCGGCTTCGCCTCGACATGGCCCAGGTGCTCGCGCAGCTCGCCAAAGTAGGGCAGGTCATCGGTGGCCGGCGAGAAGTCGGCCGGCACCTGCTTCGCGAGCCAGGCGGGATAGGAGCCGGAGTAGAACACCGCGGGCAGGAAGCTCTTGGTCGGGTCGAGCGGATCCTCCGTCAGATACAGCCGGTCTGACGGCGCCAGCTTCGGCGAGCCCACGAAGGCGTTGAGGGCCGCGATCTCCGCCGGCGTCCACGGCTGCATCTTGAAGAGGAGTGTGGGCAGGGTGACCTGGGATGGGCAGAGATAGACCACCACGTGCCGCTGAAAGTCCTTGAGACCCAACCGCTTCCAGGCAAGGGCGGCGGTGGTGATCATCCGCGGGAAGGCGAAGTTGTTGATCTGCAGGACGCCGTTGGGCGTCAGGTGCGTGAAGTATTGCTCGTAGGCCTCGACCGTCTGCAGGTACATCGGCGCCATGGCTCCCGTGCCTTGCGCGATGCTGGAGCTGGTGTAGTCGCTGTAGAGCTGGATGATGTCGTACTTGCGGCCGGAGTGCTGCAGGAAGCTACGCCCATCACCGACGTGCGGATGGACTGCCGGGTTCTTGAAGATGTTGCCGATGTAGGCAGAGTAGCGCCCCCGCGCGAGTTGCATGACCGTAGGCACGAGCTCGACGGAATCCACCCTCTTGGCGCCATACATGAGGGCCGCCTTGGTCTCTTCACCCCCGGCGCTGCCGATCACGAGCACGCTCTGTCCGGTATCACGCTTCAGATAGTGAGCGGCCAGCACCCCCATCTGCCAGAAGTCGACCGTGGCGAGCTGCGGGTTCTGCTCGATGCGCTCGCGCAGCCCGGGCAGATTGCCGTCGAACCGATAGAAATAGCTGGTCTGGTTGCCGCCGTCGTACTCGATGGCTTTGCGTTGGCCGGTCTCATCCGGCGGCAATCCGGCCTGCAGGCTGGGAGACTCGTTGATGATGTCGATTTTCGAGATCGGATCCCAGCGGACGAGCTCGTCGCGCCCTTCACGGGTTGCAGCGAGGACGCCGCGCTTTTCCATGTGGTAGTGGTAGGGGATGTAGTTCTGCCCGCGGATGGCCGGAACCGCGGCGATCGCGAGCGCCACCACCACGCAGACCGTGCTCATCGCGCGGGAGGCGGTGAAGAGCGCCGCTGCGATGAGGCCGAGCGCCGCGGCGCAGACGATGAGGCCGCCCGGGCCGATCCTCAGGATGAAGGGCACGACGAGCACGGTGCCGATGCCGGCACCGATCAGATCCCAGAAATAGAGGCGCTGGATTCGGGACGCGTAGGTCGAGAAAACGGTGATGAGCACGTAGCCGGCGAGGCCGAAGGGCACGAGGAGTGTCAGGTAGAGTGCGCAGAAAGCCCCGACCGTCGCGAGCGGCGCCTTCACGATCCGGTGATAGTCGAGGGGCAGAGCGTTGATGATCGGGTTGAGGAGCAGCGTCGCGATCGTGAACCCGATGCAACAGGCAACCAGCACTCCGCGAATGTCACGCTCGGGATCGAGCGGCCTCAGGGTGGCGAATAGACCCGCCAGCCCAAAGGAGAAGATCGCGAGTGAGACCACGAAATAGGACAGGTTGGGGGTGAGCGTAACGTCGAAGACCCGCGTCAGCATCAGCTCCAATACCAGGGTGGAGAGCGCGATCAGCAGGACACCGAATGAGAGTCTGCGCATGCGGCTTTGCTCGGGCGTTAGGCCGGGTTACGGGCGTTGGGGCGATCAAGCATTTCTCGGACCTGCGCCTGGGCAATTGGTATGATTTATTTTTAGAAAGGGGGTAGGGGTGCATCCGGCGGCCATCGACTGGACGATCATGGCGGTGTACTTCGCGTTCGTGCTCGGGATAGGGGCGTCGCTGAAGCGCTACATGCGGACCAGCACGGATTACTTCCTGTCCGGCCGCGCCATTCCGGCGTGGATCACGGGGCTGGCCTTCATTTCCGCGAACCTGGGGGCCCAGGAGGTGATCGGCATGGCCGCCTCCGGCGCCAAGTACGGCATGGCGACCAGTCACTTTTATTGGGTGGGCGCCATCCCGGCGATGGTGTTCCTCGGCATTTTCATGATGCCGTTCTACTACGGCTCACGCGCCCGCTCGGTCCCGGAGTACCTGAAGCTGCGGTTCGACGAGAAGACCCGGGGGCTGAACGCCATCTCATTCGCGGTGATGACGGTCTTCTCGTCAGGCATCTCCATGTATGCGATGGCGCTTCTCCTGAAGCTCCTGCTCGGATGGGACTTCACGACCAGCGTGCTGCTCTCTGCCCTCATCGTACTCGCGTACATCTTCCTGGGCGGGCTGACCTCGGCCATCTATAACGAGGTGTTGCAGTTCTTCCTGATCGTCTTCGGATTCGCGCCGCTCGTGTTCCTGGGCCTCAAGGACATCGGGGGCTGGCACGGCCTGAGCGCGGGCTTGCGGCAGGTGGCGCTCTCCAGCGGCTTTGCGCCGGATGCCTGGACCAGCACCTGGAGCGTCATGGGAAGCCCCTCCTCGAACCCCATGGGGGTGGAATGGCTCAGTATCGCCATGGGGCTCGGGTTCGTCCTCTCCTTTGGCTACTGGTGCACGGACTTTCTCGTCGTGCAGCGGGCCCTCGCGGCCGATTCCATGGAGTCCGCCCGGCGCACCCCACTCATTGCCGCGGTCCCGAAGATGATTTTCCCTTTTCTGGTGATCCTTCCCGGGATGATCGCCATCGCCTCGACCCTGCACGGCGGCGCAAGCGGCCTCGCTTTGCCCCACAAAGCTGACGGTTCGCTGAACTACGACATGGTAATTCCGCTCATGCTCGGTCATTACTTCCCAAACGGCATGCTGGGACTGGGGCTCACCGCGCTGATGGCCAGCTTCATGACCGGCATGGCAGGCAACGTCACGGCTTTCAATACGGTGTGGACCTACGACATCTACCAGGCTTACATCCGTCATGGGGCGAGCGACCGGCACTACCTCAGCATGGGACGGATCGCCACCGTGGCCGGCATTGGGCTCTCCATCGCCGCGGCCTACGCAGCGAACCGATTCAACAACATCATGGACCTGCTGCAGCTGCTGTTCGCGTTCGTGAACGCGCCGCTCTTCGCTACCTTCCTGCTCGGCATGTTCTGGAAACGGGCGACGGGCCACGGGGCGTTCCTCGGACTCCTGGCAGGCACGTTGGCCGCGGCTGCGCATCATGGGCTGACGCTCCCCGCCGGTAGCGCCGCGGGGATCAAAGGTGGCTGGATCGCGGTACTGCACCTCTATGCCAGCCAGATGGCGCAGAACTTCTGGACGGCGATCTATGCTTTCGGGGTCTGCTTCCTGGTGACGGTAGCAGTGAGCCTGGTGACACGGCCACGCGCGGAGCGCGAACTGGCGGGTCTCGTCTACTCCCTCACGCCGCGGCTGCGCGCGGCAGGTGAGCGGTGGTACGCACGTCCGGCAGTTCTGGGAAGCTGCGTGCTTACAGGTGCGGTCATTCTCAACTTCATCTTCCGGTGAGGGACATGGGCCTGGACATCCGTATTCCGATCGGCAGCCTCTTCGTCCTCATCGGGGCGCTCCTTGCAGGCTACGGGCTTCTCAGCAATCCCGCGGTCTACCAGCGCTCGTTAGGCGTCGACATCAATCTCTGGTGGGGCGGGGTGCTGCTCATCTTCGGCTGCGGGATGCTGGCGCTCGCCTGGCGGGCTGCTGCCATGCGGACTCGCGCCGCGGCCAGCACTCAGGATCTGACCGACACCCGGACCTGACTGAACGGGGCAGATGCAGTGAGACGTTCAGTCGCATCGCTGGTATTGGGAATGGCGCTGCTCGGCGGTGCCGTCCTGCCTTCCAGGGCGGCCGGAATCGGGCCCTGGACCATGGGTCAGGCGCAGAGCTGGTACTCCGCGCAGCCCTGGATTCTCGGCAGCAACTACATTCCGTACGATGCGGTCAACGAGCTCGAGATGTGGCAGGCGGTCACGTTCGATCCCCAGCGGATCGACCTCGAGCTCGGATGGGCGCAGGGTCTCGGCATGAATACCATGCGGGTGTTCCTCCACGACCTGTTATGGAAGCAGGACGCTGCCGGGTTCAAGCAGCGAATTCGCGTGTTTCTGCGGATTGCCGCCAGCCACCATATCAAGCCCATCTTCGTACTGTTCGATTCCTGCTGGGACCCTGACCCGAGGTTGGGACCGCAGCGTCCCCCGATTCCCGGCGTACACAATTCTGGTTGGGTGCAGGCGCCGGCGGCGGCGGTGCTGGATGACCCCAAGCAGTATGCTCGCCTCGAGGCATATGTCGAGGACATCGTCGGGACTTTCGCCAAGGACGATCGGGTGCGCGCCTGGGACGTCTGGAACGAGCCCGACAATTTTCTAGGCGGCAACGGCGCCGTCTACCCCGGCGAGCCGAAGGACAAATTCCAACGGGTGGCAACGCTGCTGCCGCAGGTTTTCGCCTGGGCGCGCAGCCGGCATCCGATTCAGCCTCTCACCAGCGCGCTCTGGCATGGTCCCGACTGGAGCAAGGCCGCGGGCTTGAATTCCATCGAGCAGACTCAAATCACCGAGTCGGATGTCCTCAGCTTCCACAATTACGAATGGCCGGAGTCTTTCCTCCAGAGGGTCAGGCAGCTCGAGACCTACGGCCGGCCGATCATTTGTACGGAATACATGGCGCGAGGCGCCGGGTCGACCATCGACGGCGTCCTACCCGTCGGCAAGCGCGCGAATGTCGGAATGATCAATTGGGGATTCGTCGCAGGCAAGACGCAGACCAACCTACCGTGGGATTCCTGGGAGCGGCCATACGTTCTCATTCAGCCGGCCGTGTGGCATCACGATCTGCTGCGGCCGGACGGCACGCCTTACCGCGAGCGGGAGGTCGAGATACTGCGGGCGTTGAGCTCTGCCCCGAGGGGCGTCGTGCCTGACACACTGCGGCTCGGTGGTTCCGAGGCGCGTTGAGCTGAGAGCTCCTTCTCGCGATAGGCAGAGCGCATCGCCGGCCTGATCTTCGGTAGCTCCATGGCGAACCATAGGGCGCCGGCGATGCAGAAGGTACCCGTGAGCATCACCGTGTAGGGAGCTCCGATGTGCTGGGCCAGGGCACCGGCCAGAAGGCTTCCGAAGGGCGCCGCGCCGAAGAACGCCATGGTGTAGTAGCCCATCACGCGTGCGCGCTTGTCGTCCGGCACCAGGGACTGGATGATGGTGTTGCTGACAGCTATGGCCTGAATGAGGCCGAATCCGACCACCATCATCAGGACGAGCGATAGCCACAGGACGTGCGACAGGCCGAATAGGATGAGCCCCAAACCAAGCAGCACGGCCGCGGCCTGCAGGGTGCGGGTGAGGCCCGCCACCGACTTACGCATTGCGAGAGCGAGCGCGGAAGAGAAGGCGCCGACGCCCGAAGCCGCCGTGAGCCAGCCCAGTGTGTGGGCGCCGCCATGCAGCACCTGGCCGGCAAACACGGGCAGCAGCACCGAGTAGGGCCAGCCCATGAGGCAGATGAACGCCAGGAGCAGCAGGATGGTCCGGATTGGCCTGAAGCCGCTGACGTAATCCCAGCCCTCGCGCAGCTCCTTGAGGAGGCTCTCGGGCTGCCCACGGCCTTGCAGCGGTGCCAGCCGCATGAGCAGGAGCGAGGCGATCACGGCGAAGTAGGAGATGCCGTCAATGAGGAAGCAGTACCCCTCGCCGAATCCCGCGATGACGAGGCCTCCGATCGCAGGGCCGATGAGCCGCGCACCGTTGACCATCGAGGAATTGATGGCGATGGCATTGGCAAGATCGCCGCGATCCTCGACCATCTGGACGAGGAAGGACTGGCGCCCCGGCATGTCGAAGGCGTTGATCAGTCCCTGAAACATCATGAGCGCGATGATCTCGCCCAGGGTGATCACGTGAGCGAGCGTGAGCGCCGCGAGCGCCAGCGACTGCACCGCAGCAGCTGCCTGGGTGATGACGAGGAGGCGGCGCCGCTCCATGCGCTCCACCCACACGGCAGCGACCGGGCCCATGAGGAAGGAGACGATCTGCCCGGAGAAGCTGACCACGCCCAGGAGGAGCGCCGAGTGAGTGAGGCGATAGACGAGCCAGGCCGTCGCGAGTCGGGTCATCCAGGTGCCGATGACCGAGGTGCTCTGGCCGAAGAAGAACAGCTTGAAGTTGCGGTGGCGGAGCGCCCGCCAGGAGTGCGAGATCGAGGCGAGGGGCGACGGCGACGCCTGTGGCGGTTGCCCGTTGCGAGCATCCTTTCCCGCCATCATGGCTCCAACAATCGTTTGAGAATGTCGCCGGCTCTCGCGAGGATCTGACGCTCCTCGTCTTCCAGACCCGCCGTCGCCTGCGCGAGCCAGGCCCGCTTCAGGTCCTTCGTACTACTGCGCACGGCGGCGCCTTTGTCCGTGAGGGCGATGTTCATCTGGCGCCCATCGCTCGCGTGCGGCTTACGCTCCACGAGGCCGCGCTCCTCGAGCGTGGCAATGGCAGCGCTCATGGATTGGGGGCGCATGCCTTCGGCACGCGCCAGCTCCGCAGTAGTGGCCGGGCCTTCTCTGCCCAGCCGCGCCAGCACGGACGATTCGGTAAGCGACAGCTCGTGTTGCGCAGCCGCGGCGCGCATATGTCGCACGAGCCGCCCCAGCGTGCGGGCGAGGTCACTGACGTCGAGATCGCGGGTCCTTGGCATTCGCCGATATGATACCAGATCGACAGGTAAACTGAACAGTCTGGCTTACCATATCCCGCACGCCGAGGCGCGTCGCGGCAAACGCCTGAGCGTCGGAGCTGGGCGGAGCGCCCCTAGCGCTCCCTGGACGTTTCATCCTCCAGGGCCGCCTCCTGATCCAAGGCGCCGGACTCGATCTTGTGCAGGAGCTCGCGAACCTCCTCGGCGGTGCACCGGCGCTCATCGAGGAGCGCGCCGAGCAGGCCCTCGAGATGAGCGCCCATCGCCACCGCGACGGCGGCCGCGGGATACCGGTCGAGGCTCATGACGAGCTCGTCGAGCTCTTCGATGCATTCCTCGAGGACGGTGTCATCGCCGGATTGATCAAGCAGGGACATGGGAATCTCCTTTTCGTGACTGACTGGTCAACACCAGAATAGCGCGTGTCGACCGACTGCGGGAGCGCGGCGAACAGGCGGGTCTGTATTTCTATACAAACACGCAGGCAAACGCGATTCCAATCCCCTTGTGCGCCTATAGACTGATCACCGTGCCAATCGGCACGCGCAGTCAACACATGGAGCCCGCCATGAACAGTTTTACCCTCACCGCAGTCGGCAATCTGTCCCGCAATCCCGATCTGATCGTCAAAGGAGACCGTACTTACGCGAAGTTCTGTCTGATCGGCAATGACTATGCGGGCAAGGACGAGGAGGGCGGGGCGCGCGAGATCGCCACGAGCATCTGGTTCACCGCGTTCGGTCCGCTCGGCGAGACGATCGCGCGCACAGCTCGCAAGGGCGATCAGCTCATCGTCGATGCCCAGGTTCGGGCAGACAACTGGACCGACAAGGACGGGGAGCGGCACTACGCTTACAACTTCATCGTTCAGGGCTTCCGCTTCGGTGCCCCGGGCAAGGCCAAGCGCGAGGAGCGTGCGTCCAGACGCGGCGAGGAGCCGCAGCGGCTCGCCGCAAGCGCATAGCGGCGCTTCGGAGATCCGCACGACGAAGGAAAATGGGACCGGATAACTGAAACGGAGAGGAATCATGTTGCAGCGAATCATCCGAATTGCCGCGCGCAGGGAATCCGGCGCCCCCTGGTCGGCCGTATTGCTCGGCATCACGACAGCTCTGTCCCTGGCGCTGCCGCGACCGGTGCTGGCGCAGGCATCTCCCTTCCTAACGGGGGCCACCGCGCTGGAGAGCAACATTTTGGCCTGGCTGACTCCGATCGCCATCATCCTCGTGATGGTGCTTGGAGGCATGGCCATGGCAAGCCGGCTCTCCTGGGGCTGGTGCATCGGCGCCATCCTGGGGATTGCGATCGCCTTCGGTGCGCCGCAGATCGTCACCTGGGTGCGTGGGATGTTTGGCGTCTGAGGAGCAGCGAGGTGGACAAGAGAACACCCGGGCTCACGGCCGATCCGCTCTTCGTCGGTGCAACACGCCCGCCGATGCGCTGGGGAGTGACTTACTCGGCGCTGCTCTTCAATCTAGTGTTCACACTCGAGGCTTTTCTGGTTACGAGGAACCTCCTGACCCTGCTCGTTGCCTTGCCGATTCACGGTGCTGGAGTGCTGCTTTGCGGACGGGACGCACGGTATTTCGATCTGCTGCTACTCTGGGGCAGAACACGCTTGCCGGCGTTGCTCGCCAACGGCCGTTGGTGGGGCGGGAGCAGCTACAGTCCTCTTGCGCTCGATCCGCCGTGCCGATCGGGGCGGCGCCGAAGAGAAGCCGCAGCCGTAGCTTCATACGGTGCGGCGCGGAGGCTGCCGTGATGTTGAGAGCCACACGGCAAGCCGCCCTGCGCCGCGAGCTGACGGCAGATCGGCACATTCCTTACACGGCGCACGTTGCGCCGGAGGTCGTCAAGACTGTCTTTGGCGATTACCTGCAGGTGTTTCGCCTGGGAGGGGCCAGTTTCGAGAGCGCGGATCCGGAGCAGCTCAATGTCTGGCACGAGAAGCTGAATGTGCTCTGGCGCAACGTGGCTGCACCAGGTATCGCCTTCTGGACTCATGTAGTCCGCAGCCGTGAGGCTTTGCGGCCCTCCGGCGCGGAATCGGTGGGATTCGCCGCCGCCCTGCAGGAGAAGTACCTGCGCCGGCTGGCGGGTGACATCCTCATGGTCAACGAGCTCTATCTCGCCGTGCTCTATCGGCCGGCGGCTGGTCGGGCGGCGGGGCTGCTGTCGGGTGTGATTACACGGCTGAAGCCTGCGAGCTCGGCGTTGGAGACAGCCGATGCGCTCGAGGCCTGCCGCAAGATCGCGCAGACGCTGCGCGCATCGCTCGCTACGTACGAGCCGGAGAGTCTCGGCTGTTATCAGGATTCCGGACGCTGGTACTCCTCTCTGCTCGAGTATCTTGCCCTGCTCGTCAACGGAGAGCGGCAGCCGATGGCGTTGCCCCGCGGAGCACTGAATGCGGCTATAGCGACGACGCGCGTTGGCTTTGGTGGCGAGTCCCTGGAATACCGCATGGCGGCTGCAACCCGCGTGGGGGCAATGCTCGGGATAAAGGAGTACCCCACGCCAAGTGTGGTCGGGATGCTGGATAGGCTGCTGAGCGCCCCATTTGCCTTCGTGCTCACGCAATCCTTCGCGTTTCTCTCCAAGGCAGCCGGGCAGGCGTTGCTCACCCGCCAGATCAACCGGATGGCGAACGCCGGCGACTTCGCGGTTTCGCAGGCCGACGAGCTAGGCGAGGCACTGGACGCACTCACCAGCAATGAGTTCGTGATGGGGGACCATCATCTGTCGCTGCAGGTGCTCGCGGAGCCGGACGAGGTGGCGGACGACCGACCGGCGGGAGAGCGGTTACGCACTCTGAACGATTGCGTCGCACGGGCGCGCGTGATCCTGGCCGATACCGGGATGACGGTGGCGCGCGAGGACCTCGCGCTGGAAGGCGCCTTCTGGGCGCAGCTTCCGGGCAACTTCGCATTGCGACCCCGCAAAGCGCCGATCACGTCGCGCAACTTCGCAGCCATGGCGCCCTTTCACAACTTCCCCTCTGGCCGCGCTCGCGGCAACCACTGGGGAGAGGCGTTGGCGCTTCTCCCAACCCGGGCGCATTCGGCATACCACTTCTCCTTGCATGCCAGCGACCCGTCGGATGGTGGCAGCCGGCGCGATGCCGGGCACACCTTCATCTGCGGTCCGACCGGGTCTGGCAAGACCGTGCTGATCGGCTTCCTCGTTGCCATGCTCGCGCGCCATGGGGCAACGCAGGTCGTGCTCGACAAAGATCGTGGACTCGAGCGGTTGGTGCGGGAGCTCGGTGGCGAATATCTGACGCTGCGAAACGGGCGTGCTACCGGCTTCAATCCGCTGCAGTTGCCGTCGGGCCCAGGCCATTTGGAGTTCCTCCGGAGCTGGCTGCATCTGTTGGCACGCGCCCCGGGTGCACGCCCTCTCAACGTCCGTGAGCAGCGGGACCTGGACCAGGCTCTGCGCGGAGCCTTATCCCTCACCCCAGGGGCGAGGCGGCTGTCGCGCCTGATCGAATTCCTCGATCCGACCGACCCCGAGGGCTTGCATGCACGCCTTGGACGATGGTGTGAGGCAGGAGAAGGCGCCTACGCGTGGGCATTCGACAATGCGGAAGATTCCGTCATCCGGCGGCTCGACGGCCATCCTGTGATCGGCTTCGACGTCACGGAATTCCTCGACAACGACGTCGTTCGAGCGCCTGTCACCATGTATCTCTTCCACCTCGTGCGGCAGATGCTGGACGGCCGCCGACTCGTGTGCTGGATGGACGAGTTCTGGCGGTTGCTCGCGGACCCGGCGTTCGAAAGCTTCGCAAAGGACGGGCCGAAGACCTGGCGGAAGCTGAATGGTGTCATGTGCCTGGCGACCCAGAGTGCAGGCGATGTGCTCGAAAGCCCCATCAGCCGCACCATCGTGGAGCAGACGCCGACGAAGATCTTTTTTCCGAATGCAGACGCCGCGCCCGAGGAATATACCGCCGGGCTTGGCCTCACCCGCCGCGAGCTTGCCCTCATCAAAGAGGAGCTCGAACCAGGTGCACGCGTATTCCTCGTCAAGCAGGGACACCAGAGCGTCGTCTGCCGACTGGACCTCCAGGGCTTCCAGTCTGAGCTCGAGGTGCTCTCGGCTCGGCCAGCTGCCCGTTGAGCATCACCATACCCGGTCATCTCCCACCACAAGGAGCGTGTCTTGTCATTCGTCAAGAGTCTATCGCTGATGGTCACTGTTGCATTCGCCGTGGCTGCTCCCGCGGCCCACGCGCAATTCGCCGTCATTGACGTCGCTGCCGTCGCGCAGCTCGTGACCGAGGTACAGAATCTGGAGCAGGCGCTCACCGTGGCGCGCGATCACCTCGCCGAGGCGCAGGCGGAGCTGCGCTCCATCACTGGCGATCGGGGCATGGAGGCGCTGCTGGCCGGTACGAACCGTAACTATCTGCCCGGCGACTGGGGACAGCTCACTGCAGCACTCGGGGGCGCCAGCTCCGCGTACCCGGCGCTTTCAGCCAGTATCCAACAGAGTCTCGCCGAGGACGCGGTACTCACACCGCAGCAGATCGACACGCTGTCCCCTGACCGGCAGCAGCAGCTCGGCGAAGATCGTCACACGGCGGCGTTGCTGCAGGCCGTATCGCGGGAGGCTCTGGCCAACGCCAGCAGCCGGTTCGCGAGTCTGCAGCAGCTCATCGACTCGATCGGGATAGCAGGCGATCAGAAGGGCATCCTGGACCTTGGCGCGCGTATCGGTGCCGAGCAAGCGATGCTCGAAAACGAGCGCAACAAGCTCGACATGCTGGTTGCCGCGGCGGAGGCGCAGCACTGGGTCGACGAGGAGCGGGGCCGGGAGCGCACGATTGCCGGACAAGGTGAGTTCGCGACGCGCTTCCAGCCGACGCCCTGATACCGATGGAGCGCTGCCATGGAATTCTTCCGGACATTCTGGACCTGGCTGAACGGTGAGCTCGCGAGCTACATCGGCGAGAACACCGCGCGGGTGGCATCGATCCTCGAGCCCGCGGTCGTCACGCTGGGAACCGTATACGTCATGATTTGGGGCTATCTGCAGCTCACCGGGCGGATCGAGGAGCCGTTTGCGGCGGGCGTAAAGCGCATCGTGACGCTCGCGGCGATTTTCGGCGTGGGCCTGCATTTGTGGCTATACAACACCCTGTTGGTCGACACCTTCTACAAAGCGCCGGCAGAATTTGCGGCGGCGGTCGTTGGGGCCTCCGATCCCGTACAGACCATCGACGCTATTTGGAATGAGGGCGGAGCCGTTGCAGACCAGTTGTTTCGTGGCGGTGAGGGCTGGGGCCGCATCGGCTTCGTGTTGGCGGGCGTGGCGGCCTGGGCGATCGTCGGCCTGCTGTGCGTATACACCATGTTCCTGCTCGCCCTTTCCAGCGTTGCGCTCTCGGTCCTGCTGGCGCTCGGGCCGTTCTTCGTTGCCTTGCTGCTCTTCGATGCGAGCCGCAGGTTCTTCGAGGCCTGGCTTGCGCAGCTCGCCAACTATGCACTGATCACCATGCTGACGGTAATGGTCGGCGCTCTCTTGCTCCATCTTGTGGCTACCTATGCGCAGCAGACAGCAGCGTTGGGCACTTCGATCAAAATTGACGATGCGTTGAACATGTTGCTCGCAACCGTGTTGGTGTTCCTCTTCCTCCGGCAAATCATGCCAATTGCTTCGGGACTTGCCGGCGGTGTGGCGCTCAACAGCTTCGGCGCGATCGGCCGGACGATGGGGGCGCCCTTGAGGGCAGTGATGAGCGGTCTGGCGATCGCCAACCAGGTCAGGAGTCTTCGGGAGAAAAGGTCATGAAGGTGATCATTACTGCGATAGCGTTGCTGCTCCTCGCGGGGTGCGCCTCTGCGCCTCAACGCTGTGATCGGCATTTCACGCAGATCAACGCGCCGTCCTCCGGGCAGGCGCGCACAGTTGTGGTCCATCCATGAGCGCGGACCGTGAGCTTCAAGGCTATCTGGAGGAAGCCGCCTCCTGGGATGCCGACAGGGTGGCGCAGGTAGCTCGAAGGGTGGTGGTGGCTTGGCGGGTGGCGGCTGCCGGGTGGCTGTGCGCCGTCTCGGGTGCCGTTGCGCTTGCCGTTCTCGTGCCGTTGAAGCGGGTCGAGCCGTACCTCGTTCGTGTCGACAACACGACGGGCGTGGTCGACGTCGTACCGTTATACACCGGGCACGTCGAGCTCAGCGAGGCGGTGACCCGATATTTCCTCACCCATTACATTGCGGTATGCGAGCGATTCGAATCGGCCATGGCGGAGAGCGATTACGAAGAGTGTGGCGCATTCAATTCGGCGCGCTTGAATCAGGCGCTGTACGCGAAATGGAACAGGGCCAATCCGGGCTCTCCGCTCAATATCCACAAGGATGGCAGCACCGAGACGGCTCGCATCGAGTCGGTGAGCTTCTTCAAGCGTGCGAGTGGCGAGTCGGACCTGGCGCAGGTCCGCTTCGCGCGCATCGAGAGGCAGGGAGACGGGGGAGCGGGGCGTGTTACCCATTGGATCGCGAGCATCCAGTACCGCTACGGCAAGCCACCGGATGACCCGCGAACGCGCAGCTGGAATCCGCTCGGGTTCGAGGTGGTGGAGCTCGGGATAGAGCCTGAGGTGCTGGGCGCCGCTCAGGATCCGGCCGGCAGGTAGGTTGTTAAGGGAGAGCCTCCATGAAACTTCAGTTGTCGTGCCTTTATCGCGCAGTCGGCTGGATCGGGTCCATCTGTTGTCTCGCATCGGGATTTGCCGATGCGCAGTCCTTTCGGCCTCCTTTGCAGCTCGATCCGAGAATTCGCGTGACTCCGTACCGGACCGACGCCGTCTATCGGTTGAGAGGCTACATCGGTTATCAGATCGATATCACGTTCGCTCCCGGTGAGCGTTTCGTGGGTCTAGGCGTGGGCGATTCAAAGGGCGTCGCGTTCGCGGTCGAGGCCAACCACCTGTTTCTCAAACCGACCGCAGCCCACGTTGCGACGAATCTCACCGTGCTCACCAATCGCCGGACTTATCTATTCGACTATGCTGCGCAGCCGCGACCTCCAGACCCGAGCGGCGCCGATGTCATCTATGCCTTGCGATTCGAGTATCCGGCGCTTGCGGTGAGCGTTGCTTCCCGTGACAGACGGCGGGTCGAGGGCAATCTGGCTGCCGCGCGCAGCATGCGGCTGCGCAACTACGACTACTGGTACTGCGGCGACCCGTCGTTGAAGCCCACCGCTGCTTGGGACGATGGTGTGCAAACGACGCTGGTCTTCGGCGCACGTAGCGAGATGCCTGCGGTGTTTGTGTCCAACGAGGATGGCAGCGAATCGCTGGTGAATTTCGCGGTGCAAGCCGGCCGCATCGTGGTTCAGCGCGTGGCGCGCCGTCTGATCGTGAGGCGCGGGAAGCTGGCGGGCTGCATCGTCGATCGTGACTTCACGGGAGGCGGGGAGCGCCTGGCGTCCGGAACGATAGCACCCAACGTGGAGCGCGTGACTCGACCCGCTGGGCGGAGGGTCAAGCCGTGATCCGGCTTCTCTGGCGTCGAGGCGGCTTGCTGAGACCGCGGGAGAAAAGTTCGACCGATGCGTTGTTGGCTCGGAAGCCTGACGAGCCTGTCTCGGAATCCGGCGTTGAATCGCCTCGCTCAGTTCGCGGTGAGCGTGGCGCCTTCATGGCCGGGGGAGCTCGGTCGCTGCAATCGAGAATGAGCAGCGTGCTGGCGGCTGTACTGATGGTCTCCGTCGGTGCGGCGATGTTAGCGTGGTACTACGCGGAGGCACTTTCGCGTCCGGCTGCAATGCATGTCCAGGCATACGCCCCGCTGCCGGAGGCTCCCGGAGCGGGAATGACGCTCCCGCCGTTCGGGCCGGTCACTCCGGCGGTCAGTGCGCAACCTGCACTGGTGGCGTCCGGCGCGCCACCCGTCGCGACTGTCGCTCCATTGCAATCGGTCCCCATGGTACCCGTGGCTGCTCCGTCAGCGAGCCCTCTGCTCGAGCCGCCGCTGGTTGGGGCTCAGGGTGAGCTGTCTCGCACCTATGGCACGACTTCACGAGCTTCTCCGCGGCAGCAGGTGCTCGATCGCCGATTGTCGGGTGGGGTGTTTGCGGGTGCATCCCACGAGTCGTCGCGTGAAGTCGCGGCAGGCGATACGGGTACTGGAGCAACGGCAGCTTTTGGTGCCGTCGCCGCGCAGGAGCAGGCGCCGTTGGCCGCGTCGCGTGGCGATTCAGTACGGACACTGCTGCGCCCCAGTGTGCTTGCCGCGACTCGAGCGCAAGTGCTCCCGACTCAACGCCTGCTGCTTCCCAAGGGGACGTTCGTCGATTGCACACTGGAGACGGCAATCGATTCGACTCT
>Ga0134125_10002028_pt1 | contig 24282 bp, 20 predicted proteins | sample KB31751_FD_96464 | JGI IMG/M metagenome (GOLD analysis project Ga0134125, IMG submission 96464) | Terrestrial soil microbial communities with excess Nitrogen fertilizer from Kellogg Biological Station, Michigan, USA - KB3-175-1 | ecosystem: Environmental > Terrestrial > Soil > Unclassified ...
ACGGGGAGCGCACGCGCGTCGCGCTCGCACACGCCCTGATCCGCCGGCCCCGGCTGCTGCTCGCCGACGAGCCGACCGCGAACCTCAACGTGATCGAGCGCGAGCAGGTGCTCGGCGTGCTGCGCTCAGTCGCGGACGAGGCCGGCGTCGCGATCGTGATGACGGCGCCCGACGCGCCCAATCTGCTCCAGTCGCATCGTCTGATGTCGCTCGACGGCGGTCGTCTGATCAAGCCGCGCTCCGAGCAGCGCGGCACGCTGATCGACTTCCCTCAGGCGGGCGGACAGGTCGGCCGCGGCGGCTGACCGCCGTGCTGGAGCTGCACGACGTTCGCAAGCACTTCGCCGGACCCGACGGCGAGACGATCCGCGCGGTCGACGGCGTCTCGCTGACCGTCGCCCAGGGCCAGCTCGTCGCGATCTACGGCCCGAGCGGGTCGGGCAAGTCGACGCTGCTCTACCTCGCAGCCGGGCTCGTCGCGCCCGCCGCGGGCAGCGTGCACTTCGATGGCCGCGAGCTGGCGACGCTGTCGCGGCGCGCGGCGGCGCGCCACCGGCGCGACGCGCTCGGCTTCGTGTTCGAGTCCGCCCGGCTCGTGCCCGGAATGTCGGCGATCGACAACGCGGCCGTGAAGCTGATGACGGACGGCATGCGGCGCTCCGAGGCGCGCCGGCGCGTCCTGCCGCTGCTCGACCGCCTCGGGCTGGGCGCCCGCCTCGAGCACCGCGGCGCGCAGCTCTCGCGCGGCGAGCGCCAGCGCGTCTCGATCGCGCGCGCGCTCTCGAACGACCCGCGGCTCGTGCTCGCCGACGAGCCGACTGGCAACCTCGACTCGCGCCGCGGCACGGAGGTGCTCGCGCTGCTCGCGGAGGTCTGCCGCGAGCGCGGCGTCGGCGTCGTGCTCGTCACGCACGACCCGGCCGGCACCGCGGTCACCGACCAGGTGCACCGGCTGTGCGACGGCCGGCTGGCGCCAGGGTCCTCCCCGGCGGTGGCGTTCGAGGCGCCCGCCTGACGATGCGGCCGCGCAACCTCTACTTCCTCTACGCCCAGCGCGTCCGCGCGCATCCGCTGCAGGAGCTGCTGGCGCTCGTCGGCATCGCGGTCGGCGTCGCCCTGCTGTTCGCGGTCGAGGTCGCGAACACGAGCGTGACGGGCTCGGTCGAGCAGCTCGTCGAGGGCGTCACCGGACGCGCGCAGCTGCAGGTCTCCGCACGCGACGATCGGGGCTTCCCGGCGGCGTTCGCAGCGCGGATCGCGCGCGTGCCCGGCGTGCGCACGACCGCGCCGGTCCTCGACGCGCGCGTCGAGCTGGAAGGTCCCCGAGGGCAGGCGAGCGCAAGCCTCGTCGGCGGCGACCGCAGCCTCGTGGCGCTCGGCGGCGCGCTGCTGCACGAGTTCGCCTCCCCGCATCTGCACCTCTCGCAGGCCGTCGCGCTGCCGCGGCCGCTCGCGCGCGCCCTCGGCGCGCAGCTCGGCGGCGACGTCGGTCTCGCAGCGGGCGGGCGCAGATGGCGGGCGCCGGTCGCGACGCTGCTCGGCGCCGACGAGATCGGCGCGCTCGCGGACAGTCCTGTCGTGCTCGCGCCGCTCGCCTACGCGCAGCAGCTCAGCGGCCTGCGCGACCGCGTCACGCGCGTGCTCGTCGTAGCGCAGCCTGAGCGCGTCGTCGCGGTGCGGGCCGCGCTTACGCGGCTCGCCGGTCACCGCTACAACGTCTCCGACGGCGACGCCGAAGCGCGCCTGCTGCGGCAGGCGTCGGCTCCGAACGACCAGTCGACGGCGCTGTTCGCCGCAATCAGCGCGCTCGTCGGCGTCCTGTTCGCGTTCAACGCGATGCTGCTGACGGTTCCCGAGCGGCGCCGCTTCATCGCCGACCTGCGGCTCGAGGGACTCGGCGATTTGACGGTCGTGCGACTCGCGCTGTTCGAGGCCGTCGTGCTCGGCGTCGTCGCTTCGGCGATCGGGCTGCTGCTGGGCGATCTGCTCTCGCGCGGGGCGTTCCGCGCGGTCCCCGGCTACCTGACGTTCGCGTTCGCGGTCGGCGACCAGCGCGTGATCGACGCGCGCAGCGTCGCGCTCGCCGTCTGCGGAGGGATCGCGGCCACGCTGCTCGCGGCCCTGCGCCCACTCAGCGACCTGTTCTCGCGACGGCCACTCGACGCCGTCTACGGCGAGGACGACGAGGACGACGCGCTGCTGCGTCCGCGCCGGCTCGTGTTCGGTGGGATCGCGGTGCTCACTGGGGCGCTGCTCGTGTTGCTGCTCGCACCACGGGCGACCGCGGCGGGGATCGTGCTGCTGCTCGGGGCGATGCTGGCATTTCTGCCGGCGGTCCTCGCGCTCGCACTGGAGGCGCTCGACGTCGTCAGCCATCGCTTGCGCAGCTCGGTGCTCGTGGTCGCGATCGGCGAACTGCGAGCGACGACGACGCGCTCGCTCGCACTGGCCGCGATCGGCGCGCTCGCGGTCTTCGGCAGCGTCGCGATGGAGGGCGCGCACGCCGACCTGCAGCGCGGGCTCGACGCCGGCGCGCACGGCCTCAGTGCACAGGCAGACCTGTGGGTCACGGCGGGCGGGTCCACCAATGTGCTCGCGACGACCTCCTTCCCCGCGCGTCCGGCGCTCGCAGCTGCTGCGGCGACCCCCGGGGTGCGCGCGGCGTCGGTCTATCGCGGCGCGTTCCTCGACGTTGGCGACCGGCGCGCATGGGTCGTCGCGCCGCCGCGCTCGAACCCGGCGCCGCTGCTCCCGGTGCACTTCCTGCACGGCGACTTCGCGGCCGCCACGCGGCGGCTGCGCGAACGCGGCTGGGTGGCGCTCTCGCAGCCGCTCGCCGACGACTTCGGCGCGCGCATCGGCGACAGCGTCACGCTCCCGACGTCGCACCCGATCCGCCTGCGCCTGGCCGCGACGCTCACGAACATGGGCTGGAGCCCCGGCGCGATCGTGCTCAACGCGAGCGACTTTCGCCGCGCATGGGGCGACGCCGGGGCGACGGCGTTGGGGATCAGGCTCGCGCCCGGCACCTCGCCGGCCACGGTCGCGGCGCGCTTGCGCTGGGCGCTCGGGCGCTCGAGCGACCTGATCGTCGAGACGCCCGCCGCACGCGAGCAGCGTTTCCGCGACGAGAGCCGTCAGGGCCTGAGCCGGCTGACGCAGATCGCGACGCTCGTGCTGGTCGCGGCGGCGCTCGCGCTCGCCCTGGCGCTGAGCGGCGTGATGTGGAATCGACGGCCGCGCTTGATGACGTTGAAGCTCAGCGGGTTCGGCGACGGCGAAGTGTGGCGCACCCTCGTCGCCGAGGCCGCGATCGTGCTGACCGTCGGCTGCTCGATCGGCGCGCTGTTCGGCATGCTCGGTCAATTGACGCTCACGCGCTGGCTGAGCGCCTCGACCGGCTTCCCGACCAGCTACATGCCGGCCACGTGGCTTGCGCTGACGACGTTCGCCGGCGTGACGCTCGTCGCGGTCGGCGTCTCGGCGCTGCCGGGCTTCGCGGCCGCGCGCGTCGCGCCGACGCCGGCAGCTCCCGAGCATTGGTGAATTGATTAATCGCCGATGACTTACGGCGCCGACCGCGGCGGCTCGTAAGCTAGGGTCGTGCCGGACGTCGCCGCGCGCCGGACGGGCCGCGTGCGCGAGCTGCTCAGCCTCGCGTACGTGATGGCCCGCTTCTGGCCCAGCATCTTCCCGCTCGTGCGCAGCGTGCTACACGAGCTGGAGCGCGACGCGTGCGCGATCCCCGACCCGGTGTTGCGCGCGCACGCGCTGGAGACGCTGCGCGGCGAGGGTCTCAGCGCGATGGGCGCCGCACTCGTCGCCACGACCGTTGACCGGACCGATCCGACGCTCGTCCGCCTGCTCGTGTCGCTGCAGGTCGCGTGGGACTACGTCGACACGCTCGCCGAGCAGCCGGCCGCCGATCCGCTCGCGAGCGGCATGCAGCTGCACCGCGCGCTCGTCGACGCGATCTCTCCGACGCCGCCGCGCGCCGACTACTACCTGCTCCACTCCGCGCACGACGACGGCGGCTACCTGCTCGCGCTTGTCGAGCGCTGCCGCGCGGCGTGCGCGTCCCTGCCTGCCTTCCCGCACGTCGCGCCCGCCGCCGGAGAGGGACTGGCGCGCGCGGCGATCCAGTACGCGCACCATGCGCCGCCCGCCCGGCGCGAGGCCGCGCTGCAGGAGTGGGCCGCCGAGCAGCAGGGGTCTGCGGAGGCCAGCTGGTTCGAGCTGGCGGCCGCGGCGAGCTCGTCGCTCGGCGTGCTGGCGATCCTTGCGCTAGCGGCCGACCCGGCTACGGACGAATACCTCGTGGAGCGGGTGCATGCGGCCTACGCGCCGTGGGTGGACGCGCTCACGGCGCTGCTCGACAGCCTCGTCGACCGACCCGACGACGCCCGCGCCGGGCTGGCGAACTGGATCGACCACTACCCGTCCGACGCGGCGGCCGGCGTGCGTCTGGAGGCAATCGCGTGCCGAGCGTTCGGCGAGGTGCGCGCGCTGCCGCGCGGCGGCCGGCACGCCGTGATCGTCGCCGGCATGGTCGCGATGCACTGCTCGCAGTCGACGGCGTGGCTCCCCGGCGTGCGGCCGACGACGCGCGCCGTGATGCGGGCGAGCGGCAGCGCCGCGTTGCCACTGCTGCTGGCGCTGCTGCGCGCGTGGCGGTGGGCCCGCGCGCGCGGCGATGGCGACGAGGGAGATCAGGCGGTGAGGCCGACCGGGCAGCTCACGCCCGTGCCGCCGAGGCCGCAGTAGCCGAGCGGGTTCTGGTGGAGGTACTGCTGGTGGTAGTCCTCCGCGTAGTAAAACCGGTCCTCCGGCAACGGGGCGAGCTCGGTCGTGATCTCGCCGTAGCCGGCCTCGCGCAGCGTCACCTGGTAGGCCTCCCGCGACGCGAGCGCGGCGTCCCGCTGCGCCTCGCTCGTCCAGTAGATCGCCGAGCGGTACTGCGTGCCGACGTCGTTGCCCTGCCGCATCCCCTGCGTCGGATCGTGGCCCTCCCAAAAGAGCTTCAGCAGCGCCTCGTAGTTCGTTCTCGCGGGGTCGTAGACGACGAGCACGGCCTCCGTGTGACCCGTCTGCGCCGAGCAGACCTCCTCGTAGGTCGGGTTCGGCGTGATGCCGCCGGCATAGCCGACGGCCGTCGTGTAGACACCGGGCGCCTGCCAGAAGATCCGCTCCGCGCCCCAGAAGCAGCCGAGGCCGAAGACGGCGGTCTCGTAGCCCTCGGGGAACGGCGGCTTGAGCGGCGTGCCGAGCACGGCGTGGGTGGTCGCGGTGGGAAGCGGCTGCTCGCGCCCGGGCAATGCGCGGGCGGCGTCCACCATGTCGGACTTGCGGGTCAGGAAGCGCATGCTCTGACTGTAGCGCCGGATCAGCGCGGTGCGGGGGCGGCGCGCGTGCGCTCCGCCAGCTCGGCGGCGGCGTCGATGATCATGTCCTCCTGGCCGCCGACGATGCGGCGGCGGCCCAGCTCCATCAGCACCGCGCGCGGCTCGACGCCGAACTTCGCGCCCGCGCGCTCGGCGTGCAGCAGGAACGAGCTGTAGACGCCGGCGTAGCCGAGCGACAGCGCGGTCTTGTCGATGATCTGCGCGCGCGGCATCAGCGGTGCCACGACGTCCTCGGCGACGTCCATCAGCGGGAAGAGGATGGCGTTGGAGCTGTGGCCGGAGCGCTCGAGCGCGGCCGCGAGCACCTCCAGCTGCGCGTTGCCGGCGCCGGCGCCGAGCCCGCGCAGCGAGCCGTCGAGCCAGGTGGCACCGGCGTCGACCGCCGCAAGCGCATTCCCCACGCCGCAACCCAGGTTGTTATGCGCGTGGAAGCCGACCGCGACCTCCGCCGGCAGCGCCTCGCGAAGTGCGGCCACGCGCGACGCCGCGCTCGCGGGCACGAGCGCGCCGGCCGAGTCCACCACGTAGACCACGCGCGCGCCGTACGACGCCATCAGCGCCGCCTGCTCGGCGAGCGGCGCCGCCTCCAGCATGTGGCTCATCATCAAAAAGCCCACTGCCAGCATGCCGTTCGCCGCCGCCCATTCGACGTGCTGCTGGGCGATGTCCGCCTCGGTGCAGTGCGTCGCGACGCGCGCGACGGAGGCGCCGAGCGCCTGCGCGCGCTCGAGCCGCTCGAGCGTGCCGATCCCCGGCAGCAGCAGCGCGGCGATCCGCGCCCTGTCGACCACGCCGGCCGCCGCCTCGATCAGCGCCTCGTCGGCGTGCGCCGAGCGGCCGTACTGGATCGAGGAGCCGCCGACGCCGTCGCCGTGCGAGACCTCGATCGCGTCGATCCCCGCCGCCTCCAGGCCGGCCGCTACCTGCGCGACCTGGGCGGGCGTGAAGGCGTGGCGGACGGAGTGCATGCCGTCGCGCAGGCTGCTGTCCACGAGCGTGACGTGGGTCATGACGGCGCTCCCGCGGGTGCCAGCATGCGCTGCGCGATCTCCTCCCCCACGCGTGCGGCTGCCGCCGTCATCACGTCGAGGTTGCCGGCATAGGACGCGAGGAAGTCGCCCGCGCCCTCGATCTCCAGCAGGACGGTGACGAGATCGCCGTCTATGTCGCAGAGCTTGAGGCGGTAGCCGGGGACGTAGGCCGCGACCGCCGCCGCCATCTCCTGCACCGACGCCTCGATCGCGGCCGCGTCCGGCTCGCGCACCTGCGCGAAGACGGTGTCGCGCATCAGGATCGGCGGGTCGGCCGGGTTGAGGATGATGATCGCCTTCGCCTCGTCGGCGCCGCCGACCAGCTCCAGTCCACGTGCAGTGGTGACGGTGAACTCGTCGATGTTCTGGCGCGTGCCAGGTCCGGCCGAGGCGCTTGCGATCGTCGCGACGATCTCGCCGTAGGCGACGTCGGCGACGCGGTCGATCGCGTGCATCATCGGGATCGTCGCCTGCCCGCCGCAGGTGACGAGATTGAGGTTCGGCGCGTAGAGATGGCGCCCGAGGTTGACCTCGGGCACGACGTAGGGGCCCACGGCGGCCGGCGTGAGGTCGACGACGACCTTGCCGGCCGCCCGCAGCCGCGGCGCGTTCGCGCGGTGCGCCTTCGCGCCGGTCGCCTCGAACACGAGCGCGACGTCGTCGCGCTCGAGCACCGCGTCGATCCCGCGCGCGCTCGCCTCGACGCCCAGCTCGCGGGCGCGCGCGAGGCCGGGCGAGTCCTCGTAGATCCCGGCCATCAGCGCCGTCTCGATCACGGCGCTGCGCTGGAGCTTCATCAGCAGGTCGGTGCCGATGTTGCCGGGGCCTACGACGGCCGCCGTGACCTTCTCCCCCATGCGTCCCCCTGGTCGACCGTCCGGGCCTATCAGCGGCTGCAGCAGCCCTGCTAGCGTCGCAGGCATGCAACTCGACGGCATCCACCACATCACGTGCATCACCGGCGACGCGGCGCGCAACGTCGACTTCTACGTCCGCGTGCTTGGCCTGCGGCTCGCGAAGAAGACCGTCAACCAGGACGACCCGACCGTCTACCACCTCTTCTACGCCGACGACGGCGGCAGCCCCGGCGCCGACCTGACCTTCTTCGAGTACCCCGGCGCGCGGCCCGGCCGCCACGGCGCGGGGATGATCCACCGCATCGCGTTCCGCGTCGGTGGGTCCGATTCGCTCGACTTCTGGGCCCAGCGCCTCGCGGCCGAGGGGATCGCGGTCGAGCGGGACGCCGACCGCCTGCGCTTCGCCGACCCGGAGGGGCTCGGCTTCGAGCTGGTCGCCGACGACTCCGGCGACGACCCGCTGACGGCGGCGGCGCTCGACATCCCTGCCGAGCACGCGCTGCGCGGCTTCGCCGGCGTGCGGGCCTACAGCGCCGACCCGGCCGCCAGCACGGCGCTGCTGCGCGACGTGCTCGGGTTCGAGGGCGCCGGCCCCGAGTGGGTCTCGCGCGGGCCGCGCCGCGGCGGTTGGTACGTCTACGACGAGGCGCCCGCGGAGCGCGGGATCGGCGGCGCCGGCACCGTCCACCACATCGCGTGGACCGCCGAGGACGAGGACGTCGAGGCGTGGGACGAACGCTATCGGGCCGCCGGCCGGCACACGTCCGGCCTCGTCGACCGCTTCTACTTCAGAAGCGTGTACTCGCGCGAGCCGAGCGGTGTGCTGTTCGAGATCGCCACCCGCGGGCCCGGCTTCGCGACCGACGAGGCGCCGGAGGAGATCGGCCGGCGGCTCTCGCTGCCGCCGAAGCTCGAGCACCTGCGCGAGCAGATCGAGGCGACGCTGACGCCGCTGCCGGCCGACCCGCGCGCGAGCGGCGTCGGCTGACGCTACGCGGCTGCGGCCTGCGCGGCGCTGTGCGGGCGACCAACGCACAACACGTATCTGTGAATCGCCCGAAAGCGCTCGACCGACTCGACCTCGAAGCGCACGTCGAGGGCAGCCAGCAGCCGCTCGGCGGTGCGCGGGTGCGCGCCGCGGTCGTAGCGCCACAGCACCCGGCCGAGGCTCGGCCGCCGCGACCACAGCGGATCGACGAACGCGAGCCGCCCGCGCGTGATGCGGGCGAGCTCGTCCACGAAGCGCGGCAGCTCGTCGTCGTCGAGGTGGTGGGCGACGTCGACGCACACCGCCCAGTCGACGGACGCGTCGTCGAGGCCGGTGTCGAGCGCCGAGCGCTGCAGGCGCCGCGCACGCGGCACCTTCGCCTCCAGCCGTCCGAGCTTCGCCGGGTCGTTGTCGAGCGCCCAGTAGGTCGTCTGCGCCGGCAGCAGCCGCGCGAGGCTGCCGGTGCCGGCACCGACGTCGAGCACGACCGCGTCATCTGCGCCGGCCAAGAGCCGCCGCAGGCGCTTGTCGATCACATGCCGCCCGGCGGCAAGCTGGATCAGGTCGTAGACCCGCGGATCGTCCGCCACCCCCATCGCACCAACATACCGTCGGCCACCGCCGCGCGTGCGGGCTGGGCGCACGTCTGCAGCGGGCGGGTCCGGGCTCAGCCCTTCAGCGTCTTCTGCAGCTGGCGCTCGACGGCGGCGCTCATCGTCTGCTGGAAGGCGGCGCGGACGGCCTCGCCGGCGAGCGGCCGCAGGCGCGCGAGCGCATCGCTCAGCAGCGCCCATTCCTGCGGCGTGCGCTTCGCGGGGTCGAGCTCGCCGCCGGCGACGTCGTCCATGAAGAGCCGCACGAACTGGTCGGCGATCGCGCGCGTGTGGCGCTGGATCTGCTCCGCCACGGCGAGCGCGTGCAGCGGCGGGACGCCCATCGCGGCCAGCTCCTCGCCGGCGCGCAGCAAGGTCGGGCTCGGCACCTCGTAGCGCCCGTCGCCGAGCGGGCGGATCAGCCCGAGCCGCTCCGCCTTCTTGACCGCGCGCTCGTCGTCGCCGCCGAGCCGCGCCGCCAGCTCCGCGCGCGTCGTCAGCTCGGGCTCCTCGTCGGCGAACGCGGTCAGCACCTGCCGCCCGAACGCGAGCACCTCCTCGCTGGCCCCGTTGGAGGCGCTAATCAGCCGCTCGATCGCCTTGAGGTTGAAGCCCTCCGCCTGCAGGTCCTGGATCAGCCGCAGCCGCGCAGCGTGCTCGGGACCGTAGTAGCCGGTCCGCGCCCGCACCTCGGGCGGCGGCAGCAGCCCGCGCGACTGGTGCGCGCGGATGTTGCGCACGGTCATGCCGGTCTCGCGCGCGAGCTCGTCGATCGTCACCTCGCCGGCCCGCCGCTCGCTCATGCGCCACATCCTACGCGGGGGGTCGCGCGCCGCCCGCGGCGCGCATGCTGACACGACAAGCTTGAATGCGTCATGACTTGATGTAACATAGTGCTATGCGCCTCCTCACGACGCTCACGGCCGCGGCCGCCCCGCCCGCCGGCGGCGCCCCGCTCGGCCAGGTCGCCGGCATGTCGACGGCCGTCACGCTCTTCACCGCCGTGCTGCTGTGGCTCGGGCTCGGGCACCGCTCCGGCCGCGTGACCGTCCTGCGGCGGGTGAGCGACGCGCTCGGTCGCTTCTCCGGACTGCCCGGCTGGGCCGCGCTGCCGCTCGCGCTGTCCGGCGCATCGCTCGTGTCGGCCGGCATCGGGCTCTACTGGGACGTGTCGCTGCACATCGACCAGGGCCGCGACCCGGGCCCGCTGGCGAACCCCGCGCACTACTTCATCCTCGTCGGCCTGTACGGGATCTTCGCCGCCGGCTGGCTCGCGATCGTCCTGCCGGACGCCGACGACGCCACGCACCTGCCGGCCGCCGTGCGGATCGCCGACGGCTGGCACGCGCCCGTCGGCGGGCTGCTGATCGCCGCGTGCGCCTCGTTCGCGCTGATCGGCTTCCCGCTCGACGACATCTCGCACCGCCTGTTCGGGCAGGACGTGACGCTGTGGGGTCCGACGCACTTGATGATGCTCGGCGGCGCCGCGCTCACGCTCGTCGCGATTCTCGTGCTGTTCGCCGAGGCGCGGCTCGCCCTGCGCAGCAGCGCCGCCGCCGAGCCACCCTCGCCCGACGCCGAGCCGGCCGTGCCGGCCCACTTGCGCCGCGTGCGTCTGCTCGGCGGCTGCGGCGGGCTGCTCGCCGGCCTGTCGATCTTCCAGGGCGAGTTCGACTTCGGCGTCCCGCAGTTCAGCCTGCTCTTCCACCCGCTGCTGATCGCCTTCGCCGCCGCGCTCGCACTCGTGCTCGCGCGCACGCTGCTCGGGCGCGGCGGAGCGCTCGCGACGGTCGCGTTCTACCTTGCGCTGCGCGGCGGGCTCACGCTGCTCGTCGGCGGCACGTTCGGGCAGACCGTCCCCCACTTCCCGCCGTACGTCGCCGAGGCGCTGCTGGTGGAGGGCCTCGCCTTGGCGGTGAGACCGGGCAGCTTCCGCTTCGGCGCGGCGGCGGGTGCGCTGGTCGCGACGCTCGGCGTGCTCGCCGAGTACGGCTGGAGCCACGTGTGGATGCCCCTGCCGTGGCCTGCGCACATCCTGCCGGAGGCGATCGCGCTCGCGCTGCCGGTCGCGATCGCCGGCGGCGTGCTGGGCACGTTCGCAGCAGGGGGACTGCAGCTGCGGGCCGACCTCGTCGGCCGTCCGCGCGCGTGGCTGGCGGCGGGCATGAGCCTGCTGACCGTCGCCGCCGCGGTCGCGTTCCTGCTGCCGACGAGCGCGCCGACGAGCGCTCGCGCGCAGATCGCGCTGCGCACGCTCCACGGCGGCCCGCACCGCACGGTCGCGGCGACGATCCGCTTCGAGCCGCCGAACGCGGTCACGCACGCGGAGTGGCTGACCGTGACCGCGTGGCAGGGCCGCGGCCGGCTCGTCCTCGACCGCCTCAGGCGCGTCGGCGACGGGCTCTACGCCACGACGCAACCAATACCTGTGTGGGGAAGATGGAAGGCGATGATCCGCATGAACCGCGGGCGCGAGCTGGCCGCGATCCCGATCGCCATGCCGGCCGACGCGGCGATCCCGGTCGCCGCGGTGCCGCCGCTCGCGCGCACGACGCGCGCTTGGCAGCCCGACCGGCACGTGCTCCAGCGCGAGCGCAAGCGCGATGTGCCCGGATGGCTGTGGGGCGCCGCGGGGCTCGTCGTGCTGTCGATCACGACGGCGCTGCTGCTGGTGCTCGGCTGGGGCCTGGTGCGGCTCGCGCGGCGGGGGGCGGACGCCGCCGCCGCGTTCGAGCCGAACGCAGACGTGACGCCGACTGCGGCGCCCGCGCTCACGCACGCCTAGTAGGACGCCGCTTCGAGCGCGGCGGAGCGGCGCGCGGTGGGATGGCCCGCGCGCCGCCCGCGTGTCCTGCCGACGCGCTCAGCCTGTCGGCTGCTGCTGCGCCGGGGCGTGGACAATCAGCTTCTGAATCGTCAGCTTCGGCGTGAAGCCGGTCTGGTCACAGCGTCTGCGCAGGACCGTGACCTTGCCGACGACCTTCACGCGGTCCCCCGCTGCGAGGTCGTCGAGGCCGACGCTGCCGTCTCTGTTCGTGTCGGCGAGGCCGAGCACCACGCGCGCGTGATCGAGCGTGTAGGTCTTCGTCGTGCCCTTGTCGCCGCGCGCCTGGTGGTTCGTGCGCGTGACGGCGATCGTCACGTCGCCGCTGTACGTCGGGCGCGTGCCGTGTCTCGAGGACGCCGCGGCCGGCGGATCGAGCGCGAGCGTCTGACTGACGAGCGTGCCCGCCGCGACGTACCCCACCCCGCGCGCGACGCAGCGGTGCGACTTGCCGTGATGGCCGCCGCTGTTGCCGGTCGGCGCGCCGTCGTTCGACGGGGCTCTGCCGGGGTGCGCCCAGGCCGGGCTCGCCGTCAGCGCCGCGGCACACGCCGCAAGCAGAATCTTCCGAACCGTCATCACCTTCTCCTTGGTGCGGTTTGCGAGCGCGATCGCGCCCGACTTGCTATCGGCTGAAACACCTTCGGACGCAACGAGTTGGCGGTGTCCAGACCGCCTGGACGCAGCCGCCGGCGGCGTCCCGTCACCGTGAGAACGGCTACATTGGCGCGTGTCACGTTTCTGAAACACCCTGCGTTCAAAGAGGAATCCACTGCCATGGCATCAACCGTCGAACTGCCCGAGGCCTCCGGCGAGACGACGTTCTCGCTCGAGCTGACCCAGGACCAGAAGGACGTGCGCGACTGGGTGCACGGCTTCGCGAGAGATGTCGTGCGTCCCGCGGCGTCGGAGTGGGACGAGCGCGAGGAGACGCCCTGGCCGATCATCCAGGAGGCGGCGAAGATCGGCCTCTACGGCTTCGAGGGGCTCGCGCAGTTCTTCGCCGACCCGACGGGCCTCGGCCTGCCGATCGTCAACGAGGAGCTGTTCTGGGGCGACGCCGGCATCGGCATGGCGATCATGGGCTCCGGCCTCGCCGCCGCGGGCATCTTCGCCAACGGCACCGGCGAGCAGATCGGCGAGTGGATCCCGCAGTGCTTCGGCACCGCCGACGAGCCGAAGATCGCCGCCTTCTGCGTCTCGGAGCCGAACGCCGGCTCCGACGTGTCTGCGCTGCGTACGCGCGCGAAGTACGACGAGGCGACCGACACCTGGGTCCTCAACGGCCAGAAGGCGTGGGCCACGAACGGCGGCATCGCCAACGTCCACGTGATCGTCGCCTCGGTGGAGCCGGAACTCGGCTCGCGCGGACAGGCGTCGTTCGTGATCCCGCCGAACACGCCGGGCCTGGAGATGGGCACGAAGCTCAGAAAGCACGGCCTGCGCGCGTCGCATACCGCCGACGTCTTCCTCGACGACTGCCGCATCCCCGGCTCGTGCCTGCTCGGCGGCAAGGAGAAGCTCGACGAACGGATCGCGCGCGCCCGCGAAGGCAGAAAGTCGCGCGGGCAGGCGGCGATGGCGACGTTCGAGGCCTCGCGCCCGACGGTCGGCGCGCAGGCGCTTGGGATCGCGCGCGCGGCCTACGAGTACGCGCTCGACTACGCGAGAGAGCGCGTCCAGTTCGGCCGGCCGATCATCGAGAACCAGGCGATCGCGTTCACGCTCGCCGACATGAAGATGGAGATCGACGCCGCCCGCCTGCTCGTGTGGCGCGCGTCGTGGATGGGCCGCAACCAGAAGCCCTTCCACAACGCCGAGGGCTCGATGTCGAAGCTGAAGGCCGGCGAGGTCGCCGTGTGGGTGACCGAGAGAGCGATCCAGGTCCTCGGCGGCAACGGCTACACGCGCGAGTTCCCGGTCGAGCGGATGCACCGCGACGCGAAGATCTACACGATCTTCGAGGGCACCTCGGAGATCCAGCGGCTCGTCATCTCCCGCGCGATCTCGGGCATGCAGATCAGATAGGAGACGCGCGCACGGGCGCGCCCGACGGTATAGTCGCCCTCCGCTACTTCATGCCAGAGGGGGACTGGACGTGGACGCGCCCGAAGACGCCGGCGGACGCGCGTCGCCGAGCGACGCGCGCCGGCCGCATCGTCTGCGCCGGCTCACGCTGACACTGGCGCTGGCGCTGATCGGCGCCGGCGTCGTCGCGACGCTGTCGCATGCGCAGGTGCGCCGCACCGGCACCAACGGCGTGCCGTTGAACGGCTTCGTCGGCACGATCGCCGGTGCCCACACGATCTGCCAGGACCGCGAGCGGATACCGGCCGGGACGTCCGCGATCCGCATCGGCCTGACGGCCTTCTCGCAGAGCGCGCCGCCGCCCCCAGTGCACGTCGTCGTCGCCAGCGGCGGCGTCACGCGCGCGAGCGGCAGCACGGGAGCGCGCTGGGCCGGGCCCTTCCAGCTCGCCGTTCCGCTGCGGCCGCGGCCGCTCCGCGAACTGGAGGGCAGCGTGTGCATGCGCACGCCCGCCGGCCGTCAGCAGTACGCCTTGGTCGGCGTCGGCGCCGTCCCCGGCTTCAGCGCGACCGCGGACGGGCAGAGCCTGCCGGGCCGCGTCCACGTCGAGTACCTCGCCCCCGGCACGCGCACGTGGTGGTCGTACCTGCCGACGCTCGGGGCCCGCATCGGTCACGGCCACGCCTGGTCGGGCCCATCGGTCGCGCTGCTGCTCGCGCTGCTGATGCTCACGCCGATCGCGCTCGCGGCCTGGCAGCTCGTCCGCGGCGCCGAGCGCCGATGACCGCCGCCGCCACGGCGCGCCAGCACCTCCCCGCGAGGGCGCGGCTGCGCACGCTGCTCGGACGCGTGCCGCGCGCCGCCTGGGTGTGCGCGCTCGTCGGCGTCCTGAACGCGACCGCCTGGTGCGTACTCGTGCCGGCCTTCCAGATACCGGACGAGCAGTCGCACTACGCCTACGTCGAGTACTTCGTGCAGCACGGCCGCCCACCGTCCTGGCAGGCGAGAGACACTCATTCGAGCTCCGAGGACACGGCGCTCGAAGCGCTCAAGTTCCGCGAAATCCAGTTCGCCGCCGAGGACGGCACGATCTGGTCGGCCGCCGAACAGGCGCGCATGACGCAGCTGCTGCACCGCCCGGCCGATCGCACCAACGGGAACGGCAGCGGCAACGAAGTCGGCAGCGAGCCGTCGCTCTTCTACATGCTGCAGGCGATCCCGTACACGGTCGCGAGCGGCGGCACGGTCATCGACCGCCTGCAGCTGATGCGGCTGCTGTCGGCGCTGCTCGCCGGCCTCACGGTGCTGTTCGTCTACCTGTTCCTGCGCGAGGCGCTGCCGGCAGTGCCGGAAACGTGGACCGTCGGGGCGCTCGGCGTGGCCTTCACGCCGATGTTCGCCTTCATCAGCAGCGGCGTGAACCCGGATGCGCTGCTGTTCGCCGGCTCCGCGGCGGTGTTCGCCGCACTCGCGCGCGCGTTCCGGCGCGGTCTCACGCAGCGGCGCGCGGTGGCGATCGGCGCCGCGACGGCGGTCGCGCTGATGGCGAAGTTCAACGCGATCGGGCTTCTGCCCGGCGTCGCGCTCGCGCTGCTCGTGCTCGGCGTGCGCCGCGAGCGGGCGCTGCGACCGCGCGCGCTGGCGCTCCCGGCGCTCGCGCTCGGCGTCGCGTTCGCGCCGTTGCTGCTGGAAGCGGCGCTCAACGCGACGGTCTGGCAGCGAGCCGCGTTCGGGGCCGGCGAAAGCAACTACCGCCTCTCGGAACTGCACCCCTCGCTCGGCGATGCGCTCAGCTACGCGTGGCAGTTCTACCTCGTCCCGCTGCCGGGCATGACGCACTATCTGCACGGCGTGCCGTTCAGGAGACTGTGGCTGAACGGCTTCCTCGCCTCGTTCGGCTGGCTCGACGGCACCTTCCGCCCGGCCGTGTACCACGCCGCGCTGGTCCCGCTGTCGGCGGTCGCGCTGCTGGCTGTGCGCGCCCTGGTGACGATGCGGGCGGGCGTGCGCGCGCGCCGCATCGAGCTGCTCTGCTACCTCGCGCTCGCGCTGGCGTTCATGGGCTTCATCGCCTCTGCGTCCTATATCTCGTTCCTGCGCTATCACAGCAACATCGGACAGATCCGCTACCTGTTCCCGCTGCTGGCGGGCTACGGGGCGCTGCTGGCGCTCGCAGCGCGCGGCGCCGGCAGGCGCTGGGCGCCGGTGCTCGGGACCGCGATCGTCGCGCTCGCGATCGCCCACGACCTGTTCAGCCAGCTGATAGTGATCGCGCGCTACTACAACTGAGGCAGCAGCGGAGCGGTGAGCGCGTCGGTCACGCTCTCGACCACGCGTCCGACGTCGCCCGCGTCCATCCCGACCCACAGCGGCAGGCGCACGAGCCGCCGGCTGAGCGACTCCGCCAGGACCGCCGGCTCCGGCTCGCGCCCGTAGCGGCGGCCCGCCGGCGAGCTCCCGAGCGGGATGTAGTGGAAGACCGCGTGCACGCCGGCCTGCGCGAGCGCGGCGATCAGCGCGTCGCGCGCGCGCTCGCCGCCGAGCAGCAGGTAGTACAGGTGCCCGCTGTGCTCGCAGCCCTCCGGCACGCCCGGGCGCTGCACGACGCCCGCCTGCTCGAGCTGCGAGAACGCGTCGTGGTAGAGCGACCATATCCGGCGCCGCTCAGCGGTCGTCGCGTCCGCCTCCTCGATCTGCGCCCACAGGAACGCGGCGGAGACCTCGCTCATCAGATACGAGGAGCCGAGATCGAGCCACGTGTATCTGTCCGCGGCGCCGCGGAAGAACGCGGTCCGGTTGGTCCCCTTCTCCTGGACGATCTCCGCCCGCTCGACGAGCGCGTCGTCGTTGACGAGCAGCGCGCCGCCCTCTCCGCATTGGATGTTCTTCGTCTCGTGGAAGCTGAACGTAGCCAGATGCCCGATCGATCCGAGCGGGCGCCCGCCGCGGGTGGCGGGCAGCGCATGCGCGGCGTCCTCGATCACGAGCAGTAGGTGGCGAGCGGCGAGTTCCATCACAGCGTCCATCTCGCATGCCACGCCGCCGTAGTGCATCACGACGATCGCGCGCGTCCGGGGCGTGATCGCGCGCGCGACCGCGTCGACGTCGAGGTTGAGCGTGCGCGCGTCGACGTCGACGAACACCGGCGTGGCGCCGTGGCACGCGAACGCGTTCGCCGTCGAGACGAACGTGAACGTGGGGACGATCACCTCGTCTCCCGGCCTCACCTCGGCGAGGATCGCCGCCATCTCCAGCGCCGCCGTGCACGACGGCGTGAGGAACGCGGCGGGCGAACCGACGCGCGCACGCAGCCACGCTGCGCAGCGTTGCGCGAACATGCCGTTCCCCGAGATCTTTCCAGTCGCGATCGCCTCTTGCAGATAGCGATGCTCGGTACCGATCAACCGGGGACGGTTGAACGGAATCCCCCCCATCTTGCCCAACAGTCTATCTGACGGTTCGTGCCTCCGAAGCCCTCCCGCGCCGCCTCGATTGTGGGAAGATCGTGCCGTGCTGGGGGAGCTACACCCGAGGCTGAGCCTCGTGATTCCGCTGTACCGCGACGAGGACGCGCTCGAGCGGATCTTCGCCCGCTGCGAGCCGGTGCTCGAAGCGGTCGAGGGCGGCGGCGAGCTCGTGCTCGTCGACGACGGCGGCTTCGACCGCACGACTCCCCGCGCGCTGGAGCTCGCCCGCTCGGCGCGCCATCCGACGACGGTCGTGCGGCTCGCGCGCAACTTCGGCCAGCACGCCGCCGTCTTCGCCGGCCTCGCGCATGCGCGCGGCGACGCGGTCGCGACGCTCGACAGCGACCTCCAGTATCCGCCCGAGGAGATCCCGCGGATGCTCGCCGAGTTGTCGCCCGCGTACCCGGTCGTCTCGGGCTATCGGGCCGACCGCCGCGATCCGCTGGTGCGCCGCTGGATCACGCGCGTCCTGACGCGCTGGCTCAACCGCAGAACCGGCGTCGCGCTGCGCGACTTCGGCTCGATGTTCCGCGTCTACGACCGCGCGACCGTCGACACGATGCTGACGTTCACCGAGCGTCACCGCTACGTGCCGGCGATCGTCGCGTGGCTGGGCGTGCCGATCAAGGAGGTTCCGATCGCGCACGACCCGCGCAGCGAGCGCGGTTCGCATTACCGCGTCGCCGCGCTCGTCGAGATGACGCTGGATCTCATCACCGGCTACAGCGTGTTCCCGCTGCGCTTGCTGACAACGCTCGGGCTGCTCGCTTCGCTCGTCGGCTTTCTCGGCACGGTCGCGTTTGCACTCTACCGCGTGATCGTCGGCGGCGGCGGAGCGGGGACGGTCTCGGCGTTCGCGCTGATCTTCGGGCTGCTAACCGTCCAGCTGCTGATCGTCGCGCTGATCGGCGAGTACGTCGGACGCGTGTACAGCGAGGCGAAGGGGCGTCCCTATTACGTCGTGGCCGCGGCCAGCAGCGTGTGCGAAGGACGACTGCTGGCGCAGCGGGCGTGAGGGGCGCAGCGGTCACCAGACTCGACTGGGACAGCGACTTCTTCGGATTCCCGATCGCGCGCGTGAACGCCGTGCGGCTGGACGAGCCGGCGGCGGAGGAGGCGATCGAGGTCTGCCGGGCACAGGGCATCCGCTGCGCGTACCTGCTGCTGGCGGCCGACGACGCACGCAGCAGCGCGATCGCCCAGGCGGCCGGCTTCGTGCTGCACGACGTGCGGCTGACGTTCGAGCGGCCGGTGCCCGAGGCGGCCGCGGCGGTCCCCGGGATCGGGCCTGCGCGCCCCGAGCAGCGCGCGGCGCTGGAAGCGCTCGCGCGCGAGGCGTTCGCGCACACGCGCTTCCTGTCAGATACCGGCTTCCCGGCGACTCGCGCGCGCGAGCTGTACGCCGCCTTCGTGCGGCGGGGGCTCGACGGCGCGCCGCAGCGCGCCACGCTCACCGACCCTGCGACCGAGGGCTTCGTCGTCTGCCGGCTCGACGCGCGCGCTGGCGTCGGCGAGATCGAGCTGATCGCGGTCGCGGCCGCCGGGCGCAGGCGGGGCCTCGGCCGCGCGCTCGTGGACGCGGCGCTGGCGACGTTCGCCGGAGCCGGCCTGCGCCGCGCGACCGTCGCAACCCAGGCGGCCAACGTCGCGTCCCAGCGCCTCTACCAGGGCAGCGGCTTCCGCACCCGCGAAGCCAGCCTGTGGCTGCACCGCTGGTTCTGAGCGCCGCTCAGGCGGCGGCCACGGCAGGCGCCGCCCCCTCGGCCGCCGCCAGCGCCCGCGCGTAACCGTCCGCGAGCTGGCCGAGCGCGCGCTCCCACGAGCGGTCGCGCACGGCGTCGAGGCCGCCGGCCGCGAGCTGTGCGCGCAGCGAGGGACGGCTCGCGAGCCCGGCGAGCGCGTCGCCGAGCGCCTCCGCGCTCGCCGGCACGAGGCAGCCGCTGCGACCGTGCGCGATCAGCTCGCGCGGGCCGCCCGCGTCGACCGCCAGCACCGGCAGGCCGCTCGCCTGCGCCTCGAGGATCACCTGCCCGAAGGTGTCGGTCTCGCTCGCGAACAGGAAAACGTCGGCGTTGGCGTACGCGTGTGCGAGCGCGTCGCCGTCGAGCCAGCCGAGCAGCTCGGCCGCATCGCCGAGCCGCGCGCGCAGCGCGTCCGCTTCGGGACCGCCGCCGGCGAGCTGCAGGCGCAGCCGCGGATGGCGCTCGCGCCCGCGCAGGAACGCGTCGGCGAGCAGCTCGATCCCCTTCTCGCGCGTCAGGCGGCCGGCGTAGAGCGCGACGAGCTCGCCGTCTCCCTCGTCGCGGGTGCGCAGCTCGGGCGAGAAGCGGGTGAGGTCCACCCCGCGGTCCCAGCGGCCGATCCGTTCCCCCGCCACGCCCAGCTCGCGCAGCGACGCGTCGGCTGCGGCGCTCGGCGACAGCACGCTGCCGCACTGGCCGTAGAAGGCCGCCATCACCGTGCGCATCGCCGTCTCGATGCGCGGATCGGCGCTGCGCAGGCGCGCATAGGCGGTCAGCTCGGTGTGGTAGCTGCCGACGACCGGCACGCCGAGCAGCCGCGCGATCAGCGCCGCCGCGATCCCGGCCGGCCCGGGCGAGACGAGGTGGACGAGGTCGTAGCGACCCTCGCTGAGCGTCTCCGCGACGGCCGCGAGGCTCGGCACGCCGACCTGCAGGCCGGAGTAGAACGGGATGTCGACCTCGGCGACGACGGCGAGGCGGCGGTCGACCTCGCGGTCGCTGCCGACGATCTCGACCTCGTAGCCCGGCAGCCCGCGCTCGCGGATCTGGCGCACCGTGTGCGTGACGCCGTGCATGCCGCCGAGGCCGTCGGCGACGAGCGCAACCCGCACCGGCTCGCCGTCGCGCGCGGCGAGCTTCGCCTTCTCGCGCGCGAGGAACGCCTGCGCCGGGACGTAGGGGACGACCGGGACGCACGCGGCGAACAGCTCGAGCGCGCGAGCGCCGACGTCGCCGCCGTCCTGCGCCGCATCGACCGCGTGCTCGACCGCGCGCGCGAGCCGGCGCTCGTGCGCGCGGCGGGCGCGGCGCGCGAGGTCGGAGTGCGAGAAGTCCTCCTCTTGCAGACGCGCGATCAGGTCGCTCGCGTTCAGCTCCAGGCCGACCGCGTCGAGCCACGCGCGCACGAGCCGGCGCCCGTCCTCCGGCGCGAGGCCGGAGGCGGACTCGCTGCTGCGCATCTCGCCCTCGCGCAGCAGCCGCTCCGCGAGCTGCATGACGGCGAGCGGGTCGGGCGGCGCGGCGGGGTGGGTGGGATCGTCTTCCGCAAGCGCGCGGACCGCCAGCGCGATCGCGCTGTGCGCCCACTTGGCCGCGCTGCCCTGCTTCCCGCAGGCCGTGACGCGGCCGGCGCGCAGATGCGCGAGGAACTCCTGCGGCGTCGCCGCCACCGGCGTCTCGCTCCAGGTGCGCCCGACGTCGACGCCGGCGTGGTCGTCGGAGCCGGCGACGCCGATCCCGCCGTGCGTCTCGGCGTAGACCGCGGCGGGCGCATTCAGCTCGGGCGCGCGGGCGCCGTTGCGCACCTCCCAGATGGGGAACAGCTCGGCGAGACGGCGGCGGTGGCGCGCCGTCAGCGGCGCCTCGACCGCGTAGAAAGGGTGTGCGAGCGCGCACGCGATCTCGTGCTGGTGCAGGTAGGCGGCGACCTGCTCGACGTCGCGCGCGTGCGCCTGGAGCCAGGCGTGGTCCTTAGGCGTGATGCCGAGGCAGAGGACGTGGACCGCCTGCAGCTCGCCGTGGAACCAGGCGGTCAGCTCCTCGGAGACGAACACGTCGGGGCGGTCGGCGAGAGCCAGGCAGCCGTCGATCGTGTCGTGGTCGGTGATCGTGACGAAGTCCATCCCGCGCCGCTTGGCGAGCGTGTAGACCTCCTCCGGCGACGTCGCGCACTCGGGCAGGCCGACGTCGCGCTGGACGCCGAGCTTCGAGAGCTGGCTGGCAGTCGAGTGGCAGTGCAGGTCGGCCCGGCTGGCCGACGGTGTCTCCTCGTTCATGGTCATGACTGGAGAATCCCTGCAAAGTGCAGGTTCTCCTGTGATCAGCGGGAGAACATCCGGTGACCGCTGCGTAACAGCGGCGGCGCGGACGCGAAAAGGCCGGCGCGGAACCCGGAGGTCCCGCGCCGGCCGTGAAGCGGTGCTTCGCTACGCCGGCTAGAGGCTGGCGAGGGTGCGGATGTCCGCGTTGTAGACGACCTTCGGGATCGGCGCGAAGTCCAGCGCCGCGCCGAACTGCTGACCGCCCTTGATCGCGTAGCGGATGAAGCTGGCGACCGCGCTCTTGTTCGCGCCGTTGTGCGGCACGATCACGTACGTGAACGTCGAGAGCGGGTAGGCGGTCTTGAGCTTCCTCGGCGGATTGACGATGTGCATCTCGTTGTTCGCCGGGACGCTCTTCACGACCGACGCCGCCGCCGTGATGTTGCTCAGGTTCGGGTAGACGAACTTGCCCGCGGCGTTCTGCAGCGCGGCGACCTTCAGCGCGTGAGCGATGATGTAGGACGCCGAGATGTAGCCGATCGAGCCGTTCGTCGAGGCGACGAGGGCGGTGACGCCGTCGTTGCCTCTACCGCCGACGCCGACCGGGAAGCTGATCGCAGTGGCGCGACCGAAGTTCTTTCTCCACTGGGCGCTGACGCCCGAGAGAAAGTCCGTGAAGGCGTACGTGTCGCCCGAGCCGTCACTGCGGAAGACCGGAGTGATCGTCGTGGACGGCAGCTTGACGCCTCTGTTGAGCTTCTTGATGCGCTTGTCGTTCCACTTCTTGATCTGCCCGCGGTAGATCAGGGCGATCACCGGGCCCGACAGTCTGAGGCGGCGGACGCCGTCGAGGTGGAACGCGATGCCCGTCGCCGTCAGTCCCCACGGCATCTGGACACAGTTGTTGCAGTTGCCGGCCTGTGCGGGGGTCAGCGGCGCGTCCGATGCGCCGAAGTCGACCGTGCGGGCGGAGACCTGCGCGATGCCCGCGCCGGAGCCGACGGCGCCGTAGGTCACCGAGACGCCGGCCTTCGTGTGGTAGTCGGCGGCCCAGTACGCCTCGAGCGGCGCGAGGAGCGTGGAGCCCGCGCCGGTGATCGAGCCGGCGGCCATCGCGTTGGAGGCCGGCCCGAGCAACGCGCCGGCGACCAGCGCCACGAGCGAGAGGATGAGAATGCGGCTGCGCTTCAAGGTACGTCCTTTCCGCCTTGGTCGGGCGTTCGATGCCCCGTCTATTCGGGTCGGCGGAAGCGTCCCGGTGCCAGCGCCATCGCCTGTTTCCATCTTGTTGCCGCCCTGTAGCAATGCGGTGAACGGCGACAGACGCGGCGTTTCGCCGGCCATACGCTCCGGGCATGAGCATCACCTCCGTCTCCGCGGACGGTGCGCGCGCCCGCGCGCGCGCACGCCTGCGGCTCCAGCGGCTCGATCGCGTCGGCGAGCGGATGCTGCGCGCGCTGTGCGTGCTGGCGGCGGTGGTGACGGTCGTCACGATCGTCGTGATCGGCTACCAGGTGCTGCACGGCGCGAGCGCGGCGATCTCGAAGACCGGGCTCGGCTTCCTCGTGCACAGCGCCTGGCGACCCAACTTCGACGTCTTTGGCGCCACCGTGATGCTCTACGGCACGGCCGCCAGCTCGGCGATGGCGCTCGTGCTCGCGCTGCCGATCGGCGTCGCCGTCGGCCTCTACCTGAGCCTGCTCGCACCGGCCGGCGTGCGCGGCGTGATGGGACCGCTCGTGGAGATGCTGGCGGCGATCCCCAGCGTGATCCTCGGCTTGTGGGGGATCGTGGTGCTCGCCCCGTTGCTGCACACGCACGTCGAGCCGTGGCTGCATTCGACGCTCGGCTTCCTGCCGATCTTCGGACCGGCAGAAACGACCGGCGCCAGCATCTTCACCGCCGGCCTGATCCTCACGATCATGGTCGTGCCGATTGTCGCCTCGCTCAGCCGCGACCTCTTCAACACGGTCCCGCGCGAGCTGCAGGACGGCGCGGCTGCGCTGGGGGCCACGCGCTGGGAGGTCGTGCGCGGCGTCGTGCTGCCGTCGACCGCCTCGGGCGTCGCCGCCGCCGGCTGCCTCGGCCTCGGCCGCGCGCTCGGCGAGGCGATCGCGGTCACGCAGGTGATCGGCGCCGCCACCTCGGTGCACGTCTCGCTGTTCGGCACCGGCGAGACGCTCGCGAGCCGGATCGCGAACCAGTTCCAGAGCCCGGCGTCGAGACTGCACACGTCGGCGATGTTCTACCTCGCGGTCCTGCTGCTCGCGATCGGGCTCGTCACCAACCTGCTCGCGCAGTGGATCGGGCGCCGCTTCGACGTGCGCCGGACGGTCGGCAGATGAGCGCGGCGTTCGACCCGACGGCACCGCTGAGGGCGTCCGGCAACCTGCGCCGGCGCCGCGTCGTCAACTGGATCGCCGAGGGTTCGGCGAACGCGGCCGCGCTGCTCGCCGTCGCCGTGCTCGGCGTCGTGATCGCCTCGGTCGCGGTGCGGGGGGCGCCCGCGCTGAGCCTCGACTTCCTCACCAGGTCGCCGCCGCAGTTCGGCGGCGCCGGCGGCGGGATCGCGCCTGCGATCGTGGGCACGGCGATCATCGTGCTGCTGGCGACGGCGATCTCCGTCCCGATCGGCGTGTGCGTCGCGATCTACCTGACCGAGCTGGCCGGCCCCCGCGTCGCCGCCGCGGTCCGGCTCGCGCTCGACCTGCTCAACGGCCTGCCGTCGATCGTGATCGGACTGTTCGCGTTCGGCCTGCTCGTCGTCGGCCACGGCCAGAGCGGCTTCGCCGGCTCGGTCGCGCTCTCCGTGATCATGGTGCCGCTCGTCGCGCGCGCCGCACAGGAGATGCTGCTGCTCGTCCCGGGGACGCTGCGCGACGCGGCCGACGCGCTCGGCGTGAGCCGGTGGCGGACGATCGTCGGCGTCGTGCTGCCGAGCGCCCTCGGCGGGATCGTCACGGGCACGGTGCTCGCGATCGCACGTGCCGCCGGAGAGACCGCGCCGTTGTTCTTCACGACGTCGATCTTCGACAACCACGTGCATTGGAGCCCGTTCGGCCAGGCGCTCTCGAACATCCCCGTGACGA
>Ga0134125_10002029_pt1 | contig 24277 bp, 21 predicted proteins | sample KB31751_FD_96464 | JGI IMG/M metagenome (GOLD analysis project Ga0134125, IMG submission 96464) | Terrestrial soil microbial communities with excess Nitrogen fertilizer from Kellogg Biological Station, Michigan, USA - KB3-175-1 | ecosystem: Environmental > Terrestrial > Soil > Unclassified ...
TATATCAATAAGCCCATGACCGATGATTTTTATTAAAACAGCATTCTTGCGTCGCTCATGAATTTTTGCTATCTCCTCCAGGGATTTTCCAGATTTGAACTCTTTAATGATCTGCTGTTTCTCCCGCTCGTCCCATGTTTGACCAGTGCGCTTGCCACTAAAATCATCTGGAAAGCCAATTAGTCCGCATTCAATCAGTTTGTAATCAACGGCATCAATATTTCTGTGCAATTGGCTAGCAATTTCACCAATAGACTTACCGTTTTGATAAAGCGAAATCAAATTACTTATCTCACTAGCTGTCCATGTAGGTCCTTGAAATTTTCTATTATGTCCGTATCTTCTCATAATTCTCACTTGAAATACTCCTTATTCTGAACATTCTTTGGTTTAATCTCTACCTGAAAATGTTTTATCATGGCTTTGATTGCCTCTTGTTTGGTTGTTAGTTTATTCACACTTTTGTATACTTGAATTATTGCATCCTCGTCTTCGCTAAGATCTAATTGTATTTTTACCAAATATATTACCTTATCATAAGATATAACATGGTGATATATAACATTATTTAATGTAATCCAGATAGACTTTATCTTGTGGTAAAATCCTGTATTTTTATTGAGTCTTCCTAGAATTACATTTCTGTTTTCTATACTGTTATGCCTAATTCTCACAAATATTCAACCTGCATTTTCAGATACTTATTCAAACAATGCTAGTCCGCAAGTTACATCGCCTGAGAATTCATTACCACAAGACACACTTACGGTTTCAACAGACAAATCACTCTATACCGACGGAGACAAGATTTTAGTTTCAGGACTGGTAGGATATACTGTCCCAGGATTTCCAGTAATTGTCAGGATCCAGACTCCTAATGGTAACCTCTTGTCAACACAGCAAGTAACAGTATCCTCAGACGGTACATATTCTAAGTTTATTAATGCGGGTGGAAATTCTTGGTCACAGGAAGGAACCTACACTATTTTTGCTCAATATGGTGTAAAAAATATCTCTGCACATACAACATTTGATTTCAAAAAATCTATGCCTCAGGTAACTCAACAACCTCAAACATATCCACAGCCTACAACTACTGGACAGCCTTCGACATACCAACAACCTCAAACACCTCCATCTCAAATTCCTCAACCAAGCAATCCTGAACCACCGATGATTGATCTTTCAGGTAACAATCTGTTTATCATCATAGGAGCAGTTATAGCTGTGATTGCTGGACTTGTCATTAATTTTGTAAGTAAATCATCTAGGAAAAGAGCTGCACGGGAATCTATGTTGCAATGGAAAAGAGAAAATATGATGCGAGATGATAGGGAATCTAGGCAGCGAGAAGAAAGAGAATCTAGTCCGCGAAATGAAAAAAACTCAAAGGAAAGAGATGAGAGAGAAGCAAGAGAAAAAGCTGACAGAGAAGATAGGGAAAGAGCAGAACGAGAAGCTATGCTGCGATATGAAAGGGAAGCTATGCTGCGAGCTGAACAGGGGAGGAAAGAAAGAGCTGAACGAGAAGCTATGCTGCGAGCTGAACAGGAAACTAGTGGAAGATTTGAAAGGGATGATATGCGTAGAGCTGAAAGGGAATCTAGAGAAAGATCTGAAAGGCAGGCTAAAGAGAGATCTGAAAGTGAAGCAAGAGAAAGGTATGAAAGAGAATCAAGGAAGCAGTATGAGAGAGAACAATTCATAGATGACCCTCACGTAAAAGGAACGGATTGGGCGTATAGGAAGTTAGGATTAAGCAGAACTTGTTCATGTGAAGAAGTAAAATCCGCGTCTAGGGAATTGATTAAAAAATATAATTCTAGTCTAGGAAGTATCCACAGGAGTAGTGATGAACAAGAAGCTGCAGATAGTAAAATGCGAGATATTCTAAAGGCAAGAGAGATGATAAATAAAGAGAAAGGCTGCTCATAAAAGAAACTCTCAAAGGTTAAAAACTTGAAAATGTAATTTTTGAATTGTGACTAAAGTTTTAGGTATTGATTTAGGAACTAGCAGTTCTGCCGCTGCAATATTTTCTGATGGAGAAATTAGAATTATTCCCTCTTTTGATGGTAAGCACACATCACGTAAACCATTTCCATCCGTAGTCTCATTTTTTGAGTCTGGTGAAATATTGGTAGGTAATACAGCCATTGAGCAATCCATTTACAATCCTAGTGGGACTATCTTCAATGCCAAGAGAAGAATAGGAACAAGAGATTCCTTCAAGGTATTTAATAAAGAATATTTGCCAGAATACATCGAAGCATTAATTTTAAAAAAAATAAAGATTGATTCTGAATCTTTTCTAAATGAAAAGATAACAAAAGCAGTCATAACAGTTCCAGCATATTTTAATGACAATCAGAGACAGGCGACAAAAACTGCAGGAGAGATTGCGGGTCTTGATGTAGTTCGCATATTGCCAGAACCAGTAGCTGCGGCAGTTTCTTACGGACTTGGAAAGATAAAGGAATCAGCCAAAGTTCTTGTCTTTGACATGGGAGCAGGTACATTAGATGTATCTATTTTAGAAATTGAGGATGGTCTTTTTGAAGTAATAGGAACTAGAGGTGATACACACTTGGGTGGAGTAGACATGGATGAAGAGTTTTCCAATTTTCTAGTTTCAGAATATAAAAATCAGAATGGATCAAATGTTGTTTTAGATGAAACTGTAAAGTTGCAAATTAATCATCTTGCAGAAAAAATAAAGATAGAACTTAGTGAAAAAGAACAGGTAATAGTAAATGAAGTCTTTTTTTCAAACGATATTCAAACAAAACTTGAAATAAAAATCACACAGAATGATTTTGAAAAAATAATCGAAGATCCAATTCTGAAAAAATGTGAGCAATGCATCGATAACATATTAAATGATTTGAAGACATCTCCAGATAAAATTGATAAAGTTGTCCTAGTCGGTGGTCCAACTAGGATTCCAGCAGTTAGAAAAATGATTACCAGATTATTGAAAGAGCCAGAATTAGGCGTAGATCCAGAGTTTTCAGTTGCAAGAGGGGCAGCAATTGAAGGAGCAATACTTGCAAATGATGAGAATTTACCAGTATTGTATCAAGGTTTGACTCTTCTCAATGTAACTCCATTAGATTTGGGAGAAATAGCCACGATAAATGGGGAAAAGGGAATAAAATTAATGATACCAAAAAATACCCCCTATCCTACAGAGGCCACCTGGACTTTTCATAAGAAGTATTCATTTCATCCCGAAATTGAGATAAGTCCTTGGCAAGGGGATTTTGCTAAAAATCCAGGTTTTTCCAGTAATGAAAAGTTGGCATCTAGTTGGTTACAAGTACCACTTGGTGAAGACATAGAGATCGAAGTTAATTACAAACTAGATGCTGACGGAATCCTTACAGTTTCTGCAGTTGAAAAAAGTACAGGGAATAAAGTTCAGCTGGTCATAAAAAAAATTGGTGGCACAATAATTCCAAAACCGCAGCTTGAACATATCATACAGGAAAATAATAAGTTTGAAAAAGAATACAAAAAAACAGTTCGCGATGTATTAAGTCCATATGAGAATCCAGTAAGATCTGATACTCCATCATCCAGTAAATATCAATGGATGTGTACATGTCTGCATGATGCAAAGACAATCATTCGTGCATATCATGGAGAAGAGTATAGAGAATTTCTTTCAATAGCACAATTTGAATTATTTATTCAACAGGACAAGCAGTATGCTTTTGGCCACATACAACTAGGAATGCATCCTTACTATCCAATTGGAATCCATAATGCATTGAAAGAAGATACATCGAGAAATAGAAGAATGATCACAGTTGTGTTAATTCATGAATTGCTACATGCAATACATCCTGATTGGGGACATGATAGAATAAGACCAGCAGAACGTGTTCTTGCAATGAGAGGTAATCTATTTGATGCAGTGCATGAGATGGACATTCTATTTTTGAGTGGAAAGATGAGTTTTTGCAACAATGTAATGGATGTATCTGATCAGAGTGAGAGAGTTACTTGTGATGATTAATTTTTTACAAGATAGAACTTGAGATTCTTCTAGAAATTATCAAAATGTTAGTTCAAAAATAGAAAATGGATCACATGATGCTGCATAGATTGCCGCAGGTGTAGCAGCGGTACCAGTTAATGCAGCACCTGCACCTATTGCAAGTGCAATTGCAGCAGGTACTACATAATTACATGATGATTTTTCGGCACATAATATTTACAAAAGTCACAGAACCAAAATCTCATTTCCTCAAGAGCAATAGTTAAATGGACCTGGATTTAAAATCCAAGTCCTTATAAGTGGGTTAGTGGTATAACTATCGAAGTACAAATGAAGATAGAAATGCTATTTGGAGGAAATACAAGATTTGCAGTATTAGAAGCACTAGCAAATGCCTACGACGGTACTACAGCATATCAAATTGCCATTACTAAAGGGCTAGACCCATCTGCAACATATCGCTGTTTAACAGAATTGCTAGAGTTCAGGATTGTTGAATCAGAAACAAAAGAACGTAATCAGACATTCTACAAACTTTCAGAGGGATCAGGACGGGCCGCAGCTGAATTTCTACGATCATTAAAACAAAAAACATCAGAGTCAGTTGATTTAGAAAAATGGATGTCTCCAGAAATGCAAGCTGAACGAATGAAGAAAATAGTCAGATTTGATCAATTAGATAAATCAAAATTTAGAAATAAAAATGAAAATCAAAGTATTGATGAGATCATGTCTAAAAGAACACCAGGAGAGTTATCCGCACTTATTGCATCATCAGAACTAGCCTTTGATGAATTATTTGAACAAGAAGACAACATGTTTATCTTAAAAATATGACAGAAAACAGATCTATAGAAGAAACACGTAACAGATTCAAAACATCTCCAGAATACACAGAGTTGAAAGGAGAAAGAGATCCATTCAAACGAAGAATGCTTTTTCTAGGACTTTTTACAAAAACATTAAAACAAAATGGCGTAGAAGCAATACTTGTAGGTGGAGAAGCAATAGACATCTATACTGCAGGAACATTTGCTACTGCAGATGTTGATTTAGTAGTTGATAATAAAGCCATAACTGAAAAATTTCTCAATAGATTCGGATTTGGAAAAGAAGCAAACGGGCTATGGCTCAATAAGGATCTAATCATAGTAGTGCAAGTGATAACAAATCCTTACAGTGGAGACCCTGAGAAACTAAGAAAGTTCAAAGTTAAAGATCATGAGTTAAGAGTAGCAGCACCAGAAGATCTGATACAAAATAGGCTATATTCTGCGAAGTTCTGGAAAAGCAACACTCAGCGAGATATGGAACAAAGCATTGCATTACTGAAGATATTTGCAGATTCTATTGATAATACATACCTGGATAAGATAGCCAAGGAAAATGATATTGTAGATTATTTGGCTGAGGCCAGAAAATACGCACTAGAAACCTAAAAGACGATCAACATATCATGCATTACCCTTTAGATAGATGGATAATTAGATCTTAAGATGATTTTTCTTGAAATGATCACAGTTCCTATAACTGCAACTAACATTACTATTCCACTAAGTTGTCCAAACTCAGGAACTACTTTGGTACCAATAATCTCAATTTGTTCTGTTCCACTTGGAAATTGTATAGTCAAGGTTCTTTCTACAGATGTTTTTGTTTCACTAAATACAGACTCTTTTCCATCCAATAGAACATAGAACTGATCATCTTGTTCTCCATTTTTAGCATCAATTAGTACACGTGGCATAGTTATTGTAAATGTACCAGAACTAGTTGTGTGTACTGGAACAATAAGTGATTTAGATCCTGTATCTGCAGTTATTCCTAATACATTTCCGCCTGTAATACTATATGGTACTGAAAAATGAGTTCCCTCTACTTGCAGAATATTTTCAGATGGTGTCGGGTTTACTTGTGATGTAGGGTTGGAAATTGGGTTGGGCTGTTGACTTGGAGTATTTGATGTTGAGTCATTTGAAGATCCACTTGAGACAACAAAAGAGGTAGAACTGAAAGATATGTTCTGATAACTTGCATAAATCTGATACTGCCCCACTGATGCATTATTATCTAAAATTATGGGAACTGAAAAATCACCTTTACTTGTTACATAGGCCTGAACAACATCTGAAGTTCCATCTGGTTTTGATATAGTTAAAACAACTGTACCGCTTTGAGCCTGATCCACATTACCAGATATCTTAACTTGAGTAGATTGTTCTACTGATATTTGGTATTGATCCTGATCTGTTTTGACATATCCAGTTGTCTGACTAGGTGTTGGAACAGGTCCTTGTGAGCTAGGTGGAGGTGGAGACGAAAATTGACTAGTTCCAGATGATGTTTCTACAGATGATGTTTCTTCTAATTTTACGGTAATTGTCGTCAAGGGATTTGTTGATTTGTCATGCGTAATGACAAATAAGCCACTTCCAGCTGCAACACCTGTACAAGTACCACCAAAACTTAGGTAATTTTTTCCATAACATCCGTCAAGAGAATAATATTGGAATCCCTGTCCCTTACTCCAACTATCTAGTGAGTCTTTTGATGGAACAAAGTATACATCAAAACCATATGTAGGATCACTTGTAGTAACTCCATAACTAAACGAAGTTACATTATTTTGTGTGCATGCTGGAACAAACCACCCATAGTTTGTTGAAACATTATTGTCGATCTCTATTTCACCATATTGAATTTTAGTTGTTGGATACATTATGTTATTAGGATCTGAACTGTGTTGAAATCCCAAAAAGTGTCCAAGCTCATGTTCTGCAATATGAGTCACGGTATTTCCAGAATATGGCTCCCATCGCTTCAAACAATTACTGTCTCCTAGGCCAATCTGTATTACTTTCCCATAAATTGTCTCACCAGCACGACCATTGACATCACCGTAATCTCTCACCCATTGTATTACTACATCAGCTTGGCTTTCAGTGTCTGCCGTGTAGAATTTCATATTTGGGTTTACATCTGCCCAAGCTTTTGTTGCATCGTAAATCACGTTTGATGCATAACTTGTAGCATAATCAGGAACTGGTTCTACATAAACATAGTAAATCTGTTGTTGCTGTTGTTGAGCTGATGCATTATGAGGAAATAAAGCTACAAGGCTTGACAGCAATAGAAGAATAATGAGATAGCGATATTTCATATTGGAAGTGTATAATTGATTTAGATAAAGACTAGCTTAATTTCAATTATAACACGTTCAATAGTCTCATTAGTATAACTTTCATTAATTCAATCACAATCGAGTGATAATGATATTTTTTAGGCACTAATTGAATTACAAATCTATGCTGCAATAAGAAAGGTTTTTTGTTACTTACTAATGCTATTACACGTTGTTAACTGCAAGAGAGATACTTCAAATTGATGCAACCATCTTAGCTGGAATATTTATCCTGATGACGATTATTTCCTTTACGGGTGGATCTCTTTATCAGCAATTACAACAAATCACTGACAATATTAACACATTAGAACATCTAAAACCTCAGAAGCATAACCTGGAACAAAAATTAAATGAATTACTTCAAGATGCAAGCAGATATTCTTACGAAGCCAATTTAACATCTGGTAACGATAAAGAACTCAAATTATTAGAAATGAGTAATGCAATGAATGAATATAATAGAACAAAACAGGAACTGTATTCTTTAGAAAATCAATTAACACAGGAAGATCAGCTAATAGCAAAACAAAATCAGACTGAAGATAAGATATCTAAACGAAACGCAGAGGCAACAAATCCATTTTCTAAGATGCCTGAAGTTTGGCTTTATAGAGTTGGTTTTACTTTTTCAGTTTCTGCAATTTTGGCTACTTTTATGTCAATATGGGAGAATGTGATAAATTCACGCAAGAATTTTCTTTTAACAACTAGTAGTATCGGATTTATGGTTGGCGGATTTATCTTTCTAGTCTTAGCTTTTATCTCAGTAATTGTCATTTAATCCAATTATAACAATAACTAAAACAAGTTATGGTTTTTACGAGTTCTTTTGAAATCATTATTTTTTTTCCTGTACTTAACAAATTTGAGATATCGGAATAGCTTTCAGTAGCTGTTAGCTATTTTCCCATCTGCTTAATACTGCGTTTTCATAATTATTATAGCAAATATGAAAAAAACAAGCATATCAATAACGAAGATCACAAGGGATCAACTTGCATCCATAGGCACAAAAGATTCGAATTTTGAAGATATTATCAAAGAACTTTTAAGAAAATGGCATGAGGAAAAATGAGTTTATCCACCTACATCTGCAGTTGCAATAAACCAAAAAAACATAGACTCCTACTGGATGGAGGGTCATCTGGTCATTACATCATAGAATTATGTCAGTCTTGTTACACGAAGGAGGATAAGAAATTCGTAATAAAAGAAGAGGAGATAAAATGCCATGAATAAAAATAGCATAGCATATCATATACACTTCTATAATAAAAAAATTTTTAAAATAGATTTTATTATATTTCAAATCTTTTCTTTGTATTATTTATCACAATTCTATGATATGCTATGCTATGGTGAGAGAAAATGACCACTCAGAGAGAGATGTCCAAGATTAACAGATTGAAAGAAATTATACTAAGAGAAAAACGAATTAGCAAAGTGCGGTTAGTTATGACCTCTGGCATAAGTAATTCATATTATGAAAAATTAAAACCATACCTTGAGGAGCTCTTTCCACATAGTGTAAGATATGAAAAAGAAACAAAAACTTGGAATGCAATAGAGCAAGAGGCTGTTCCAAATTAAATTAGAACACCTTGACACTACCAAAACCTTCTAAATATAAAGTGAAAACTGGTAGAAAAACGAAGCGTGAAAAAGCAAGGCAGGATAGTAGATTGAAAATGCTCTTTGATTTTGATGATCTTACTACGTTGAGGGCCTCTCATTATGCTGGATGTGGCTATGGTTATGCATTAAAGAAATTTAGAGAATTTAGAAGGATGTATGAAGAAGTTGATCAATGGGTTATCAAAACAATCCTCCCAAGGACCACTTCCATAGCATTGGAAACTGAAGACTAGAGTAAAATATATCAGAAAATCACTTTATGAAAGGTCTGACTAAGAGGGTAATTTTCAAATTATAACAATCTCTCAATCGGTTATTTAGAAGAATAGTATCAAATAGATTACAATTTTTAACATACTAAACCCTAAATTAGAATTTAGCATATCCCGAGTTTTGTTCCTAAAAATCTGCAAAATCAACATAAAAAATGGGCATTACCCACCCCCCCTACGACAAGTAATTATTAAATTTTAACACTGAAATGAACTTCTATGCGTTCTTGATAAAATACCATGATATTATTTTAAATTAGACAGCATGCATAATGTAGATGTGTGAAGTATAAATGTCCCTGAACAAAAAAAATCAAAAATATGACAAAACGAGTTACGATGTACAAGTAATTCTTGATGAGATGAACGAGTTTACTCCAGAAACAGGATTTAACCTGGTTGGAATTGATAGTTATGAGATGCCAGGAGAGAAATTATACTTGATCGCACATTTTGATACTTTGAAAGAGGCTGAGAAGGCACAGACTAAATATGACAAATCCAAGACTATGATCTATCATAAATAAAATTTAAAAAATTAGAATAAACTTTCGCGTGCAAAAATTACAAGTGAAGTGAGTTGAGATGATAGTATTGCAATATTTCTTTTGATACTGTTCCAGAAGACATACAATCATTGAGAAAATCTCTGAGCATTCCACCGCCTTTGTAACCTTCGGATCTAGGATAGATCTGTTCTTCATTATTATAAAGTGAAACTGCTATCATTGCAATTTCTTTTTCTTGTTCACTTGACTTGTATTTTTGACAAATATCCTCACTTACTTTCCCCTCTTTGAAACAATCATTCAAGAAACCAACAAGATCAAAACTTGTTCCCTCTGATTTTCTAGATTTTATGCAATTAATACACATTAGAGCCAATTCTTCGAATGTGACTACATGACCATCTACTACAGTAATTTTGTCATTTTTTGATTTGGTGCCTTCATGATAGTCTATTTCCATAAAAGTGAATTAGCGGCGAAATAGATAAAATGTTTGAGAGATCCTTAAGTTACAGTTCGTATTTTTTGCTTTCTTGAACCAAAACCATGGAATTTGTAATTTTTTTGTATAGTTCTGGGTGTTCTGTATGTACAGGATATAGCGTCTTGGCTCCTATGTCCTTAACAGCCTCAAGAAGGTCTTGTCCTCGTGCATGGCCAGAACAGTGACTTTGAAATTTATTCATGCCAAAGTGCTCAAGCCAGGCATCAATTCTGTCCTGAGACAGCTCCTGTTCTTCATTATATGGTTCAGATGATGAATGAATGTACATGGCACCTGGTTTTGGTTTCATGTCAATTAGTGCAGTAAAACTGTAAAATCCGATGGCACATAGAACCTTGTTTGGTCTTGCAGCAATTTGTTCTGCAGTCCAAGTATTGTGCATATCTAGAAATTCTTTTTCACCACCCTTGTAGTCAGAATCAGAATATGATCCAGATCCACGTTTTGGAAGGTAGATTATGATATTTTCATCATCAATGTTTGGCACATCAAGATGTTTGTCCTGTGAAAGGTGTTTGAGATAAAAAGCGTCATTTATCTTTACAACAAATTTTCTGTCATTTTCTTTTGCAATTTTGAAAAAAGTCTGTAGTCTATCAACATCTTTGAAATTAAAATCAGCAAAGACTAGATTGTCAGTATTTGAAACAGTTTTTCCAGATTCCTTGTAAACAAGTTCTTCACTTTCTTCCTTTGACTCATCAGCAATTCTTGTTCCTTCTGTTATCAGAGCAATTGGTTTTACTTGTTTTGCCTTTGCGATAAAGTCTCTAGTCATATCAGAATGAGTTCCATGTAGTCGGATATCTCCAGTATATACAATCGGTCCTTCTGATGTGTAAATGATGAAACCATATGCACCTGGAACAGAATGATCTACATGAATTGGTTCTACCTCAAGTGAACCAATCTTGAATTTATCACCTGTTCTAAAATCATGAATCTTTCTTGGGATGGGCTTGTCTTTGATATTGTAAGGTCTTGGTTTGAAATCTAAAATCTCTCTTTCAATCGTTCTAGTGGACCTATCAGCTAGTGCTTTTAGAATGAGATGACATGCAGCACCCATGTAAACTGGAATATCTTCATGCAAAAATGAGATATAATCAGCATGATCTGCATGTGCGTGAGATAGCAACACTGCGTCAATTTCTGGTTTTTCTGGCTTGCGTCCTGCCATCTTCATCAGATCATCACGGTAAACTCCATGAATATCTGGAACGAGACCCATTGTTAGAAAATCAACAATGCCATTTGATGTTCTTGGATTGATGTATTCTTCAAAGTATCTAGCCCTCCTACTGAAGCTTTTACCAAAATCCAAGAAAACCTTGGTATCTTTGTCTTCTAGAAGGATCTTGTTACCCCCTATCTCGTTTACTCCACCGTAAAATGTCAGACTGGTCATTTTTGTGATATCTATCTATTTTCGAGTGTTGCTCCTTCTAAGGTTTTATAGTTCCACACCAAATGATCCTGCATGTCAAAGTATGAACCATTAGGAAATTTTCTAAAAAATCTCACTGTTAATAGTTACAAATTCAGGTTTGAGGATATTGAAAATATTACAGGAGAAAAGTTACCTCCTTCTGCGTACCAATATGATGCTTGGTGGTCCAATAATGAATCACATCCATTAATGAATGAAGTATTGAGGGCAGGTTGGAAGAAATCTAATATTGATTTTAAGAACAAGCAGGTAGAGTTTACAAGAACAATATCCTCTCAAGATTTCATTTCAAGTGAACAATTAGAAAACTATCTTCAAGAAGAAATGGAGATGAAAGAAAATTATCAACCAGTTGTAATAAAAACACTAGTAGAAAATGGTGGTAGAACTTCAAAAGAATCAATTCGAAAAGTTCTAGAAGATTACAATCAACCATCTCCTACACAATCTATGTTTTATACAGTACTAGGTGTTCTAAAACGCCATAACATTATTCGTGAAGATGACGATAAATTAATTCTAAATACAAATGGATCTCTATCTGATGGAGAATCTAAAAAAATAATTAATTTATGTAATCAAAAAATTGCTGAAGCAAATGAATTAAGAAAAAGATCTGGTTCTAATGTATGGATATGGTCTGTTGCCGCAGATAGCTGGAAGATTGTTAGAGAAAAGAAAATCTGGGCAAGTAAAATTCGAGAAAATATAAGAACTAGGGTTAGACCTGGTGATAAAGTAATTTTTTATGTATCTGGAACAGGTGAATTCCAAGGAATCTATGAATTTGATGGGGATTGGTATGATGCTACAAAGCCTGTATGGTCTGATGAAACAAATTCAGTTATTTATCCATCTCAAATTAGGCTCAAACCCATCAAAATGGGAAATGTCAATGTGTATGACATTGCTTCAAAATTAAAATTATTTCCAAATCCAGAAGACAAAAGGATTGTAAATTTGGTTCTAAAAGGAGGAGCAGGCTATCCCTCGAACAATGGAAAGCCTATTTCTCATGAAGATTATCTAACAATCTTTAATTCAATGGTTGGCAATCCTTCTGACATCTTGGAGTATTACATTGCACTTGGACCATGGTCAAATTGGGATCATACCATAAAACATCCTCCTCTCAGATGGGGTGTAAGAGATAGTTCTGCTTCCAACATTGGAGTGTATGACGCATTAAAAGAAGGTGATATTGTATTTTATTATGCAAATCAAGATCCTCCTACACCATTTTCAAAGCGTGGATTATTTGGAGTTGGAAGAGTAACTAGAAAATACATCGAAAATGATGAAAAATATTGGCCAGATGAACAGATTTCAAACAAAGTAATATACAAACATCGATTCGAAATAGAAAATCTCAAACTTGTAAAGACTGATGAGGAATTACTTCCTTGGATAGATGGTTTACCATTCACAAAGGGGCTCAATCATATTGTAGATCAAGTTCCACTTGAAAAATTATTAGAACATGCACGCACAAAATGGAAATTAGATCTACCAACATTGCCTAAAACAAATTCAGTAAATCATTGGAAGATTTCTCCAGGAGAACAAGCTAAATACTGGCAAGATAATCTAAACAGAGGAATAATTGCAATAGGGTGGAGCAAATTAGGCGATCTTTCTGGCATTACACCAGAAGAGCTAAACAAAAGAATGCGTGAACAATATTATGAAGAAGTAGCACAACGATATCAGATTGAAAACTTCCTCAAGATAAAGAAAGGAGATATAATAATTGCAAATAGGGGAAAAAGTACAGTAGTTGGAATAGGACGTGTAGTTGGAGATTACAAGTACTATGCTGCACTTGAACAACCGCATACATATCAAGTTGAATGGTTTGATACAAAAGAACGCCAAATTCCAACCCAAAATAATTGGTTTGTTACAGTATTGCCTGTAAGTTCAGATTTCTACGAACAAATTTTATCTGGAGATTTCACTAGTGAAGGAACCTACCTTTTATTACGGCACAAAGATTCTGATGAGAATAAATGGAGAGATGAGCTGGGGAGAAAATATCACTTTGGCAAAATTGCAAATTATACCAAATTAACCAAGGACTCTAAAGCAGTATGGTTTGATAAAAAAGATGGCAAGTATTACTTTTGGGGTTATGGTGATGTAGATGATATTGTACCAGAAAATGAAAACTTTCATGCAATCTTTAACAATTTTAAATCTTTTAACCCTCCAAAAGAATCAACTGATTCAGTACGAGAGAAAATTGAAAGATCTCCTGGATATAATATTCAAAGTTCAATTCTAGAAATAGATAAGGACCTATATGATGAAATAGTTGGAAATAGAATACCATTTGTGAGTTCTGATGACCCATTACCAATCCCTACAAAAGATGAACTCGAAGCAGGATACAAGAAAATAAGTGAAGAATTACTCATTCCAGAAGAAAAAATTACAGAAATAGTTACTGCACTTGCTAGTGGAAGACATGTCTTACTTGCTGGACCTATAGGTACTGGAAAAACAGAATTAGCAAGAAAAATTCCTACAATATTTTGGGAAAAGTATGGCGGATATTATTCAGAGGATCATACCGCAACTGCAGATTGGAATACTCAGGATGTAATTGGAGGAATCTTCCCAAAGATGAATAAAGGTGGTCAACCCATTTACGAGATTCAAAATGGATGTGTAGTGGATACAGTTCAGAAAAACTGGCTCAATGGAGTAGATGGCGGACCAAGAAATCATAGCCAAAGTCCGTCAAAAATCCCCCCATATCGAGGAACATGGCTAATAATTGATGAATTCAACCGTGCAGATATTGACAAGGCATTTGGACAATTATTTACTGCGCTACGTACGCATACACTCAAAATTCCAACTGATGTAGAAAAAATATCCTACAAAACTCTCAAAATCCCACAAGATTATAGAATTATTGGAACACTAAACACTGCAGACAAACATTACCTATTCCAATTATCTGATGCACTAAAAAGTAGATTTGCTTATATCGAGATCGATATCCCGAAAAAAGAACAATTTGAACAAGAGATCTATTATGCAATGAAAAATGCATTATCGGATTTGGTAACAAATCACTATGAAAATTTGGTTGTATTAAACGATCAAGCCAAGAAGATAAACAGGGAGCAAACCACTTCAGAGTTTTACAGTAGGATCTACCAGGCATATCATTTTCTTGATTCTGTACGAATTTTCAAAAGACTTGGAACTGCCATCTTAAAGCTAGTTTATCAAAATCTTTTAGTTGGAACAAAAATGACTGGAAATTCAAAAGTTGCATTAGATAATGCACTAACATCAAATCTCATACCTCAACTAGAAAATCTATCACAAGCAGAGATTGGTGCAATTCATGCATTATACTCTGATAGTATAGTGAAATATTTCCAAGACGCTTACAGAAATCCAAATAGACAAAACTATGTTGATGCACTTACTTCAGTATTGGAATATCTCCAAGTACCAAATACAACACTAGTTGCTCAATTTGCAAATGGAAATCTAAATGTGGAAGACACTGCAATTTGGCGGCCACTCCAAACTGCGTATGATGTCAAAAAGCAGGAGTTTGAATTACAATTAGATCAATTAAAACAGTCCATGGAAGACCTGATTGAAACAATGGTCATATAACATGCAGATTGAAGAAGAGATTCGAAGATTACACAATGTAGAAAAGATAAAGCAAAAAGTCCTAGCGGACAATAATTTTATTGAACAGCCCCAGTATGCGGAGGTAAAAAAGGCCTTTAGGCTGAGTAAATACGAGAAAAAATGGGAATGGCACCAACTCGTGCGTGTTGTACTTGAATCTCCAGAAAAAAGACAATACATGTATGACAGACTTTTGAACCTGCTTCTAAAACATAGGCATTCTCATGAAGACTATTTTATATTAAAAACAGAAGAAGGAGTATTTCAGATACCCAATCCTCTGGCAGACCTAAACAAACTGGAAATCTTGTATAAAAAATACTTTGAGATTTACAAAAACATAACAGAGCGTATTCATTTTGACTATCCCAAAAATGAGTATGTTGGATCAGCTATAAAGGGAAAGATAAATTGGGATAAGACAATACGAAATTCTCCAACAAAATTTCCTATTTTGTTTACATCTTCAATTTTGCAAAAAGAATTTGAAACTCCAGAAAATATTTTATTAGTTTTATGTGCCGAATGGATGTATAGGGAAGCAAATAGGCTACTTAATATGCAATATGCTGAGCCTATAACTGATTATCAGAAGAATCTACTTTACAGCATTATACAAAAAACAAAACTAATCTTGAATAACTTTCCATTTTCTAGCGTATTAAATGCATCAAAAAGATTTTGGAATTTGTCATACAATGATCCTCGAATAAAATCTATTGAGGAAATAGCCCAAAAAAGAATCAAACAAAAACTAGTTAGAAATCAAAGTTATGCAAAATTGTTAGAGTGGATAAAAGATTTTAGAGAACTTGGTATCTCCAGAGTAACAGCAAAAACTCCTTCAAGACATATTTTAGAATCTCTTCAAAATCTGGATACTGTCTATGAAGTATGGATTTTCTTGGAATTTGTTGAATTTTTATATGAGCGAGGAATTTTGATTAATTTCCAATTATGTGAAAAACCCAGATGTCAATTTGAATATGACGGAGTAATTGTAACATTTTGGTATGAGCGTGAATTCAATCGTGGGGGTCCATTTGCTTGGGCGGCAAAACACAAACCTGATTTTACAGCTATGGTAGGTAATGAGATTTTGGCTATATTTGATGCCAAAAACTATGCTAAATCAAGTTCAATTCCTGCTGATACGGTAAACAAGATGCTTGCATACATGAACAATCTAGATTCTAGCGTTGGAGGATTAGTCTATCCAAATCATCCCTTGAACTGGAATGATATGGAGCGTAATGAAAAAATTGAAAAATTAACTGAAATGCTAAATGCTTCAAACACTCCTGAACAAGAGATTGGAGGTACTGCAAGACATCTTTCTCGCTTGTCTTGGAATGATTTACCTTTAGAATATAAAAAAACTCATCTTACTCCACGTGCATTTGATAAAATTGATCAGTCACAACGTGTGGTTAGATTTCATCGCGATCAATCCCTGTATCTTTTAAGAATGCAACCTGAGAATACGGAACTGGCGATAAAATGGAAAAATGAATCATTAAATGCAATGTTCAATGCCATCGTATCAAAGATTCCACTAATGGTAAAATCATAGAAATTAGATAAAACTACTTTCAAGAAATAGATCCATCAATCATCTTTTTCAGTATCTTTATTCTTGTTTTCTCTATCTTCAATTTTGAAATCTACTGGTAGTTCTGCATCCACTATTCTATAGTGAACTTTACCTTCCTCAACCAATTTTTTAACTCGTTTCTCTCCTTTTGTTAGTACATTACCACTCTTGATTTCAATCACATCCATCACATCTGCGTTTAAACCAATCAAATCTATTGATGATTGTTTTGAAGTGGTGGAAAGTAGTATGATTTCATCATATTGAGTTAGTAAAGACATGGTTCCAAGAACCTGATTGATATCTCCTCTTGAAAAATTCTGACCAGCTTGATATGCTTTGGATTGTTTTGTCTTTTCCAGTTCTGTTATTGATTCTTGATGTTGCAAATTTAAATTAGATACATCTGTTTGATGTTGTAGTTGTAATTTTGAAACATCTTCTTGGTGTCGTAACTGTAAATCAGATATATCTTTTTGATGTCTATTTTTGAGATTATTGAGTTTGATTGCTACTATGATTAATACTATCGTTACTATGATTGCCCAAAATAGATAGAGAGCATCATTTGTGTTATCCACCATGCTTGAAAAATATAGTTGGAATTACTTAATGATGTTCATCCCTACAATATTGGCAAAGAAACTGGGGTTGAATGAATAAAGTTTGTTGTAAATAAAACAGGATCATCTAGAAAAAGGAATGTTGTGTTGGAGAAAGAATTACTGGGTTCCTGAGAGAATGTGTCTGGATAATGTTTTTATATGCCCCATGTATAGGGCACATAGATGGGGCACATAACTGTTGACATATGTAGGGCACACAAAGGAGGCACAGTTTGAAGCTCAATGTTCCTGAAACCATAAAGGTTGTCAGCGAGGATACTATGAAATCATTCAGTCCTCGAGATCGTGTAGAATATTATGATAAAGTAATTTTGGAAGTTTTAAGAGCTAATTCAGGTGGTGCTACAGCTCCTGAAGTAGAGGAAGCTACTAATTTCTATCGTAGAACCGTAGCACAACATTTGTCAAGACTTGTAGAGAGAGGAGAAGCAATTTCAATACAACGTGGAAAAATCACAATGTATTATCCTAATGGAGATGTAGTAGGTAAGCCATTTGTTATACCATCAAAAATAAGAGATGGTCGTCAATATGTTGTTAACAAACTGAAAGGAAAAGATGGAGTTTCATATTACATACAACTAAAAGAATTAGATGCATATAGGACACTGAGAATTAAAGGTGGAATTTTGGTTGATAAAGGTGATCTAGAGCATTTTATAAAGAACATCAACACATATGGTGCTCAGGAGTATCGAGATGGATAAGATAACTGTATTGCGAATCGATCGTGATGGAGCTACCACATTATCAGATATATCGTGGCGAAATATTGTTCTTCAAACTCCAAATGTGTTTCCACTACTACGCGGCCAAAGACCTAATGAATTGGATCTGCTTATGCGTGAAAAAGCAAGACATAATTTTGAACATGTAGATGGCTGTGTGATAAAATTAGTTAATGCCCCTAATCTATTATATTCACATGTGGATGAAATTAGTACACAAAGAACATTAGATAATGAGCCACAAGACATATTTTCAAAATATAAAAGAACCAATTTTATCATTCCAGATCCTTCTACAGAATATCTCTATCAATTCAAAGAAAAATATGATAATAAAATTCTTGATGCTTTTGGAGATATTGAGAGAATAAAGGACTACATAACTGTCTATAGAACAAATAAAGAAGTTATGACTGATAAAAGTTTCAAGGAAATACGAAAAAAACTTCATGACAACTTTTGGTTACGAAACAATCGTTCAGATCAACAAGAAATGTCTGTGATGCTTCGCCAAATTATGAGTAAAGAATTCAAATATTTCGGTTATGGAGTACCATTTACTCCTGTGATCACAGATATGGATTACATGAATCGCGCTATACAAATTAATGAATCTTGTCAAGCAATAGCATACTCACAAGATATGGAATGTGCTAGCATGTTTGTTATCAGTAAAAGAGCCTTAAAAGATGATGACATAATGGGTGAATATTATGATTATGTAAGAAAAAATGCATGGGCTACATTGAACATAGTGAAATTCATAGGGCTAGATTTACACCAACTTGACTTGAGAGCGCGTAGAAAATATTTTGAGTTTATGTCAGAAATAGCAGAGATCAAAGAAGGAAATGATAAGAAAATCTTTATGTTATTAGAAGGTGGCAATCAAGGTTACCTTTCAAATCAAGTATTTGATATTATTAGTCATTCATTAACTGGATTTGACATGGATATTGATTATGGAGAAAGTTCTTTTGGATACTGGTGGGATGAAACATTACAGATTCCAAGACCAGCAGAAGAATCATTTCCACTTGTAAATAGAGAACATTGCGATGTATGTTCATCAATAACACAAGATGATTTTTTCAATTATGTCATAAATGAAAAAAGAAGGATGCATAGACTTCATGATCTGAATAAGAAGGCAACAGATATTTTTAATGCAATACAATCAAAAGATCTTGGATTGCATATGAGAAGAGTTCTTGCTAATTCTGAGTTTTCATCCTTTCAAGAATATCTGTTAAATCAATAAAACATACTTTAATCTACGTTTATAATCTTATTAAAAAAGACCCAGATGAAAAAAATGAAGTTACTACGATTAAATACAAAAATTAAAGGATGTGTAAGTTGTAAGGAATTAGTTAAAACAAGAAGTCAAGTTGTTGTAGGATATGGTGATGTTTCTGCCAAGATCTTGTTAATTGGAGAAGCTCCTGGAAGATTAGGTGCAGATGTAACAGGAGTACCATTTACTAGAGATAGAAGTGGAGTATTTTTACAAAGAATGCTAGGTAAATTAGGCTTGAACAAAAGCGAGCCAGAAAATGAATTACCTGTGCTCAAAGATGTGTACATTACAAATATAGTAAAATGTAATCCACAAAGTTCTACAGGTGTAAATAGGTCTCCAAAGAAAGAAGAGATTTATGAATGCAGGAGACATCTTTTGAATGAAATTGAAATTATCAAACCTAGGATTATTGTTACATTAGGACTTCCAGCATCGAAGGCTTTGCTAGGAGATGATTTTAATGGCAAAAGTTTTGGGAAACTTGTAAATCTCAATGAATTTCATGTTCTCCCCTTATGGCACCCAGCTTTTGTGATAAGGGGTGGGGGCAGACAAAAAATGAACGAGAAAAAATATACCAGGTACTTTTCAAAAATCAAGAAATTTCTGAATTAATCTACTATTTACAGGAGGTACAGACGGTGCATTTTGAATCTTGTCTAGCATCTAATAGCAGCTTTGACTTCCATGCATCTTCTAGAGTGATTGTATTAACTTCACCTAGGCAAATTGCAGGATCTGGTATTGTTTTTTCTTTATCCATTCTTAACGCAAAAGATGGAATAAGTAATCCATCAGAGGTGATAACAAACCTATTTTTAGCAATTAAACATGAATCTTTTCCTATCTCGTTCATTCCAAAAGCTCCACTGAATTGTAAATCTAGATTATGGATTTGTTTTGCATGCTCAAGGATTTTTTCAAATTCAGATTTTTCTTCATGATTCATTTCAAATAGATGTCTATTATCCCAGCCTCTTCCTTGTGGTACAAATGACATTATTCTTACTTTTTCAATACCTAATTGGTATGATGTATCTATTACATACGGCAGGTGACTGTATGTTAATTTAGTAGGAGTGAAATGAACTATTACTTCGATCTTATTTTTCCTAAATAGTTCTATAGCTTTAATTGCAATTCCATAACTACCTTTTACTCCTTTGAATTGCTCATCAATTTCTTTTGGACCAGCTAGTGTAATGATAACAGAATTCAATCCAGCCTCTTTTAATCTACTAACATCTTCTGATTTTTGAAATCCGTATCCAACACAATACATACGTATTTTCAAGTTGAGATTTTTTGCAAATTTTACCAATTCTTCAAGGAAATCTATTCCTCGTTCAGATGGCTCTCCGCCAGTAATAGACACCTCATTTCCTCCCATCTGGCTAAATTCTTTTATTCTTGTTTTTAGAATGTCAATCGAAATTTCATTATAATCAATGTTAGGAGATGCTCGTACAGAACATACACCACACTTGAATTTACATTTTCTAGTAATTTCAATGTCTAATCTTTCTAAACTCATGTATGACTACCTCCGTGACTGAGACTATAGAGTACAAGTTCAAAAATTAGTGTTGCTACTCCAATCCCAATACCAACTGTTACGGGGATCCAATAATATATGGATTTTTTCCAATTCTCTAATTTAGAAATTCTCTGATCTAATGCAACTAGTGAAATATGTGAAGTTTGCATTAATTTGGTGTACTTTTCTCTATCAATTTCATTAATTGGTCCACGTTTTTCTTTTATTGGTTGTGATGTCTTTGCAAAAATTATAGTGAAAATTGTGTCTTTGAATCTCAATGGAACTTGTAGAGGACCTGCATTATACACTGCAAAAATGAAAATACCTTGATACCCAGGATCTACTTGAAATCCAGATACATTGATCAACCCTTCTGCTTTGAATCTGAATCTCATTGAAATAAATGCCATCATATCTACGGGCATGTGAAATATCTCATAAGTAGTCAGTAAAGCAAATTGTCCAGGTTCAATAACTACTGATTCTCCTTCTTTTAATTTATTAGGAGATTTAGCCCCCGATAGATAATATTGACTGCCTAATCTTAAATCAAAGGCTACTCCTTTTTCATCTGCAATTTGATTTTCCATTTTTTTACTTATATCATCAGGCTTTTCAGGAATAGTAAATATTGGATCTAATGCTTGTATTTTGATTAGATCTTTAAGATGTAGAAATCCAGGCTCAGACATTACTAAATTCCCCGATCTGCTATGTTAAAACTATAACTATTGGCTTTGCTCATACCTTGGGTAATCTGCTGATCCAACCTATCTATCCATGATGGGTATTATTTCATTGACATTAAAATTGAATATTTTACTAAATCTCAGAATTGAGCATGGCTGCATTTGAAGACATTACATGTCATTATTCATGACGTTAAATTCTTCATCTAACGAGTCTGGAATCCAACTAAGGATTGATTCTTGTCCTTCAACAAATAATTTTACAGTATTAGACTTGAGGTAATAGCTACAGAATCCAGCCATGGGGCATTTGCTACAATATTTTACTTTACCACAATATTTCTTTCGGACATACCACAGGGAATGACTTAGTATGCCTTTATTTCCATCTAGAAACTTATCTGTAAATTCTTTCAACTTTTCGTTATACTCACTTTCTTTATTGATAAGACGAAATCTTGCTGGTCCTGCAAAATATACGTTAAATCTACCCTTTTCAAGAAAAATATCATCATTTAGATTAAATTTCCAATTTCCTTTGAGAACCATTCCTCTTACAAATTGTGCAACCATTCTAGGACCTACACCATGAATTTGTGCGAGTTCATCCAAAATGGATTGTTTTGCCAAATCTGGACTAGTATTAGAATTTACATGGTGTTCATATAATTTTGTAAAATCATAATCATATTTAGAAATCAATTTAGCTGCATGTATTATTGCAGTAGCTGGACCAAATTTACCTAAAGTGTAATCCCGAAGTAGTGGAAAACCATTTTCTTCTAACAATGTTGTAATTTTCTCTATTGCATATTGTTCTGCATATTTTGATGCAAAATCCAATATATCCTGTGGCAAGAATAATTTATTTTTCTCCAATATCTCTCTTGCATGAACAAAAAGAGATGCATTTGCTCTCTTATCTAGAACAGTATAGAATAACCAAAACCAGCATTTTTCAAAAGTATTCAAAGAATAATCAAAGCCAGTACTGTCAGAGACCTGATGTGATTGAATGGGTGCATTTCTACTTATATTCTTGAAGATTTTAGCCATCTTTTCCATGGCAAATTCATCATGAATTCCTTGTGTTGTCCAGTTTACTATACTAAAATTACCTTGTTTAATTTCTTGAGGATCATTTTGCCTTGACCAATCCCGTCTCCTATATGCAATTATTTTTGCTATTGTTTCTAGGTTTTCATTATTGGTATATTGTCTTGTCTTGTTAGCCAAAACACTGAGAATATTATCCTCATCAAGATGTTTTGTTACTACCTGGTTGAATTTGCATATTTCTTTTACTTCATCAGAAAATCCATCTGGTGACGCAAGAACACAAATGAAATGATCTGCAGGCAGATTGAACTCTTTCATCAATGATTCTCTATATCTTAGAAGCTGATCTGTGACAACAGTTTTATTTTTTATATAATTTCGCTTTAGTTCTACAATATAGTATTTTTTACCATCTTCTAATAACAAATCAATAAAACCATCAGTTGTTACTAGCGATCTCTGTCTTTCCACTATGCTTAATTTTCCATAGGGTTTTAGTCGTAACAGACTCAAATCCCACACAATAGCCTGTTCAATTTCTTCCTCTGGGATTTCCATCTTATGTAAAATGGATAATACAATGTTTAAAGATTATCCAGTATCAAAAGATCATTTGACAAAAATGCGATCTAATTCTTTTTCTTCTTGTAGTTTTCTAACAATTCCTTCAAAGCATCATCTAGTGTTGGGATCTTTCCAGTTCTAGCCTGTATCTGTCCCATTACTTTCAATAGATCTGTATGAGTATCCTTTCCAATTCTAATAGTCGTATTGTCTTTCAAACTGATGCTTATCAGATATACCTGATATATTAGATTTGGCAGGTAATCCCAGTAAAGCTGCTTATACCAACTTTTAACTTGTTTTAATATTTATTATCCATTTGGCAATAGAAAAAACATGAGTTATTCAGAGGAGAACCTGCGCGACATTTTAGAATTAAGAGAGTGGATCTCTGAAGAAATTGAAAAAAGAGAAAAAGAGGTAGACAAATTTAAGCAGAATCTCCGCATTCTTGATTCTCTTGTAAAGCAATCAAGTTTTAGTAAAGCATCTTCTCTAGTATCCAATAAACAGAATTTGCAACAAAGCCAACAAATATCTTCTGTCATCCCCATCAAGACACCAGACAATAAAATTTTAGCAAACGCACATGTTACTTCTGATGAACTAGTGATCATTCCAGCAGAGGATGTTATGTTAGATATGGAAATACATCCATTCAAGTCATTTTTCTTGGGAAGAATAATTGGAGGAATGGAAAATCAAGATAAGACAGATGTACAGAATGGCAAGATTCCACAAAACACAGCAATATCATGTCTAGTGAATAAAGACGGCAACAGAATCAGAGAAATTCTCATTAAAAATTATCGTCAAAAGGAAAGAGTAACCGAGATAATAAATACAGTAACATGGTCATTTTCCAGAATGATTGAGAATTCTCAAAAGTGATATCATGGACAAGATAATTGTATTAGATTTTGGTTCGCAATATAGTCATCTCATTTGTAGAA
>Ga0134125_10002030_pt1 | contig 24272 bp, 22 predicted proteins | sample KB31751_FD_96464 | JGI IMG/M metagenome (GOLD analysis project Ga0134125, IMG submission 96464) | Terrestrial soil microbial communities with excess Nitrogen fertilizer from Kellogg Biological Station, Michigan, USA - KB3-175-1 | ecosystem: Environmental > Terrestrial > Soil > Unclassified ...
CCGGGAGGACGGCCGCGCGGACCCGTGGGGCTCGAAGCCGACTTCGACGCGCGGCCGCTGCTGGACCTGGCCGAGGACACCGGCGGCCGGGCCGCGATCCTGAAGGGCCTCGATCACGACCGCGGCACCGGCGACCGCCTGCAGGAGGCCGTGGAGTCCATCGCGGTCACGCTGCGGCACCGCTACCTGGTCGGCTACGAGCCTCAGGCCAGCAAGCCGGGGTGGCGCAAGATCAAGGTCGAGGTGGACCGCTCCCCCGTCAGTGTCCAGGCCCGCAAGGGCTACTATGCCGAGGGCTGAGGACCGGCCTCCTACTCCTCGGACGGCAGGCCGAACACGTACAGCTCCGGGGTGATGCCGCTGGCATTGCGATAGCGCTCTCCCACCTGTCTGACGAAGTCATCCACGCGGTCCTCGTCGACGAGACTGATGGTGCAGCCGCCGAAACCGCCGCCCGTCATTCGGGAGCCGCGAATGCCCGGAGCGGCCAGGGCCAGATCGACCAAGAGATCGAGCTCGGGACAACTCACCTCGAAATCGTCGCGGAGACTGCGGTGCGATTCCGCCATCAGGGTTCCGAGAGTATCGAGATCGGATTGTTCGAGCGCCTGGGCGGCGCGTTCCACGCGGGCGTTCTCGCTGATGACGTGACGGCAGCGGCGGTAAACGGGGTCGGGGAGACCGTCACCGTAACGGCTCAGATCGGCAAGGGTCACATCGCGCAGGGCTCGAACGTGCGGGATTATGCGGGCGAAGTGGAGGACTCCGGCCTCGCAATCCGCGCGGCGATTATTGTATTCGCCGGTAGCGTGCTGGTGGCGAACCATGGTGTTGGAGATCACCAGCCGGATGCCGGCGGGAATCGGAATCAGGCGATAGTCCAACGACCGGCAGTCGAGCAGGAGGGCGCGCCCGGCTTTTCCGAAGCAGGAGATGAACTGATCCATAATGCCGCAGCGGGAGCCCGCGAATTCGTTTTCCGCGCGCTGGCACAATGCCGCGATTTCCTTCAGGCCGAGAGAAAGACCGGAGATACCGATGAGGGCAAGAGCGGTTGCGACTTCGAGCGAAGCGGAGGAACTGAGTCCAGCGCCCATGGGGACATCGCCCTCGATTTCGAGATCGGCTCCGTGCAGCCGATGGCCGAGGCGTTCGAGCATCACGGCTACGCCGCGAACGTAATCGCTCCAGTCGCCCGCGGAGTGGGCGGTCCGATCGTCCAGAGGAAATTCGCGACGCTGGCCGATGTTGGCGGAACGCATGCCGAGCATCCGGTCGAGGCGTTTCGTGGCGGCGATGGTGGTCGAAAAGTCGACGGCGGCGGGCATGACGAAGCCATCGTTGTAATCGGTGAACTCGCCGATCAGGTTGACCCGGCCCGGCGCGCGAAAAACGCGACTACTCACGCGAGCCCTTGCGCGCGGCGGCGCGGCGCCCGAAGAAGAGCATAGCCACTCCGAACACGACGAGCGCCAGGCCCCAGAGGGTGTTCACGTTAATACCGAGCGAACGCTGGTAGATCGACGGATCGCTCAGGACGCCGTATATGGCGAGAACGATTCCGATGAGGGCGAAGAAACCTCCAATCGGCAAACGGATATCCAGTCCCATAGAACGTTTCTCCTACCAAAAGATGATATTCAGGGCTACAGCCATGCCCAGCACGATCGCGCCCAAAACGGCGGGCCGTTCGAACCAGCGGGCCGCATCGTCGCGCGGGCGCGGGGTGAGCGAATAGACGAGACCGGTGAGCTCGCTTTCCGGCCTGGGGCGCGTGGCGAGGCTCACGAGAAGGGTGCAGAGGAAACAGGCGGTCCACGCATAGATGGCGGTCCAGAAGTTTTGCGCCATCTCACTGGGGTAGGTGTGGAGGAGGGCCAGCCAGCCGCCCTTGATGCCGGCGACGGAGCCGGCCGGGAGGGTGAGGCCGTGATGAATCGCCGCCGCGACTGTGCCGACGAGCAAGCCGGAGAAGGCCGCGTGGCCGGTGGTGCGCTTCCAGAACATGCCGAGCAGGAAGGTGGCGAACAGGGGCGCATTGACGAAGGCAAACACCAACTGGAGCAGATCCATGATGTTGTTGAATCTGGTGGCGGCATAGGCGGCGGCGATGGAGAGAAGAATGCCGAAGAACGTAGACAGGCGGCCCATGCGGAGGTAGTGGCTGTCGCTTTCTCCTTTGCGGATGTAGGCCTGGTAAATGTCGTAGGTCCAGACGGTGTTGAAGGCGGTGACATTGCCCGCCATGCCGGACATGAAAGACGCCATGAGGGCGGCGAGGCCGATGCCGAGGATGCCGGAGGGGAAGTAATGACCGAGCATCATCGGAATGGCGAGATCGTAATTCAGGGTGCCATCGGGTTTGGGGGGAAGGGCGAAGCCGGTGTGGCCGGCATCCTGCGTGAGCGCGATGGCGATCATGCCGGGAAGGATGACCAGAATGGGGAAGAACATTTTGGGAAGCGCCGCGATGAGGGGAGTACGGCGGGCGGCGGACATCGACTCCGAGGCCATGGCGCGCTGGACGACCAGGAAATCCGTACACCAATAGCCGAAGGAGAGAACGAAGCCGAGGCCCATGACCATGCTGAACCATTCGACGCCCATGGGATTGGCGGCGGGAGAACCGAGGTAAGTCCAGGAATGCGAATAAGCGCCGGGGGCGAAGCCGTGCGCGACGGAGACGACCGCCAGTTTTTGTTTCAGGCCGGCCCAGCCGCCGACGTCCTTGAGGCCGAGCGCGACGAGCGGCAGGAAGCCGGCGATGATCAGAAAGAATTGCAGTACCTCGTTGTAAATGGCCGAGGTCAGGCCGCCGAGCAGGGTGTAAGTCAAAACAATGGCGGCGGAAACGAGGATGCTGACGGTGAAATCCCAGCCGAGCAGCGTTTGCAGCAGCAGTCCCATGGCGTAGAGGGAGATGCCGGAAGAAAACACGGTCATGATGGCGAAGAAGATGGCGTTGAGGCCGCGCGTCTTCTCATCGAAGCGGAGCTTCAGGTATTCGGGGACGGAGCGGGCGCGGGAGCCGTAGTAGAACGGCATCATGAAAATGCCGACGAAAACCATGGCCGGGATGGCGCCTACCCAATAGAAGTGACTGGTGGCGATGCCGTATTTGGCGCCGGAAGCGCCCATGCCGATGACTTCCTGAGCGCCGAGGTTAGCGGAAATAAAAGCGAGGCCGGTGATCCACGCGGGGATCGCCCGGCCTGAGAGAAAAAAATCGCTGCTGGTGGTTACATATCGTCTGAGCGCCCAACCAACGCCCAGGACGAACGCGAAGTAGATCGCGAGGATCGCATAGTCGATGGCATGAAGTTCGATACGGAACATGGGTTTCCGTTCATGCTATCAGTCACCGGGGCGGGGTGGATCGAGCGCCGGGGGGACGCGGGGCCGAGCCGCGAAGCCCGGCCCTGCCTGGGCTAAGGGAGGTCCCACTTTCCCATCGACTGGTAGCCGGATGAGACACCGGCGTGGTCGAGAGCCTGGATGTAGATGGTTTTGTTGCCGCTGAAGTTTTTCAGGTTGACGCCGACCGTGACGGTTGCGTTGTTGCCGGAGCGGTAAGCTCCGAAGCTGGTTCCGGATATGGAGCACTGACTGTTGCTGACGGCGCCGCCGGTTCCCTGGAGAACCGAGGACCAGTCTGTGCCCGCATCGTTGGCGAGCGAAACGACGGCGGTATTCAGATCGTAGTAGAACCAGCAGGCGCCCTGGCCGTTGAGAGTCGAGTTGAGCAGCAGGCTGGCGCCGGTCAGATCGGCCGCACCATTGGCGTCGGTAACGGTGTAGGTGAAGGTGATGGACTTTCCGCTGTTGACTGGGCTGACGGTAACGACGCCGGGGGCGACGTTCGCGGGGACCGGGGGCGGGGGCGTTGTCTGTGTGGAGCCGGATGTAGTCTGTGTGGAGCCGGACGATGTCGTGGCAGCGGCGGTTCCTCCTCCATAGGCCTGATCGAGAGCCTGACCCAATTGCATACGCACGCTGGCGAGAGCATCGGGATCGCGCGTCCACGTTGACCAGTCGGACGCGACGCTGGTGGAGAGGTTCATGGCCAATGTGGTCTGGCCGGCTGCCTTGAGCAGGGCGACGTAGTCATAGTCATCGACGCCATCGCGAATCCACTTCAGACGCATGGAGGGAGCGACGCCGGCGATGCCGACCTGGTAACCCGGATAGACCAGCATGCCTTCGCCGGGATAGTTGTTGGAGCTGAACTGACCTGTATTGTTCACCTGATTCCAGGGATCGGCAGACCAATAGTCGGTGCGCCAGTAGAGGATGCCGCTGAGGCCGAGGCTCTGGCTGATGAAGCCAGGCTGAATACGGTAATTCACGGGCGCGAAATCGATTTGCCATTTCGGAGAGAAGCCATCCTGCACGAGCGCGGTGTAGGACCAGACGCTGTCCCCCTTATCGAGGGCGGCGCGGACGTTGGCGGCGTTGTAGGAGAGCCCCATGATGGTCCAGATGTCGATGGCGGAACGGCCGGTGCCGGAGCCATCGTCGAAGAGCGCCGGGATGGGAGGAATGGTCGCAAGATTACTGAGGCCGGCCTGATGGATGACGTTGCCCCATTGTTTGATCTGAGGATAGAGCGAGGTGCAGTTACCGACTTCATCCACGCTGTAGACAAACTGAGTGAGGGAGGGATCCTGCTGCGCGGAGGAAGCGCGCAGATCGGCGAGACTGGGAGGCGCCGACATGGAGCAGTATCCGGCGGCCGCGCCGCTGTAAAACGGCAGGGCGACGGTCTGGAGTCCCATGGGCATGAGAGTGCTTTGGTTGCGCGGATCCGTTCTGATGGGGGAGATCCGGTTGCGGAGGAGTTCCCTCTCGGAATCGAGACTATCCGCGGTCCAGAAAAGAAACGACGATTTCAGCGCGGACTTGACGGGGAGGGTGAAGTGCCAGACGGTCACGGCGATTGTGCCGGTGACATTTCCCTGATCGCTGGTTACGGTGAAGGTGCCGGTGTAAGTGCCGGGAGTGGCGGTGCGGGGGACAAGGAGATCCACCCAGATGGGCTGGTTGCGGGCGGCGTTGAGGCTGAAAGGCACGGCCTCGATCTGAGCGCCTTTGATGGGCGCGCCAGAGACGGGATCGGTAAACGGGATGAGGCCATCGGGATACCAGCCGGCGCCCAGGGGCTGGTTGGTGCCGTTCCAGTTCACGCTGGATTTATCGACGTAAACATATTGTTCGCGAAAGAGCGAGAATGCGCTGGCCGGGATGGTGGCGCCAGCGGGTCCGCTGAGACTGGAGACGCTGAAGTTCACATTGCTGAGTCCGGATGCGGGCGCCTGGACGACGACCTGAAAAGATTCGGCTTCGCCTTTGCCGGCATAAAGCTGGGCGAGCGTTCCGGAACCGGCGGCGTCAGATGGACCGGTTCGCTGCATCGATGATGTGACCCATACTTTGGGCTGCGCGAGCGCGGTGAGCGGCATCAGACTGCAGAGCAGGAGTGCCGGGAGTGAACGGTTGAAGACTTGTTTTCTCATTAAACCTCTGAAATTTTGAGTGGCGCCTCCTGTCGGAAGGGGGCGGACACAGATATCGCGTTGTCGCGGCGGACGGACGGGAGTTCGAGGAGTCCGGCTCCGCGGGAGTTACTGCCTGGAATGCGTGTTATCGGGAAGAAGGTATCCGGTTTGTGCGATTTTTGGTACTAAGATGCTGCAAAACTGTATCGATTCATATTTCTTGTCTAAGCCACTGAATCGATGAATTTTTACCTCGAATTACCTTCCGTTGTGGTCAGCAGCGACCTAGTTCAAAAGTACCAGAATGGCATGAAAATCACACTCGGCAAAAACCCTGTATATTTGGGGGAAACTCCCCGATGGCTTTGGGTAATGAGTAACTGTTATCGCTTGGAGCGCCGAGGTTTGATTGGCGAATAAAAGGCGAATCTGATATTCTGTTCAGGTGCCGCCCACCACCGACCGGGCGGGATTCTGGAGGAAGGAAAGTGAGTACAGCGATTGAGTACGAGGTTCAGCAGGAACTCGTGTTTCTGGACAATGCGGAGTTCCTGAAAGACCAGATGGCGGTGTTGGGCTGGACGTGCATTGAAGAGAAAATTATCGACTGCGCCAGCGGCAGAATTCAGTTGGAGTTCCGGAGGTTCAAGGGCTAAGCACTGCCAGGGCGAAGCCGCCGGAACGGAAAAGCCGTCATGACGAACTACTTTTGTGCAAATTTGACTAACAGCGGATACCCGCTCCTCCGAAGGGAATTCCCATGAATCAGAGCGGAATCGCCGTTTTAGAAGATCCGCACCCGGGTGCGCATATCGTGTACCCGTATACGAGCGAGGAGCTGATCACGGAGGCGGTCGGGATTTTCGCGCTGGCGGGGCTGCGCAAAGATGAGAGCGTGATCATCGTGAGCACGAATGGTCACCTGGCGCGCTTTGAGCGCTACCTGCGCGACGCGGGCATCGATGTGGCGCGGGTGAAGTATGAGGGCCGGCTGGCAATCATCGATGCGTGGCAAATGCTGGGGCAAATTTCGATAGACGGTATGCCGGATACCGTCCGCTTCAATGACGTGCTGAGCCCACTGGTGGCCATGGCCAAGTCAGAGTCTCCCTCCGGGCGCGTACGCGTGTTCGGTGAGATGGTGAACCTGCTCTGGAAAAATAATCCTGCCGCCGCGCTCTATCTGGAGGATCTGTGGAATGAGGCGATCCGGATTCATTCCGTCGCCCTGCTCTGCACGTATGCCCTGGATGGCGACAGTGTAAGCAGCCGGGCGGACCTCGATGCAGTTTGCGCCGCGCACTCCCATACACTTCCCTGTTGAAGTCCGGTTATTCGTATCTCAAAGCTCTTAACGGATCTGTTCCCGCGGCGCGAAATGCGGGCGTGCAGGCTGATGCCAGCATGCACAGAAACAGAACAAGGGCGGCGCCTGCGAAGAAGGCAGGATCATTGGGGCTGACGCCGTAGAGCTGGTTTGACACGAGGCGGGCCGCTCCAATTGCCGCGGGGAGACCGATCGCCAAACCGGCAAGGCCCTGCGCCAATGCTCCGCGAAGGATCATTCGCAACACGGAAGCACGGGGCGCGCCCAGAGCGATGCGGATGCCGATTTCGCCCGTGCGGCGCTGGACCGTGTAACTCAATAGTCCGTAGAGCCCGAGACAACTGAGCACGAGCGCTACACCTCCGAAAATCATGGCGAGGGTGGCGACACTGTTCTCCTGGTTCAACATGAGATCGACATCGTCTGAAAGAGTGGTAACTCGCAGGATGCCAAGGCCTGGCGCGATATCGGCAATGGCGCGGCGAACCTCGCCAGCGACCGCTACGGGAGATCCGGCGGATTGCACTTCGATCGTTTTGATGAAATGCGAGTCGTCGGAAGCAGGGGGCGTACCGGGGATTGGCTGCAGCAACGGGAAAAACGCCATCGGCACAGGCTCGTCACGAGGTGAATCGTATTTCGCGTCCTCGACCACACCGACGATGCTGAAATCGCGAGCATGGCGCTCGCCGCCGATGCCGAAGGTTGCGCCGATCGGGTTGCGACCCGCCAGAGATCGACGGACAAACTCCTGCGTCACGATGGCCACCGGTGTGGAATCCGGGGAATCATGATCGTTGAACGCACGGCCGAGCAGAACTTTCGTGCCCAGCGTCCGAAAGTAATCCGGTGAAACGCGGTTCAGCAAGGCGTGCATCTCTTCGTTTGGTTTTGGGGTGTAACCATCTACCGAGACAGAGAACGCCCAGCAACATTTATTGAACGGACTGTAGTAGGAAAGGCTGGCAGCCTGCACGCCCGGCAACGCAGCGAGGCGCGATTCGAGCACCTGATAGAGCGAAGCGAGACGACTGTGCGGGTAAGCGTGATGAGTATCCACATTGACGACAAGGACGCGCTCGGCATGAAAGCCGAACTGCTGGCCGCCGAGCTTCGCCAGGCTTCGGGCAAACATGCCGACGCCCGACAACACCACGAGCGCGAGCGCCACTTCGGCGACGATGAGGATGGCGCCCATGCCGAATGCGCGGGACGAGGATTTGATGCCGGAACCTGCGCCCCGGATGGCGGACGCCAGTTTTGCAGTCATGCGTCCGGCTGGTGGTAAGCCGAAGATGAATGCCGCGGCGCAGGACAGCATCAAGGTGAAGACGAGAACGCGCCAATCGGGCGCGGTCCGGATGGGCAGCCAGGCGGCGCCGCGGAAGAAAAGCGCGATCAGTATGCGCGTGCCGGCGGCCGCAAACCCCAGTCCGAGTACACCACCCGCGAGCGCCAACACCAGACTTTCGGTTAAGGATTGGCGCACCAGCCGCCAGCGGCCTGCTCCCAGCGCCAGGCGCAGGTTGGTCTCGCGCGTTCGCGCCGTTCCACGGGCGAGCAGCAGGTTCGCTATATTCCCGCACGTGATCAGCAGAACGATTAACGATATTCCCAGCAACAGTTGCAGAGAATGCCTGTAATCACGCTGCATGTGGGTGATTCCGCTGGCGCCAGGGGTGAGTTCGACGCGGGCTCGCATGATTTGCGCGCGGTCGTCAGCCGAGGGATTCGACCCGGCGCGGGCGAATAGCCAATTCCGCAAGGCGGTTGTCAGCCGTGCCTGTGCCTGCACCGTAGAGATTCCGGGCGATGAGCGTCCGATGAGATAGAGCCAGTGTTCACCGGGTTGGTCGATGATTGCGTGCTCGCCGTTGAGTTCGCGATCGGCGGAGAGGGGCAACCAAAGTTCCGGTGGATCGGGCCGGAGAGTCTCGCCGTAAAAATCCGGCGGCGCGACGCCGATGATGGTGAACGAGGTGTTGCCGATGTAGATCACGGAACCGATTGCAGAAGCATTCGCTCCGAGCGCGCGTTGCCAGTAGCGGTAACTCACCACCGCGACGGGCGGCGCCGATGTGGAATCATCGGCGGGACGGATGGGGCGGCCGACGACGGTGTTGACTCCGAGCACGTCGAAGTAATTTCCGGAAACAAGTCTGGCCTGTCCGAGTTCCGGTAATGCCGCACCCGCGCGGCGGACACTGACACCCGTTTCGCCGGTGCTCTGAACGGCGCAGAGTTCGCTCAGAATGTGCTGGCTTTGCAAATGCCGGTAGAGGTCATAAGAGTAGAGCGAGAACAAACCGTCCCCGGGGATTCCGCTCCCGCTGCCTGAGCCGCGCCCGGGACCGAGAACAAGCAGGCTTCCCGGATCGCGCACAGGAAGAGGGCGGAGAAGCACGGCATTCATGAGGGTGAAGATCGCGGTATTCGCGCCGATTCCGACGGCGAGACTCAACACGACTGTCGCGGTAAATCCGGGGGAAGCGCGGAGAGCCCGCAGCATGTACCCGATATCTTTGATGAAGTCTTCCAGCCAGATTCCGCCCCATGCCCGGCGGACATCCTCACGGACGAGACCTGCATTGCCGAAGGCGCGTCTGGCGGCGTATCGGGCTTCCTCGGAGGAAAGGCCGCTCTCCTGAAAATCGGCGGCTTCCAGATCCAGATGTGAGCGCAATTCACGATCGAGGTCGGCATCGCGATCTTTCCCGCTGAAGGACGGCCAGCGCACGTTAACTCTCCTGGCCAGGCCACATGATTCGCGCAATGGCGGCGGTCATGTGCTTCCACTTCGACTCCGCCGCAGAGAGCTGTTTCCTGCCCGCCGGCGTCAGCCGATAAAACTTGAATTCCCGTTTTTGATTTTTGGCGGCAGGCTCCCACTTCGCCGAGAGCCAGCCTTTGCCCTCGAGACGATGCAGCGCGGGGTAGAGAGAACCATGCTCGATCTGGAGAAATTCGTCCGTTGTGCTCTGGATGTGCTTCGCGATTTGATGGCCGTGGGCGGGGCCAAAAAGCAACGTGCGAAGAATCAGCATATCCAGAGTGCCCTGCAGGAGCTCAGCGCGCTCCGATGGTTTTTTCTCGCCGGCCATGGAAGACATTCTACCCTGGATCGCGGGCGGGTTGGGAAGACCGTCTTCCCAGGGTTCATTGAACGCGGAGGGCCGGGTTTACATCAGGCGAACAACCAGAGCCGGCATGAGACGCTGGAGATTTTTCAGCGACCTCGCGTGCCATGGATTTTTTTCGGAAGCGATAAATTCCACGTTCGCTTCCTCGCGGTCGCGGGCGGCGATGACGAAGCGCGAAAACATGGTGATGCCCGAGCTGTTCAGAAATTCCAGATCGCGCAGATCCAGCACGATGGGCCTTTGGGGGCCATCCAGCATTGCCATGAGCATCTCGAGAATCGGGGTGTAATCCGCCGCGCCGGAAAGGCGGAGCGCTCCCCTGAAGCACACCCGGGGCGCATCTTCCTGCTGCTGAATTTCAAACGATTCGTCTTTGATGGTCTTCATGCCGCGGCTCCAGCCAGATCTTTCAGTGAGAGCACAGCCCGGGTCGTCACGATCATGATACCCGGGCTTTCCGGACCGGAATCGAACTCCCAGCCGAGACGCGCGCTGTAGTCGTTCAGGATGGTGAGAAGACCGAGACACGATTTCTCGGGAACCTGCCCGGAATTGATTTCCAGCTGGCGGACCAGCAGCTCGCCCGCATCCTCCTTCAGGATCTGTTCCACGAAGTCCCGGTAGTGCCGCGCCTGCTCCGGATTCACGCCATTGCTGGCGCGAATGGAGATTTGCTCCTTCGACAATTCCAGATGGATGCCGATGGGGATATCGACGCCGCGCTCGTGGTATTTCATCGCATTCTCCAGGAGCTCATTCGCGATGTAGGTGACGGCGTGGCGAATTGCCTGCTGGCCGGAGCCATCGAGCGGCTCGCTCGCGGTGGGGAGGAACGTGGTGACGTAATCGCCGAGGAAATCGGCCGACAGACCGTTATTGCGCCAGCGCGACTGGAGCGGCGCGCTCAGCGGAGAAAAGGACAGGTTCAGGTATTCGCAATGCTCCTCTGACGACTTCCGGCAATCACCCAGGGTTTCCGTTGTCATATCGATTGACAATCTCCTTTTAACATTCGGCTCGATTTCTTCCGCGACGTTTGGCGAGGTAGAGGTTGCGGTCGGCGTCGTCGACAAAGGCGCGAAGATCGCGATCGTGCGGGCTCACGGGAACGCGGCACACGACTCCGACGCTGACGGTCACGCGGTCACCGAGAGCGGATTTTTCGTGCGGCAGATTCACGTCCGAAACAGCCGCGAGTATCGATTCCGCTCTCCGCAGCGCCTGTTCACGGGTGGCGCCGGGGAAGACGGCCGCGAACTCCTCGCCTCCATAGCGGGCGACGAGCGATCCACTTCCGCAGCATCGTTCAATCGTTTGGGCGACCGTCCGGAGGCATTCATCGCCGGCCTGATGTCCGTAGAAATCGTTGTACAGCTTGAAATAATCCACGTCACAGAGCATGAGGGCAACAGGCGCGGACAGAGCTGCGTGGCGCTCCCATTCCCTGGCGAGATATTCGTCAAAACGGCGCCGGTTCGCAATGCGGGTCAGGCCGTCGATGCGGGCTTTCTCACTCTCCGCCGCGGCGGTGTCTCCCTGTTCAATCAGGATCTGCACCAATACTTCGAGATCGCCTTTTTCCTGGCGGATGGCGGTGAGAACGCGCTGGAGTTTTTCCTCGGCCGCCTGGCGTTCGCGAATTTCCGCGGTGAGGCTCTGGCTGAGGCGGTAGAGATGCTCCTGAAGGATGTCGCCGTGCTCATTGGACAAGGCGAGCTCGATCTGATAGTCCTGAATTTCGCGATTCAGACGTTCGATGCGCGCCTGCAGCTCGCTCGCGGAATCCAGCATGGCCGGTTGTTCCTGGAGTTCCATCACTTACGCGGGCTTGACTACCAGAAGACTGACATCATCCAGCAACTGCTGAACACCAATATAGTCGCGCAGACTCTGCAGCACGGTCTCGCGAATGCGGCTGGCGGGCTGGGAGTGACTCCTCTTCAGCACGTCCGCTAATCGCTCAACGCCATACTGGCAGCCTTCCGGGTTGATGGCTTCGGTGATCCCATCGGTATAAGCCACCATGACGTCACCCGATTCCAGCGGGACTTTGGATTCGCCGATAAAAGGGGATATGTCGCGCTCGAGCCCGAGAGGAAAGCCGAGATCGATGGTGTCATGCCTTTCGAGCGAGCCATTGGCGCGCATGATGAGAATCTCTTCGTGCTGCCCGCTGATGGTGACGAACCTGTCCTGATAGTGGAGCAGGGTCAGGGTGAGGCTGCGGTCGCTCTTCATGCGGTGGGAATTATCATAGACGACCCGGTTCAGAACTTCGAGGAATTTACGGCTCTCGTAACTGCCGCTTGCCAGGAGTGTGCGGATGGCGGTCTGCACCATGATGGCGAGGACGCCGCTTTCGAGACCGTGACCGGTCACGTCCCCTATGCCGAGGACGATGCCGTTTTCGTGGGCCACGACGTCAAAGTAGTCGCCGCCGACCTCGGTGGCGGCTTCCATGTGACCGGAGATATCGAGACCGGCGAAGGCGCGAAGATCTTCGTCGCAGGGGAGGATCATCTTCTGGAGGCGCTGGGTGACTTCGAGCTCGGAGCTCATGCGAACGTTTTCCCGCGTGAGCTGCTCGTTCAGTCTTTTGATCTCGGCGAGAAATCCGGCGCTGGCGCGATTGGCTTCTTCGGCGGCCTTCTGGGCTTGTCTCCTTTCCGTGATGTCCGTCATGACACCGACGAGCTCTTGTTTCCCGCCGGAGGTGACCAGCAGGATCGAAGTGCGAAGCCAGACGATACGGCCGTCCGCGGTCAACATGCGATGTTCGAAGGACTGGGCTTCGGGACCGTTGCCGGCGGCGGCGCAGTGCGCGATGACCATCTGGCGATCGTCGGGATGCACATGATCGGCGAGAAAGGACGGAGCGCCCGTCCACTGCTCCAGCGGGTAGCCGAGCAACCGTTCGGCTCCGTGATTGATGTAGCTGAGCTGAGCGCCCGAGATATCGGCTTTCCAAAGGACCACCTGCACCGACTCGACGATCTGGCGGTAGCGCTCCTCGCTCTGCAGCAACGCCATTGCCTGGGCGGAGAACCGCCGATCGACGAAGGACGTAAGAATCGCGAGAGTCAGGACGGTCAACGCGATTGCCACCACGCCTACGCCGCCGAGGGCGGTCACGCTGACGGAATGCGAGACATCGAAGGGGCCGGACATGGGGACGAAAGAGACAGCGGCCATCCCCGTGTAATGCATGATGGGGATTGCAAGACCCATCAGGAGCGCGCTCGCCATCTTTTGCCAACCCATGGAGCGGGTCTCTTCGCGCAGATGGAAGGTGAGCCAGAGGCCGACCCAGGAAATCACGATGGCGAGAACGACTGAGAGGGCGACTACCGGACCGGAGTAGCGGCACATAGCCGGAAGACGCATCGCGTCCATTCCGATGTAGTGCATGGAAGCGATACCGGCGCCCATCAGCAAGCCGCCGAACGCGATGGACAGGATGCCCATGGAGCGGCGGCTGACGATAAACAGCGCAATGAAAGCCGCGATCACGGCGGCCAGCAGGGAGAGCAGTACGGTGGGCCAGTCGTAAAGGACGGCAACCGGCAGGGAATAAGCCAGCATGCCTACGTAGTGCATGGCCCAGATACCCAGCCCCATGGCGAGGGAACCGCCGGTTAACCAAAGGAAACGGGGCCAGCCGCGGGCTGCCGTTACGCGCCCGCCGAGATCGAGAGCCGCCCAGGATGCCAGGACGGCAAGCACCACGGAGAGTGTTACCAGGCGGAAATCATAAGATCCTGTCCATGCGGTATCGAGCGGCATTCAGATCGTTCCTCCGAGTGTGGACATGTCGAAAGGCGTGCGTTGAAAGATCGGCGGCGGCCGTTTCACTTACACGCTGCGTCCGCCAGGAATCCCGGGAAACGCTTCGAAACTGGTCTGGCGGCCTCCTCCAGCGGGGCGCCATTCGTTCCTGTTGAGCCTTTATCTGTTAACTTGATCGTAACATTCTATTGCTTTGACCTATGTTGTTTTTTCTACTCCATTTAGTTAGTATCTGGCTGCAAATTCCATAAAACACGCAGTTACTATCGCGGGGGATAGAGGTCTGGAACGGCGTACTAAAGGAACGGCGCGGGTGGGGGTTGTCGCGCGCATCGGGCGGGGCGGCGCGGGCCTGGCTGGCTCCGCAGGCGCAAAGTGTCAGGCTGCCCGTGCTCGCTGATTTTCAGCGGCGCGTCATCGCCTGATGGACGTGCGCCACATGATGATCGCCGTGCCAGGCATACATCGCAAGCATCTGATCCAGACGAATTCTGCCGTCATCCACATACATCCGCTCCGGATGCCGCAGCGTGCGGCGCCACTCCGCATCCATCATGCTCCGCAGCAGGCTCACCAGGCGGATGTGCAGCTCACGGGTTCACGTTCACTCTTAAAGCCTGCTTTGCGCTCGTTAGACGGAATGTGCCGTCGGGACGCTGTTCCTCGTATGTGACTCTCAGCGCGAAGCAGTTGAGGTCGGCAGCCATCCACAACGTCATCCTGCCGTGTTCGGTCCAGCGCCGCCGAACGGCCTCCGTCGGATGGTTCAGTATCGTCTCGCGGTCGATCACCGGGCCGTCTATACATCCGCTGGCGCCTGCGGGGACTTTCGCCCAAGAGTAGTGCTCCAGCAACAGGCAGCCGGCATTACAGCCGGTAATGAACCCAACACTCCGATCCCGCGCCCGAGCCTGTTTCACCTTCTTCAGCACATCCGCGTCGACGACCAAAGGTGTAATCAACCGGCCCCAGGCGGGCAGGGTCCTGTCCAGGCCTCTTCCGATCAGCGTCATGAAAGGATCGCCCGGCAGGGATCTCTTGAGGAGAATCTCATTGGAATTCACTTCGTACGATCTGCTGTACATTTCAACCGAAGACGAACCGTCCTGCGCATACCGGACAAATTCGGAATCCACAGTCCAGGGAATCCGGGCCGGGGGCGAACCCAGCCCGAGCATTTGCGGGAATGCCTGGGTGACGACAAGCAGGAATACTCCCGCGACCGCTATGGTTCCCGCGAGCAGGCTTTTTCTCGTGCCTGGCACAAACGCGGCCAGCCACCGCCGCCACCACGGAATCCGGCCGAACCTGCGGTCAAATGCGTTCAGGACTCTCGAATGAAAATCGGCCGCTGGTGGTGGGGCAGTCCACTCCGCGACGACGGATTTCAGTTCCGGATCATGGCGTTCTTCAGTCATAATTTCCTCCTGCCGGGCTCGCGCCCTCTCGCAGGGGCGCCAGCAACAGCTTCAGTTGTTCACGCGCGCGATACAGCCGCGCCTTCACTGCGTTCGCCTCTATATTCAGAACTCCGGCCACTTCCGACAAACTCAACCCTTCGAACTCGAAGAGATAGAGTGCCTCCTGCTGCGCTTGCGGCAAGGCGGCCATCGCCAGCCGGACAGTGCCGGCCCTCTCCGCCCGGATCAGGTCCTCATCGAACTCCGCCGCGGATGGGACTTGTTGAAGGTCCACGCCGCCTGTCTCCCGGCTGGAATTCCGGCGGCGTCCGAAATATTGGCGCCGCACAACGGCGATCAGCCAGGTTCGCAACTGCGCGCCGGCCGGGTCGAATAACTCTGCCTTGCGGATCAGCGTCAGGAAACACTCCTGTGTGATGTCTTCCGCATCCGCAACCGATCGGGTCAACAGCCAGGCATAGCTGTAGACTGCTTTCCAATGGCGGAAGTAGAGCGATTCAAACGCGGCGCGATCGCCGCCTCCCGCGCTTTTGATGAGCTCTGTGTCTGTCACATGATTGGGCCCGGCTGACAACCATTAATAGCGCCAGAACGCAGAAGGTTACGCTCATCGAGGAGATTCTCTTCGAGGCGGGTAAAGTTGATCGCCGGTTAGGTTCTGCACTCATCTTCCGCCGCGGCAACGGACTGAAGTTCGTTTCTGCAGCCGATCGATCTCGTCATCCGCGCGACCACATCGGTTTTGCGAGACCGTGTTCGCTGGTGGTTCAGTTATCCGTGGGTCTTTCCGCATGATCGAATACGAGGAATTGATTGGGACCCTTGCCGGCTTCAAACTTCAGACCAAGTTTTTGAACGGCGGTAAAGACCGAGGCTGCGAGAGGGGCACCTGCTACGGGGTTCAGGGGAGAGTATTCCCACTGGACGTGGTAAAAGCCGGTGAGACCAGTCTGATTCAGAACCGGCGCATCCAGCGGTGATTGGGGATTCCTGATTCCGCTGGTCATAATCAGCGCAAATGAGTCCATGTTCATCCAGCCGTCGAATCCCATATTTCCATCTCTTTCCGCCGTGTAGGGACAGGGATTGCCGGGCCCGGCGGGACTCGGTCCGAAACCCCTGGGGATGCAGCCTCCCGGTTCGAGAGCTTCCATTTTCGGACCGCCTTTTGCGATCCTGAGGATAAATACCTTCCCTTCCCTGGTCTCCTCGTGAACCTTCAGGCGGAATCGATCTTCAAGCAATGCCTGAAGCATCGGTCCGCGCATCATCTCCGGACCGGGGGAGCCCTGTGCTTTGGCTTCGATCGTGAACCGCTCCGAATTTGTCCAGTCCGGAAACTTCTCCAGCATCGTGCGGATCATTTTGTCCTGATTTCTGTGTCCACCAGCGAATCCCTCATAGGCTGAGGCAACGAGAACTGATAGAGGTACGCAGTTCAGCATTAGTCGGTCGGGAGACGGAGCGGCCTGGGCTCCCCCTCCTCCTCGCCCTTCGCCACGTGCGCCAGGCGGGTCGATACAGCGTTTGATGGCGACTGCATCCCATCGGGGAATGTCCTGCGCGGCAAGCGTTGTGTCGCCCTGCGGAGCCGCAACCATCCGGAGCGGTGACATCGTAAGAAGAATCGCGGCTGCGCCGATCGCAGCGATTGCGACGAGCCACGCCCCGACCGGCCCTCGCTGCTGTCTTTCGTTCAACAGCGCTCCCACGCGTGCGGACAGATCCGAACGGTTCGCCATCGCCAACGCCGGCGATCGCCGAGACCTCAATCGCTTCGCAAGACTCATGAGCTGATCCGCGTAGGCGGCCGGCTCGGAATTTCCCAGCACTGCGTCGTCGCAGGATCTCTCCGCTTCGAGCTCGAGCTTTCGCGATGCGGTCCACACGAGCGGATGAAACCAGTACACGGCGCATGCGACACGCGCAAGACAGTGGGTTGCCCAGTCATACCGTCGAATGTGCTCGAGCTCGTGGACGACCGCTCGTTCCAGATCCTGCGCATCCCAGTTCTGCGCATCCATGGGAAGGATGATGGCGGGGCGGAGAACGCCGCAGGTCATCGGCCCTGGCAGTGATTCATGAACCAGAACTTCCACTCTGCGACGGAGGCCTGGCGGTAGTTCCGAAACGATTGTCTGGCCGTGACTCCATGGCAGTCCAAATCTGCGTAGAGAACGAATTTGCAGCAAACCAGCGATGATCGGAATCAGGAAGATCACCGTTCCAATAAACCAGGCATAGAGCAACATCACTGATATCGGCGGCACAGATCGTCCGTGCTCTGTGGAATCTGCCTGCGAACGGAATGCTGCCGACGCGGCGGACGATGGCGCGGAATTGTTTTCGTACAGCGGCACGAAAGCTGCGTCATCCTTCGCGACCGGTACAGTGATTGGCACAGGCTTCGCGATGAGCGAAACAATCGGGAGGGCGAGCAACACGCTGAAGGCGGAGGCGAGCAGCGCATGGCGCACGGCGGCCCGATTGGTTCGAGCCAGCCAGGCGCCAAGGAGACCAAGCATCACTGCAACCGTCCCTTTCACGACAAGAAAGATCGCCGGGGACGCGCTCAGCGTTCTCGCGATTTCATTCACGATGCGAGTCATGACTGCTTCTTCCTTTCATTGCGAACGCGTTTGATTTCGGCCGCGAGGTCGTCGAATTCTTGGTCTGTCCATGGCGATTCCGTCATGAGCGCGGTCATCATTTGTTTAAGCGACCCGCCAAAGAACGTTTGCAGATATCGCTGCAGCGCCGTGCGCTTTGCGATGGAAGGTGACACCGTCGCGGAATATATGTAGCGAACACCTTCCTGCTCATGTTTGAGAAATCCCTTCTTTTCCAGCCGCGTGAGCATGACCCGGACGGAAGACTCACCCGGAGGATTCTTCAATCGTGCCCGAATCTCTTCCGCGGAGGCTCGATTCCCCAACGCAAAAACGGTATCGATAATCTCTCGCTCACGCCCACCCAATCGTTCGGAAGCTGGTTTTCCCTTTTTCATCGCGCCTCGATAAGTTCTTCTCCGCGGAAGTGTGACTGCAGTCACACGCGGCGACGGCCACATGCTACCGCGACTCTAGTCGCATGTCAATCCCTGCGATCAGCAAGATGGATCTGTTCGGTAATTAAGCGTGAGGTTCGAAAGAATTCAAAACCGGAGAGTTTTTCCAACTGCGCCGAAGAGCGTTTACGACCAGCCGTTCGCCGACGGCCAGTCTCCCGAGCAGCGTTGCGGGAAGCAATGGATAGCGCGGCAGTTTCCCGGAGAATACAGCCGACAATTCCGTCTCACGTCCTGACTCGCCTGCGTCTGAAGATAACGATCGAGTTCCGGAATACCGCAGGAAAGTCCCTGCCTGTCATGCTGGTCTACAGGTCCAAAGGCAAAATCCGTCGTTCCCGAGGGATTTATTTTTTCGCGGCGGTCTCTTGGTGATGCGTGACGGCTGCGCGCAGAACCTTCCCTGGCTTTCGGGGATTCAGTATCGCGTCCGCAAATGCCGCTGAGTCGCCTAAATCCGTACGATTGATGGAAAAAATGGTGGGCTCGAGAAGACTCGAACTTCCGACCTCTTCCGTGTCAAGGAAGCGCTCTAACCAACTGAGCTACGAGCCCACGAGGCGGGAAAACCCAGTATAGCAATCGCCATAATCGCCACCAGATGGGAACAAACTCGCGCCACCGCCGTCGAATCCTGCCGATGTGCCGCGTGTTCCTATGGATACTCCTGGCTCTACCCGCCGTCGCTCAGGCGCAGACCTTTGCAAGCATCATCCTAAAACCGGCTCGTCCAGGCAACTCCCGCCTGCGGGTGCTCCCTGACGGCGAGTTGATCGCCCGCGCCATCCCCGTGATTCGTCTCCTGAGTTACGCTTACGACGTCCCCGTCAACCCGTCGCCGCGCCTTTCCGCTCTCCCCGGCTGGGCCGCGCAGGAACAGTACGATATCGACGCAAAACCGCTCCCTAATGCAATGCCGTACAGTCCCCAGCAAATGATCCGCGGATTGCTCGACGATCGCTTCCACCTCGTACTGCGCACCGAGAATAAATCGATGGCGGTCTATGCGCTCACCATCGCCAGCGGCGGTCCGAAGCTGGAAAAATCCGAGACGGACTGCGCCTCCGAAACCTGCCACAACTTCGCCGGCGGACTGGGCCATCCCCTGATCGCAAGAGCCATCGATATGGATGACCTGGCCAGCTACATCTCGAACTGGACCGACCTGCCCGTCCTGAACCGCACCGCGCTCAGCGGTCTGTTCACGGTAAACACCGAAGGCTGGATACCGATGCGCCTGCCTCCGCCGCCACCAAACACCACCCTGGCCGCGGACCCCTTCGCCGGCCTCCCCACCATCTTCACGGTTCTCGGCAAGCTCGGCCTCGGACTGACGCGGCAAGAGGCCACTCTGCCGGTTTACACCGTAGAGCACATCGAGCGCCCGGCATTCAACCAGCAATGACCATCACGAAGTAATCGCCACAATCGTCCCCGGCGAATTCCCCTCCAGCCGGTTATTCACAAAAACAAACGCCGGCGTCCCATCCACCAGCGCCACATCCACCAGTTCCCGCAGCGCCCCGCGCACCGGCTCATTCACTTCCTGCACCGCGGTATAGGGCGCGAAAGTCTTCACGGCCTCTTCATACGGACGCCCGCGCTTCAGCAACGCCCGCGCCACAATCAGCTCCGTTGTCCGCGACCCTGGCATCCGCATCTGGTCCCGCATCTCCGGCATCCGCGCCCAGGCGTTATACACGTGCGTCACCTCATGCGCCCGCAGGCAATCGAAATAACGCGCGCCTAACAATTCGGGATTCCGCACCTCCACCGCATACCGCCAGCCGGGCGGGAGCGAACCGAGGAACGTATCCAGCTTGCCGGGGAACTCGCGCCCGAAATTCATCGAATTGAACTCGAAGATAATCACGCCGACCTGCGCCCGGTACGGCGCCAGCGGCGCGAGAAACGACATCGCAAACAACTCCGCATCCAGATGTGTCGGATTCCGCAGGCCCGCCAGCGCCCCGTATCGCGGATGCACCGGAAACTCCGGCGTCGTGATCTGCTCGGGCGCCTTCAGTCCCCACTGAAATGGCGGCGGCGTCTGCGCAAACAAGCGGCTCCACATCGAATCCGGCGGAAACTGATAAAACGAAAAATCCCCGCAGACGGCCGGAAACACCGCCGCATACTCGCTCAGGCACGTGTCTTCAAACCGCTTCTTCGAAAACTTCCCGCGCACCTGATAATGCGAGCGCGTATAAATCTGATCGAGCCACCCTTCGTATTTCCAGGAGCTTCCGCCCACATAGATTCGCCGCGCCGCCAGCTCGCGCAGACGGTCCCGCAAAGCATTACGGTCAAACCCGCGGTCAAAGCCCCCGGGCTCCGGAATATCGAAAAGAGAATCCAACCTACCAGGCCTGCATCTGCCGGTTGAACCACGGATCAGCGCCCGCTTCCAGCACGCCGCCCGGCGTCAGCCGGATCATCGTGGGCGCCGCGCCGCTGTTCGTCTTCGGACGCGTATCGATCTTGTGCCCGCGCGCCGCCAGATCCTTCATCACGCTTCCCGGAATCCGGTCGTCCAGCAGCAGATCGCCCGGATTCATCGCATGATTATCGAAGCTCGAAACCAGATGCCGCGTCTGGAACCGCGGCGATTCGATGGCCTGCTCCGAATTCATCCCGAACAGCACCTGATTGAAGAAAATCTGGATCAGCGACTGCTCCTGGTTGTCGCCGCCCGGCGTCGAAAACACCAGCAGCGGCTTGCCGTCCTCCTGCGTCACGAGCGTGGGACTCAGCGTCACCCGCGGCCGCTTCCCCGGCGCCAGCTCATTCGGATGCCCCGGTATCAGCAGGAAACTCTGCGCGCGCTCCGTGAGCGGAATTCCCGTGTCTCCCGCAATGACGCTCGGCAGCCATGCGCCTGAAGGCGTCGCCGAAAACATCACGCCGTCTTTATCGAACGCATTCACGCAGGTCGTATCGTGCGCCATCAGAATGTCGTCAATCTTTTCCGCCCGCGCAATCTCCGATTTCGAGGGATGCACGCCGACTTTGCCGTTGATCTTCCCCGGCCGGAAATCGAGCGACGCATTCGGCCCGATCTCGGCCCGCCGCTCCGCCGCGTATTCCATCGAAAGCAGCGTCGCAGCCGGTACTTTCACGAACTTCGGATCGCCGTAATAGGTGTCGCGGTCCGCGTACGCCAGTTTCAGCGCCTCTACCAGCGTATGGATGTAGTCCGCCGAGTTCTGGCCCATCGCCGTCAGGTCGTAGCCGCTCAGAATATTCAGCGCCTCAATCATGGTCGGCCCCTGGCTCCAGAAGCCGGGCTTATAAACCTTCATGCCATGGAAATCCGTCGACACGGGATCCTCCGGCGTCAATTTGAACGCCGCCATGTCCTCGTAGCGGAGCAGGCCGCCGTTGGCCTTGCTGAATTCGCCGATCTTCTTCGCGATCTCGCCGCGATAAAACTCATCGCGCACCGCGTCAATCGCCGCCGTTCGGCTCGCGCCCGACGCCAGCGCGTTTTTCTCCGCCGCCACCATCGAACGCAGCGTGCGCGCCAGATCCGGCTGATGGAAAATCTCGCCCACCCTGGCCACGTGGCCGCCCGGCGCGAAGTGCCGCATCGAGGTCGGCCACAGCGTGAAGAACGGCAGGCTGTTCTGGGTGGAAACCGCCCGCATCTCGTCGATCGCCGTGCCATCGGCGAATTCGAGCGCGGGCTCCACGGCCTCCGCGAATGACTTCGTGCCGAAGTCGCGCAGCGCGACGAGCGCCGCATCCGGCAGACCGGGCACCAGCGCGCACATCAGCCCCGCCACCGGCACCATGCCCTTCAGCCCGTTCGGTTCCTGCCTCTCGAGAATCTCTCCCACCTGCAGCGGACGTTTCCGGAAAAACTCCGCCGTTCCCAGCTTCGGCATGGTGCCAACGCCGGCGATCGAATGCACTTTGCCGTCTTTGGTGCGGATCAGAATGGGCGCTTCCCCGCCCCAGCCCACGTGCGAATACTCCGTGGTGGCTGCCGCGAAGATGGAAGCGACGCCCGCATCCACCGCATTGCCGCCCGCGTACAGCATACGCATTCCCGCCCCCGCCGCATAGTCGCTACCTGCGGCTACCGCCCCGCGCGTGCCTCGCACCGGCTGCCGGACCAGCGGTTCCTGCGGCTTCGGCACAACCGTGACCCGGCGCTGCGCGCTGCCCGTAACCGCCAGAATCACACCCGCGGCCACAACGGCGAAAGAGAATTTCATTCGGCGAATCCTTCCGTATACTGATCATAGTCCCGTGGAAGAGCAAAAACAGTTCGATGGCCCGATTTCCGCGGATGCCCGCACGCACGCTCTCTCAACCGCGCCAACAGATGAAGAACCCATGCTCTTCTGCCCTGTTTGTTCCGAGCGTCTGGACTCACGCAAATGCAAACTCTTCTGCCAGCGCTGCGGCTATTACATGAGTTGCGCTGACTACATCTGACCTGCGCAAGGTTACACCGGAAATTCCCGGATGGTAGGCTTTGTAACGATTATCCAGACTGTGGAAAATTAGCCACCTCTCACTGGTGGTTACTCATCCTATTCCACTCATTTTGCACATCTTGTGTGCAGCGCCGCAACCGCTTCCACATTGGTCCCTGATCGCCTGTATTCCATTAAAAACAGTATCTTTGCCAGAACTCTTGACAATCCTTTATGAGGGGCTTAACATGAGTTGCTCGGTTGTTAAATCTACATTAATCATCACACCGACAGTCCGGTGGGAGGCTCAACGTATGATGACCTTCGCTGTAGGCGAAAAAGTGGTGTACCCCAACCAGGGTGTTGGGACGATAGAAAACATCAGCACTCGATTTTTTTCGCAGAAGCCGGAAAAATTCTACCTTCTCCGGCTGATCTGTTCCAGCATGACCGTGATGGTGCCCTTCGCGAACGCGGAAACCATCGGACTCAGGAAGCTGTCACGGGCCGGGGATGTTTCGAAAGTGCTCGCTTACCTGGCGGGTCCCGATATTGAAAGCCTCTGCGACTGGAAAATTCGCTTCCGCATCAACAGTGACAAGATGCTGAACGGAAGCCTGCTGCAGATTGCCGAAGTCTTCAAGCAGCTCGTGCGGCAACAGTGCGAAAAGCCGCTGTCATTCCGTGAAAAGAAGATGCTGGACCGGGCCCGCACCATGCTGATCGGCGAAGTGGCGCAGGCTCGCGGCATTCGTGAAGATGAGTCGATCCTGCTGCTGCAGAAGGCTCTCGGCAAGTCCGGCTACGCATTTCCCGAAGCCGCCTGACGCCCCGTTTCCAACCGGACCCGGTCTCCGCCATGCGGGGAACATCCAGCGAAGCCACGGTCTCGGTGAAAATGGAAATGAAGCGTTAGATGGCAACCACCACCCAGCCGTCCCTCAGTTCTCCGCCGCCTGTCACCCCGCGGCCTCCGCGCGGCCACGGTGGCAGTGGCGGTAATGACGGCCCGGACCATTCCTCCTCCGACCGCACCGCACGCTTCGCCATCTATGTAAGCATGGTGGCCAGCACCATGACCTTCCTGGCGCTCGTTGCCGCGATGTTCATCCGGCGGGGCCTTGCCGTTCATCACGACTGGCAGCGGATGCCCATTCCGCCGCTGCTTTGGTGGAATACCGCCGCACTTTTCATCTCGAGCATCGCCGTAGATCTCGGACGGCGAGCCCTGCGCGCCGGCAGCCGTCCCCGCTTTCGCCGTTTCTGGCTGACGGGCACCGCACTCGGAACGTACTTTCTCATTGGCCAGGCAATCAACTGGCGCTTCCTCGTCAATCACGGCTTCTACATGCGCAACAACCCCGCGAGCGCATTCTTCTACATCCTCACGATGGCACACGCGGCTCACGTGGTGGGCGCGCTAGGCGCTCTGGTCTACGTCTCCTGCCGGACTATGTTTTTCCCGGCCATACCGCTCAACCGGACCGTGATGGAAGTCAGCGCCATCTTCTGGCATTTTCTCGACGTGATGTGGCTTCTCCTGATGGCGATTTTCGCGTTCTGGATCTGAACGATTGATAGGATGAAGTATTGACATCCTCTGCGATCTCCG
>Ga0134125_10002031_pt1 | contig 24271 bp, 27 predicted proteins | sample KB31751_FD_96464 | JGI IMG/M metagenome (GOLD analysis project Ga0134125, IMG submission 96464) | Terrestrial soil microbial communities with excess Nitrogen fertilizer from Kellogg Biological Station, Michigan, USA - KB3-175-1 | ecosystem: Environmental > Terrestrial > Soil > Unclassified ...
CCGAAGAAGAACGCGCGGGTTTCCTCCGTGAAGGAGGCGAGGCCCAGCCACGGGTTGTGCGGATCGACCGTCGATTGAGCATCCGGCGCCGGAGGGGGGGCCGGGATGTGGGCCGAAATCTGGGCACGGGCGTTCATACGCCGCGAGCCCGCGTGAATTCCGCCAGTCGGCGGGCGAACTCAGGTGTGACCTCGCCGCCCGACAACTGCGTGAAGTGCAGTGCCTTGAATCGCTCGGGCACGAGCGCCTCAGTGGCGCTGATCTCATCGAGCGTGACCGGCAGGATGAAGAGCGCACCGTCGGCCATGTTGCGCGCGCGATCGAGCGCGTAGCCCCACTCTCGCCGGAAGTAGGCTTCGTGACGACGCTGGGTGTTGGAGGATATCACCGGGATGAAGTACGAGCAGCGGCCGATGTTGCGCTGGATTTTGTGGTCGTAATCGTCACCGCCATCGAGCCGGTCCATGTCGAACCAGGTGGGCACACCCGCCGCTTCGAGTCCTGCCTTCAACTGCTGCACTGCCCCGAGGTCCTCGCGGGCGTAGCTGATGAACACCGAATTGTCGGCCATCTCGCGTCCGGGCGGTAGAAAGCGCGCCGGACCGGCGGCCGCTCCTGAGGCGGGCTTTTTGCGTCGCGCGTGCCAGCGCTGTGAGAGCTCCGCCGCGAACCGCTCCGCGCCGCGGAAGATTCGCGTATGAACGCTCACCTGCTGCAGGAAAGCCATCAGCCGCTCGTCCTGGGCCGTATGATCGTCGGCGAGCACTTCGCTCACATCGCGCGGCGCCGACAGGCGCTGGCGCTTGGCCATGCGCAGGAAGAAGCGCGCCACCCAGTTGGTCATGCCGCTGCCGATCACGAGCAGGTGATTGTGCTCGAGCTCGTGAAACAGGCGCTCGGGCGCGAGGTGCTCGCTTTGGAGGGCGCAGAGGAACTCGAGCAGATCCTCGTCCGAGATCACGTAGGTGGGTGATGCCGAGAGCTTGCCGAACAGGTGATACACCACCGGCCGGGTCAGCCGGTCGCGTTCCGCCGGCAGATCGTTCACCCGGTTCGGCGTATAGCCGATCACGTCGGTGGACGGTGCGCCCCCGAAGCGCTCGAGGTTGATCGCTGTCTCGAGCAGCGGATCGAACGTGGTGGAGACGAAGAGGTCGAAATCGGTGATCGAGGCCAGCTGACGCAGCGCCGTCGGCGGCTCGAAGGTGACATCCTTGAGCACTGCGCGCAGCCGAACATAGGCCTCCTCGCGGCGCCCGCGATCGGCGAGAAACCAACACACGACGTCGTCGAGAGTATAAGGTTGCGGCAGGCGGCGGGTATCGACACCCAACTTGGCCGCCAGGCGTTCGGCGACCCAGTCGTAGAGCAGCCGCGGCCGCTCATCCGTCGTCACCATCAGGAGCTCGGGCCCCACGATCGGGATGACCCGCCGCTCCTCGATGAAGCTCAGGAGGTCGTCCCATGCGTCCTCATCGAGCGTGGCGTCGCGCTCTAGGGGAGCTACGGCGCCCATCACGTGCGGCGGTGCAGCGGCGGACGCCGTACGCGAGGTACAGCATCACCTCCGAGGGTCATCCCCTTCTGGCGGTGCAGCGGCATTCGGGACCCCTCATCGTTTTGTTTTCCAGGGATCCTACTCCGGCGTTGCGGCTCAGTCCACCACCGCCGGTTTGCCGCTCATGGGCAGAAGCCGAACACCGGATTTGCGACCCGGTGCCCGGCGATGCTCAACTCTTGGGCGTGAAGAACTTGCACCAGCCCTTCGGGCTCACGTCTCCCTGGACGATCTTGCATGTGCCGCTCCCCGATGCGCTCTTTCCAGGAATGAACTGCTGGCAGGCGTCGCACTCCTGCGTGCCGTGCGGCTTGTCCTCGTATTGCGCCGTAGCCTTGGGGATTGAACCAGCCTGCGCCGGAGCCTTGGCTTTCAACATGAGCCCGCCGAGGGCTGCTCCGCTCGCGATCACAGCGCCCTGGCGAAAGAGACGCCTGCGGGAAGGGTCGAACGTGTTGCTGGTCATTCGGGAATCTCCGTTCGGAGAGGGCCCGGCTCACAGCAAGCGTCGTGCCGGCGCAGTCACAAATTGACTGGCCACTCACTCGAGCATTCGCAGAATGCGGCCCCAGTCGATGCTAACACCGGGGAGCGCCGTGATCGCCGTGCGCCCTTTCAGCTCCAGAATGATCGGGCGCGTGTAGCGCCCGTTTCGCAGCCGGTAGACCGTCAACGCCCGCTCGACGGGGTGGATGAGCCACACCTCCAGAACTCCGGCGCGCTCGTAGACCGGGATTTTGATGACTTCGTCGTGCCTGGCGGTTGTAGGAGAGAGGACTTCCGCGATCCAATCGGGAGCGCCTCGCATACCTCGGTCGTCAAGCTTGCTGAGGTCGCGGACGATGAGGACGTCCGGTTGGACTACCGTATCGATCAGATCGTCTGCCTCGCCGGCTTTCGGCAGGCGGACGTCAAAGGGAGCGACGTAGGCGCGCCAGCGCTCGCCTTCGAGAGCCAGCTTGACCTGGTAATGCAACTCCCCTACCAGTTCCTGGTGGAACCGCGTCGGAGCGGGTGGCTCTTTGACGTAGGCGATTCCGTTTATGAGCTCATACCGCTCTTCGTCATTCCAACTGAAGTAGTCGGCGTAGGTGTGGTGGAATGCATCGCGCAGGGGAAGTGTCATGGCTCTCGTACTCCGCATGTTCTCACCTCAAATGATAGGAGTCTTTGCGAGAGCGCGACACAATCCAAAAGAAATTTTCCGTCTGCACGCAGCGTCGGGAGAGCACGTGATCTGGATACGGTGAGGTCCGTGCGGTGATTTCCTCAGGCCGAGCCGCTGCGATCGGGGCTTGCTCTAACCTGACATGCCGACGCCGGAGCCAGACCGCTCGCGCCTCTTGCGCTGATTGACGAACTCCGCGAGCGCCTTCTCTGATGCGTCCGTGGGGTGCGTGCGGATGGCGCGAGCCACCTCGTTGACTCGGGGATCATCGAGTGAGCAGAGCTCGGCAAGACCGAGCGCGCCGATGCCTGCGAGCTGCGGGCTGCGTCGCATCCAGTCGAGAAAGGTCTCGATCCACCGTCCGGCCGCCGGAGAATCCGCGATCGCGCGCATGATTTCGGCAAGGCGGTCCACGCTGAGCGGCGAGGCATCGCTCCATCGGCCTCCCGCCGGCTCGGGCTGGCCCCACTCCCGCTGCATCCACTCCTGCAGCCGTCGAGGAGCGAGCACCGCGGCGATGGCCAGTGCGGTAGCGAGATGGCGGGTATGGCGCTGGAACCCCCAGCGCAGGTGCGGGCCCTGCATTCGTAGCAGGGCCGTCAATTGGTCGGCCACCTGGGTCATCTCGTCCATAGGGTTGCCCGACCGGTTCGGCAGCGCCACACCGGCCCAGCCCACGAACCGCTCGAGCACGAGCTCCCAAAGCTCGCTGTCCGCCGGACGATGCGCGATCACGGCAAAGATCCTGCGGAACGCCGGCAATCGGTCGGCGCTGCCCGCAGCCAACAATGCAGCGGCCGCGCGGTGCACGGTGTCCGAATCGGCCGATTCGAGCCCACGAGCCAGGATCGCGCGCTCCGGCTCACCCAGGTCCGAGCCCAACGAGAGCGCCCGCAGCCAGGCCTCCTCGAGGCGGGTGCCGGAGGGCACACTGCGCGCCTCCTGCGAGCGTCGCGCAGGATCCAGCTTGCCCAGCTCCGCCAACAGGAACGGCAGCACTTCAAAAAGAGGTCCGTCCGCGTCCGCTCGATTGACGAACGCCCAGGCGACCTCGGGGTGTCGGCGCGCAAATTCCCCGCCGATGACACCGATATGATCGTGACTCGGGATTTGCGCAGATTGCTCCAACACGGCCAGCCACAATGCATGCCAGGCAGTGTCCGCGTAGCGCGAATCGAGCGAGTCGAAGAGCTGCCGCGCCTGCGCGACCGCATCCTCTTCGCGCGCTGCCGCAAGCGCCTGGACATACTGCCGCCGATCCTCCGGCCTCGCGGGGATGGGCTCGGGAAGTGCCGTGCGCACCGGGAGCTCTGGTGCGTAGAGCAATTTCCACAGCCGATAGGCGTCCGTGTCCGGGATCGACTGGAGGATTGCTAGCCCGGCGCGATGCAGCACTTCCTGGCCCTGAGCCCACCATTGCCAGCCCTCGAGCTCGGCCGCTGCTGAGATGGGCAGACGGCTGGTCTCCTTGATCAGCCTGATGAGGGCTGCCGAGAGCCGCTCCGCTTCCTGCGTGAGCTGCGCCGACCATCGATCCGACCAGGCTCGGTCCGGGATTTCCGGCGATTCGGCATAGCGACCGAGCGCTGCGATGGCAACACATTGGACAGCCGCATCATCGTGCGCCAGGGCGCGCGTGAGTGAATCCAGGGCGACATCACGCACCGCCCAGACCTGTGGTCCCGGAATCTCGAGTGTGAGGAATTGCGCGTTCAAGGAAGCGCAGAGAGCTGCAGTCTCGACATCCGGCTCGCTGACCCAACTGCGCAGGGTGTCGACGACGGCCTGTGCATGCTCCAGGCTCCGTCCTCTCTCGAGCCTGCAGTAGGCTTTGAGCTGCTCGAGAACGTATTCGCGGGTGTGCCCATCCTCCTCCGCAACCGCATACAACTCGCGGCCGAGCCCCAGCGCCACGGGGACGGCGGCCGGGTACACCTCCCCTGCGCTCATCAGGAGCTCGCACGTTGCCATCTCGACGCTATCGGTGCTCAGCAGCCCCGAAGCAGAAGGGTTGCGGCGCAGGATCTCCCGGGAGGCCATGATCCGCGCCAGCTCGATCACGGTTGCGGGACGGCACGCCGCAAGCGGCTGTGCCGTCCGCAGAAGCTTGAGTGCGTCCCACTGATTACCGGCAGGGATCGTCCGGGCACGCTCGAGGACGAGGTTGCTGACGAGATCGAGGTCCTGGGGTGTTCCGAAAAGCTGACCCACGCTCGCGCAGTTGCGTACGGTGGCGAGCGGGTCCGCCTCGAGCAATGGCTCGAGCAACTGAGTGCTGAAGGGGCCCGGTCTGCCCTGCGCATCCAAACACGCTTCCTCGAGAATCAGATCTCCCAGCAGGTCCGGCATCGGTCGTAGGGCGTGGCCGTATTCCTGAAAGAGGCCCGCCTTCAGCATGCGGTCGATCAGGATGTCCACCGTCTCGGGCGTGAGTCCGCTCATCTGAGCCGCCCATTCCCGCACCTCCGCGCTCGCCCTGGGTACCGGTGAGAGTGCCGCATACACGGCCAGGGCGCGCAGCGCGGCCTCCACCGGACAAACACCCTCTGCCGCCTCTCGCAGCGGCTCACGGCGGATCCGATCGCGCAGATCCTGTCGCTGAAAGGTCTGCGGCAGCTTGGCATCGCGGCGCAACATGCTGCAGACCAACACGGCGCCGAAATAGGACTGGCGCACGAAGCGGCCGATGGTCTCGCGATGATGCGGTGATGATTGGGGCAGTAGCTGATCGATCAGGGTGCGCACGAGTTGCGGGGCCGGGCGGCCGAGATCGATCTCCTGGATTGCGCCGGGTGGATTCGCCCCATGGATCGCCCGACTCACCCGTGCGCGGCCCGTGGGGCGCGTCAGGCAGACGAGATGTAGGGGCGCCGCAGAGTTCTGAGCGCATGCGAGCGCGAGCAGCTCGACGAGGTCCGGGCACTCCTGCGCATCGTCCACGACGAAAATCACGTGCCGCAACTGCGTCAGTTGCGGCAATTCCTCCCGTACGAGGGCCTCGTCGTGGCGCACGAATACGACCTGCCACCGCGGGTGTGCGTGCTCGATCCGCTGCGCGAGCTCGAGTGCCAGGCGGCTCTTGCCGCAGCCAGGAGGCGCGCACACGATGGCCGGACCACGTCCCGCCGCCATCCCCTCGATGAGCCGTGTCTGATGGTCAGGGGTGCCGACGTAAGGTCCGGTGTGCTGGATCAAGGGATGGCTGGCATCCTTGCCCAGATAAGCGGCGTAGTAAGCCTGCCAGCTGAGGAAGGCCCGCCACGGCAACTGTCGGGCAAACTTGGCCTGCGTCCAACGCCAAATCGGACGCAGAAGGCTTAAGTTTTTGAGTCCGGACCTGCGATCGAGCATGCGGCTGCGATGCTACACGAATGAACCCCGGAATGGCGCAGGCGCCCCCGCGACCGGATCGGCCCAGCCATGCGCCAGGGGCCGGCCATGTACAGCGTAGATCAGGTCGCATACGATCTGCCGTGAGCATCGCTGGGTGCGAGAGTGATCCTGATGTACAAGCTCTCGATGGCTGTCGCCATCTGCATCGCGGCCACCGCTCTGCCGACGGTGCGCGCGTTTGCCCATCCTCCTGGAAGTGAGCGTACTGCCGCCGCCTTGATGAGGGTCGAGCACGACTGGCTCACTGCTCTGAATCGGCACGACGTGACGACTCTCACGCGCATCCTCGGGCGGGAGTTCATCGACTCCGATTTTCAGGGGGATGCGATCACGCGAGCGCAGTACCTCGCATATTTCAAGGAGCCGGTACCGGCCGCGAGGCGCCAGGTCGAGCAGACGTTTGCGGACACGAAGGTCCGCTTCGTCGCGGGCGGTGACGTCGCGATCGTCACCGGACTCGTGATTACCCGACCCGCAGCCCAATCGACGGCTGCGGCCTCATCGAGTCCGGATGCCGTACGCCATTCCCGATTCACCGACGTGTTCGTCTGGCGCGATGCGCGCTGGCAGGTCGTCACCGGGCAGGAAACCCACTTCACTCCCGCGCAGAAGCGCCAGTAGGCCGCCGGTCAGCCACGGCAGGCGGCAAACTCAGAGGCTGCAGAGGGGTGCGCGGCTGTGGGTCGACGGAGCTCCGATCATTCGGCAGTCGACGGATCGATCACGGTAGTCACTGCCGAGATCTTGTTGGCGGGGAAACCGCCCATCTCGGCATGCTGCTTGACGAGTGATTCATCCGGGGCCTGATAGATGCAGTAGATCTTGTCTCCGGTCACGTAGCTCTGTATCCATTGAATGCTCGGCCCGAGGGTGTTGAGAACTCCGCAGGATTTCTGCGAGATCGCCTTGAGATCGGCGGCGCTCAACTTCCCCGCGCCCGGAATGTTGCGCTCGATGACGAATTTGGGCATGGCTGTCCCCTGCGATGTGGTCTGTTTCTGGATCGCTGCCGTGGCGCGACCGCCGGCGCGGTGAGGCCCCACCGAGCCCAGTGTCGCGCGGATTCGTCCCTGCGTCTCGAAGGTGCTGCTGAAGTTTTGTGAAGCCCAGGAATTCTTGAATATAATCGTTAAAAAACAGTTACTTACAAAGTACAACTCGAACTAAACTCACTATCAACATCCGAGCGTTGGCGCCGGCTGTACGGGCGCGCGCTGCCCCGCATTCGCTTGGCGGCCGTGTGGATCAGCGCTATAAGGCATGCGTCTCGAGGCTGCCGGATCCTGCGGCTGCTTCGTGGACCCACGCAAACCCCCGATCACGGGAGGCACAACAATGCTCAGCGAGCAAATCTATACCGGTCAGGGCAAACGCACTGCACGGCGGGTCCTCGATACACAACCCTTTACCGTGGAGGTCTCTTTCGAAGACAAGGGCAAACTCCTGGGGCTCGATGGCGCCAACATCGGCACCTACACCTCGAGTCCAAGGCCGGACGGCACGCTCATGGGAGAAGCACGCGGCATATTCGCGTCCGCTGACGGTGAGGTGATCACCTGGAAAGGTATCGGTACGGGCAAGCTGCAGCCGGGAGGTGCCGTCAGCTACCGGGGAGCGCTGACCTTTGTGGCCACTTCCCAAAAGCTATCGCGCCTCAATAACATCGCGGGTGCCTTCGAGTTCGATGTGGATGAGGCTGGAAATACCAACTGTCAGATCTGGGAATGGAAGTAACGGATCTCCTGCGGGCGTACTGATGCCCGCAAACTCGTTCGGCCGGTCCGGCCCGCCGTCTCACGGCGGGCCACCGGCCCTTGTCGTTACTCACCGCTGCGTCTCCGGTGCCGATTTGAGCTCGACCTTGTTCCCATCCGGATCGAGGATGTAGATCGACGGCCCCTCGCCGCCGGCCCCGTAGCGAAGGCCGGACTCGACGATGGCGATGCCGTGCGAGGTGAAGTACGCCCGCAGCTCCTGCTCATCGAACGGCTGAATCTCGAGCGCGAAATGATCGACATTCGGTGCACCGCCGGCGCCCTCCCCGCCAGGCACGAGGTCGATGAGAGAGCGGCCGGCGCGAAGCTGGGTGAGGTGAATGCCCGCCTGCTCACGCTCGACCGGCAGGCCGAGCAGGTCCCGATAGAAGCCGAGGGATCGCTGCAGGTCCTCGATGCGCAGCACCACATGATCGATACCCAGAACTTTGAACATACGTATCCCTCACGCAGGCAGAGACGGGGTCAGTTCCCGTTCCCATGATAAACGTAAACCAGCGGGCAGCCCACTCGGCGCCCTTTCGTGACGGTCGCCGCGTGCGACCATGTCCTCTGGGAGTTGAATCTCCCGACAGGGTCATGTGTGCCCTCGGGCGCGGCCGTTTGTTTGACATTCATGACTACGTGTGTAGACTGTACTGTCTACAAATGTAGATGCTGTGGAGAGCACTGCATGAATCGTCTCGCCGACCTCCCTCGCCTCCTTTGCGGCCTTTGTGTCGTACTGATTTCCCCGGCGTACGGAGGGGCCACCGACGCTCGCGCCGCCGACGCGGGCGCCCCAAGCGCACCGCCCGGCTATTCGACCGCAGTGCGCGGCGGCAGTCATGATTTCGACTTCCTGGTCGGTGCCTGGACCACGCACCAGAAGCGCCTCAAGGTCAGTGATGAAGGCAGCTCCGACTGGCAGGAGACTCCGTCCAACCGGCACTGCGCACTGCCGCTCCTCGATGGCGTGGAGATAGTGGACCAGAGTCGCTTCCCGGATGGATCTCCGGCGGGACTGTTCCTGTTTGGATATAACCGGGTCAAGCAGCAATGGTCACTCTATTGGATCAGTCCAAAGACCGGGCAACCGGACGCGGGTACCGTCGGCGGCTTCACCGGCAAGCGAGGCGATTTTTTCGGTCCGGACGTGGATGGCAAAGGCCGGCCGATCAAGGTGCGGGTCAGGTGGACGGTATTCGATCACGACCACGTGCGTTGGGAGCAGGCATTTTCCTACGACAACCGCACATGGGAAACGAACTGGGTATCGGACTACACGCGCGGTGATCCAAAGGCGCTGTGTCACAATTCCTGAGATCAGAGGTCAAGATGCCGTCGGGCAAGGAGTGACCTTCATCGCGATGGATCGTTCTTGGGTCTGCGCCGGCCGCGCGGCGCAGCCAACGACGCCCTCGGGCTTTCATGTCGCAACCACCGGCGCGCGATCGTGAGATCGATGAAGGCCGCCGAGCCTTTCATCTCGGGATTCATGCGCAGGTCCCGTGCCGCCTCGAGGATTTCCTCATCGGTGGCTTCGATCAGCTCCCGCTCCAGGGCGGCGATCAGGCGCTCGAAGCGCTCGGCATTGTCATTTGTCATGCTCGCCCCACTTGAGCCCTTCTCTCAAGAGCGCCCGCCGCATCCGCTTGCGGGTCGAATCGTAGTCGGTCTTGGACATGTCATACCGCGCCCGGATCTGCTCGGGTGACCAGCCCTCGAAGAGGCCTTCGATCACCTGCTGCGCTTGCCGGTCGTCGGCGAACAGCCGATCGATCTCGGCAAGCTGCTGCATGGCGATGAGGCTGCGCTCCGGGTCAGGAGTCGGGTCGCTCGCCTCGCTGTCGGGGTGGTCATCGAGATCGAGCTCGACACGGATTTGAGGCAGCCGGGCGGCGACCCGGCGCGCGCGCCTGAAGTGTTGTGCCCTGATGCTGCGCATGATGCCGGCCAGGAACACGACCGTGGGCAAGTCCTCGGGACACTGCCTCGAGCCATCGAGCACGCGCGCAAAGGCCTCCTGCAGAAGATCGGACCAGCCAACCTCCGCAGGAAGGCCGCGGGCGAGCAGCCGGGCCACAGCCTTCAGGCGCAGGAGGTCCATCTTCGTGACGAGCTTCAGAGTGAGCGCCTGGCCGGCCGGGGTCTTCGGCAATTCCAGAGCCTGCATCCAGCGCATGAGGTGCTCGCGATCGTTCATCGTCAATGACTATAGGCGCAGCTCCGGGGCGAGCGCGGACAGGATGGAAAAAATCACGGCTCGTGTCCGCGCAACCGGGCAGGCAGCGTATTACATTGTGCAGATGTACGTATCGATCGGCGGTATCGAGCAGTGGATTCAGATGCGGGGAGCTCCTGACACCCCGGTACTCCTCTATCTGCACGGCGGACCGGGCGGAACGTCCGTGCCGGTATCCGAGGCCTGGAAGCCCTGGGAGGAATACTTCACCGTCGTGCATTGGGACCAGCGCGGCGCGGGTCGCACCTTCGCGAGGAATGGCGCGGCCGGATGCGGTCGCCTGACGATCGACCGCATGGTGGAGGATGCCCTCGGCGTCGTCGACTATCTGACCGCCACGCTCGGGCGGACAAAAGTCGTGCTCATCGGCCACTCCTGGGGCGGAGTGCTCGGCGTCAACCTGATCAGGCGGCGGCCGGAGCTCTTCTCCGCTTATGTGGGAACGGGACAGCTCGTCAACAAGCGGCGCAACGAGGAGCTCAACTACCAGCGGCAGATGAGGCAGGCGGAAAGCTCGGGCAACGCGCAAGCGCTGGCCGCGCTGCGCGCAATCGGCCCGCCGCCCTTCCCCGATCGCGAGGCGCTGAAAGTATTGCGGGAATGGGCCGACGTGCTCGCCGATGGGGACGGTGATTCCGTGCAGCCGCGGCCGACGCCGCTCGCGCCCGACTACAACGTGGCCGAATACCCGACTCTGATGAAAGGCGTCGAGTTCTCGCGGCGCGAGCTCTACGATGAGCTGGAGACCGTCGATCTCCCCGCTCTCGGGCTTAGGTTCGACATCCCCTTCTTCCTCTTTCACGGCACCTGCGACCAGGCGACGCCCATCGAGCTCGTGGAGGAGTACTTCGCCGCGATCGAGGCCCCGCACAAGGAGCTGGTGCGCTTTGAAGGCTGTCATCATTTCTTCGTGATGAATCGGCCGCAGGAGTTCCTGCGCGAGCTCGTGGTACGGGTGCTTCCCTGCCTCTAGTCGGCAGAGAGAAAAATCAGCTCCGAGCTCGACGGCTCGCGGAGCACGACCCGCACGCCCGAGGTCATCAGTTCTTTCCCTGACGCCACTTCATCCGGCGAGGTTCCGTCCTGGAAATGCAGGTGATAGAGCGCTCGCGCACTCAATCCTGACAGCACGAACCGATGGTCCCGCTGCGCCGCATTCGAGCCGTGGAAAGCGAATACCACGCCCTGTCGGCGCGCCGGGTCCCAGTACTCCATTCCATCCCAGTGCACGCCGTCCGGCCGCGCTGAGATGTGAAAGAGCTGCGCGTCGCGGATCAGCGGTCGCAGGCGCTGCTCGTAAAGAGCGATGGCCTTGCGCGCGGTAGCGTGCTCCTCGGCCGTCCACTCGGTCGTGTTCTGCATCACCGTGAGCCAGCCCATCATCCCGCTACGCAGCATGTAGAGAAAAGCAGCGGTCGTGGGCGTCGGCTCCTTCTGCTCATAGGATTCGAGCATCGCCGGCGGCAGCACGAAGCTCGCATCATAGAAGGCGCGGCGGTTGGCAAGCGGAGTGTAGGTATCGGTGATCGAGAAGTAATCCCCGTGCGCGGCGCTGCCGAAGTCGATCATCCGGCCACCGTCGTTGCAGATTTCCAGGAGCAGCCCCGGATGGCGCGCTCGCAATTGCTCGTAGATGTCGTAATAAGCGCGCACGGCGTGATAGCTCACGTCGGTGGAGTTCCGGCTGGTGACGATGTCCTCGCCGTCATAGTGCACTACGCTCATCCGCTCTGGGTCAGGCGGCGCATGTGGGTGATCCTTGCGCGCACATCCCTGCGCGACGAGATATCCGTCATGCTCCAGCATGTCCAGGTGATAGTCCGTGACGATGCGGTTGACCTCCTCTTGGGCATACTTCTTCGCGCCCGGCGTCCCGATATCGATGGTCTGACCTTTGAAGGGCTGCGGCGTCCAGCCGGGCGGCACATCGGCCACCAGCCAGTCGCGCACCTGGGGATCACGGACGTTGAGCGCGCCACGCTGCGTATCGAGACCCGCCTGCGCCCAATCCACCCAGAGCCCGAATTTCATCCCGTGCGCATGCGCGGCGTCGGCCAGTGGGGCGAGCCCGTGTGGAAACTTGCGCCGATCGGGATACCAGTCGCCCACGCCGCGGAACCAGCCGGCATCGAGGTGATACATCTCGAAGCCGAGCGCGGCGGCATCGGTGATCATCCTTTTCGCGACCGATTCGCTGATGGCCATGCCGGCACCCCAGCTGTTGTCGACCGTGAGCGGATAGCGAGGATTGCTCCAGGTGTGCGCTGAGCCGAGCACCGTGCGTACCCAGGGCCGCAGCTGATTTCCCGCCCCGTCCGGGCCACCCGAGAAGCCGCCGAGAAATACGGTCGGCGTCTCGAACGCACCCGCGGGCGCGAGCCGCGTCATCACCGGACCGGGCTGCGGATCGAGTCCGAGGAGGCTCCTCAGCCGCTCTCCCGAGCGCTGCAGGGTCACACGGGTGCGACCACTGAATTCGATGCCGGCATACCAACCTCGCCCGCCATCGCCCGGGAGGAACACCGCCTCATAGGGAATGATCTCGCGCGGCCTCCCCGGCACCGGGTGCGCGAAGGTGCTCGACCATCCCGTCCAACTGTATCCCTGTACGATCGTGACCTCGTGCGTGCCGACCGCTGTTGGCTTGCCGCCGCCCTTATCGATGTAGAGCTGGGTGAGCGCCTCTCGCGCGGGCACCTGCCACGTCAGATGCAGGCTTTCCATGGGCGCGAGCCAGTACTCATCGCCGCTCAGATTGGTGAGGCTGATGCGGTGCTCGAGCGGCCCGAATGCGGCGCGCGCTCGCCATTCCCAGGTGAGCCGCAGATGGGGTCGCTGCGATTCGTAGACGTACGCGATCTTTCCTGGCCGCACTGAGGAGAGGCCGGGCACGAGCCGCCAGTCGAGCGGCAGCCGTTTCCCATCGCGCTCGACCGAGGGCGGCAGCTCCTCGGCGACGCCGTTCACCCATTGCGGCCCGTTGGCTGGGCGCAGCCGCAGCAGCCGTGGGGCTTTTGCACCGGCCTCGAGGTCGATAGCCGCATCCGTGGTCGCGAGCGTGCCGCGGAGCTCAGCACGGGCAAGGGCAAAGCCCGGGCCGACCGCCAGCAGCAAGGCGAGGCCGCAGGCGGCCGGTCGAATCATGAGGCCTGCACCGCCGCGGTTCCCGCACGGAGCCCTGCTCGGCGCATCAGGCTCGCGACCTCAATGCTTCCACTTCGGCGCGAAGCTGCTGCACTTCCTCCTCGAGTCGCGCCACCCGGCTGGCAAGCGTCTCGTCCACGAGCCCCTCCGGCGCACCTTCTGCGGCGGCACTCGGAGCGAGCGCCTGGGCCGACGGCTCGCCGCTGAAAAGATGCATGTAGCGCGACTCGCGCCGCCCCGGCTCGCGCGTGAGGCGCGCCACCAGCGGCCCGGACTCGCGCTCGAGCAGGCTCTGCAGCACGGCCTCGATCTCCGCGACCTCGGTGAATGAGGCCATGCGGCTCGCGCGCGAGCGCAATTCGCCCGGGGTCTGCGGGCCGCGCAGCAGCAGCTCGCAGACGACGGCGAGCTCCTGCGGGGAGAACTTGAGGCTCCCGTATTCGGTATTGCAGAAGAGCTGCTGATACTTGGGCACCCGGCTGCCGAAGCCCGATCGCTCGAGCACCAGGTGCTTGCGCGAGAGCGCATCGATCGTGCGCTGGAGGGTCGGCTCATCCACGCTCATCACCGGGTCGCGATTGCTCTTCTGGTTACAGGCGCTCACCAGGGCATTGAGCGACAGCGGATACTGATCGGGCGTCGTGACCTGTTTCTCGATGAGGCAACCGATCACGCGCGCTTCCAGGGAATCGAGCTCGATACGCATCTTCACCTTCCGGTCTGTACCATCCGACTCAAGCTTACCTCGGCGGGGCTTCACCATGGGCAAAGGCAGACTCGAAGCGTTCAGCGACGGCGTCATCGCCATCCTCATCACCATCATGGTGCTGGATCTCAGGGTGCCGGGCGGCGGCAGTTGGTCGGCCTTGTCGCCGCTCGCGCCGGTGTTGCTGACCTACGTGCTGAGCTTCGTATACCTCGGGATCTACTGGAGCAACCATCATCACATGCTCCACGCCAGCTCGCGGGTGACCGGGTCCATTCTCTGGGCCAATCTGCACCTGCTCTTCTGGCTGTCGCTCGTTCCCTGGAGCACCGCTTGGATGGATCAGACCCATTTCGGGCCCACTCCCGTCGCGGCCTACGGAGTCATTCTCCTCATGGCCGCGATGGCCTATTGGGTCCTGCAACAGCTCATCATCCGCTCGCAGGGTGCGCAGTCACTGTTGCGCCGCGCGGTGGGCCGCGACTGGAAGGGTAAGGTCTCGCCGTGTCTCTACCTCATCGCCATCGGGGTTTCCGGACGATGGCCGTATCTATCATTGGCAACGTACGCTCTGGTTGCGATGATATGGCTGGTGCCCGACCGGAGAATCGAGCGCACGCTGAGCGCCGTCTCTCATTAGTGCCGAGTGCTGGCGCGTGCCGCCGGCACACGAGGGCCGTCCCGCTGCGCTCGTGGATCGGGCAGCGTTCTTGCAGCCACGAGGGTGGCCGGCTGGCACGCGTGGACGGAAGCGCGTGCGCGGCCGCAGAGCGGGCCGTCGGCGAAAGGGCGTAAAGGTGGATAGACAGGATCGGATTCTGGACCCGGGTGTGATCGGACGAGGTGGCGGGCCGGCACTCAGCGCAGAGAACATGCTTGCGGCAGCGCTCAAGCGTGCGGGCCGGGAGGACTTCGCCGACCGCTCGTTCTTTCATCCCCTCGAGCGCCTGATCGCCTCGTGCAACCGAGAGAGCGACCTCAATCCGCTCGGACGGCAGGCGGTCAAGTTCGAGATCCGCCGCAGTCTCCACAATCTGCTCGAGTTCGAGCGGCGCGAGCGCGAGAGCCCCGCATTGCTGCTGCGGCCCATAGAGCGGCCGATCTTCATCACCGGCATGCCGCGCAGCGGCTCGACCTTTCTTCACCGGCTGCTGGTGCGCGATCCTTCCGTGGCCGCACCCCTCTCCTGGCGGCTGGTCCATCCACATCCCTCCTCAGCCGGGCGCTTGGGGGAAAGCCTCAACCGCGCGCGGGTGCAGGCCCAGTTCTACCTCATGCGCATCCTCGCGCCCGAGCTCAACACGCTGCACGAAGTGGCGGCAGGTGAGCCTGAGGAGTGCACCGACATCACCGCGCAGGTGTTTCAGAGCCTGCGCTATGACAGCGTGTATCGCGTGCCGAGCTACCAGAGCTGGCTGCAGCGTCACGGCCACGTGGAGGCGTACCGCTTCCACAAGCGATTCCTGCAGCACCTGGATGCCCAGGCGCCGGGCCGGCGGTGGATCCTCAAGTCGCCCGATCATGTCTTTGCGCTGGATGACATCCGGGTCGTCTATCCGGATGCGCAGTGGGTCTTCATTCATCGCGACCCGGTCGCAGTGTTGGCTTCCGTCGCCCGTCTGACCGAAGTGTTGCGGCGTCCCTTCGCGCATCATGTGGACCTTGCGGAAATCGGGCAACAGGTCTGCGCTTCCTGGCTCGACGGCGCGCAGCGGATGATGCGCATGGCCGCGACCTGCGGCTCCATCCTGCACCTGCACTACCGGGAGATCATCGCGGACCCGCAGAAGGCAGCGGATCGTCTCTTGCGGCACGGCGGACACGCCGCGAGCGGCGAGGCCGCAAGGCGCATGCGCAAGTGGCTCAGCAACCGCTCGAACCGCAGACACCGGCAGCGTCATTACGACCTCGAAGCCTTCGGGCTCGATCCCAACACTCTGCGCTCGCAGTTCAAGCCCTACACGGATGCGTTTGGAATCGAGCTGGAGTGGCCGCCCGAGCCCCGTCGGGCCCGCAGCGCCAGGAACTGATGCCGTGAAGTGGCGCCCGGCCGTCGGGCTCATTCTCGGGGCGGCCGTCCTCACCGCCACGCTGATCTATGCCGGTGCGGGTGCCGTTGCGCGCACACTCGAGGGACTGCACCTCACCGGCCTCCTCCTCATCGTGCTGGCGCATCTGCCCATCATCATGCTCATGGGGCTCGCCTGGTACCTGGCCACCGGAACCACTCGTATCGCATCCGCGCGCAGGTTCATGTGGTCGCGCCAGGTACGGGATGCAGCGGCGGAGACGCTCCCCTTCTCGCAGGTCGGCGGCTTCGTTTTTGGTGTGCGCGCGCTGCGCGTGAGCGGGTCCGCAGCCCTGCGGGGGGTGCTGGCGATGAGCGTCGACCTCGTCATCGAGCTCGGCGCCAAGCTTCCCTATGTGCTCGCAGGAGGGCTCACGCTCTTCGCGCTGGCGCCGCACTCCGATCTCATGCGGCCCCTCGCGCTCGGCCTCATCGTGACGGCCATCGCGGTGATCGGCCCCGTCGTGGCGCGGCGGCGGCTTGGCAACGCCCTCGAGCGCCTCATCCGCAAGGTCGCGAAGCGCTTGCCGGTGCTCGCCTCGCTTCGGCGGCTGAATCTGGACGGTGACATCAATGCCGTCCTCGATGACATCCTGCGGCACCGGGGGCGCCTGGCAGCGGTGCTCGCACTACACGTGTCGTGTTGGTTCCTCGGCGCATTGGAGGTGTGGCTGGTCTTCGAGCTCCTGGGTAAGCCGGTGAGCGTCCCTGAGGCCCTGGTGATCGACAGTGTCGTGGCCGGGCTCAGGACCTTCGTCTTCATGGTGCCGGTCGCCGCCGGTGTGCAGGAGGCGAGCTACGTGCTCGCCTGTGCGGTGTTCGGCATCGATCCTGCGGCTGCCGTTGCCGCCTCGCTGGCGCGTAGAGCACGCGACCTGACGCTCGGTGCGGTGACCCTCGCCATCGCGCTCGGCACCGACCACGCCCTCATTCGCGGTCCGAGAGAGACCTCCTGCCGGTCGTGATCTGCCACCAGAGCACCCAGTCACCGGCGAGGCTGAACCAGGGCTGGCGGAAGGTCGCGGGTGTATTCTTCTCGAAGAAGAAATGCCCGACCCAGGCGAATCCGTAGCCGACGATCGGAGCTGCGATGAGCGCGAGCGGCCGCCTCGTCAGGATCGCGATCAGCACCACGAGGATGACGAGCCAGCTGCCGATGAAGTGCAGCAGCCGACAGGTCGGATGCCGATGCTCGCCGAGGTAGTGCTCGTAGAAGAGCGGGAAGGGATGGATGCGTGATGCCGGCATTCGCCTCGCCTCGGGATCGGTCAGGATTTCAGCGAAGCGCCGAGCGCATCCAGGAGATGCCCCGTGCCCCGCTCGCGCGAGCATACATAACGATCAGCCCTGTTCGTCTATAAATTGCGTAAGATTAGCTCTATAACTATTTGATGTATAAAGATAGATATGGACACGTGATGGCGCCGGTACAATTTGGCGCCTGCCGGCTCGTCAATTCCGTACAGCCACAATAACGAGGGCCTGACATGCCGAATCTGATCGCTGCGTGCGCCTACTTCCTGCTGATTCATTTCGGCCTCTCCGGGACCCGGTTGCGCGATGCCCTCACCGCCAGGCTCGGCGAGGGGGCGTACCGGGGGCTCTTCTCGCTCGCCTCGCTCATCGGCATTGCCTGGATGGTCTACGCCTACCGCCGCGCGCCCCTCATCCTTACCTGGGGGCTGGAATTGGGATTGCGTCCGGCGGCCTATGTGTTGGTGTTCATCGCCTTCTTCTTTGCGGTGATCGGGATTCTGACGCCGAGCCCCACCAAGGTCGGGATGGAGTCGCGGCTCGATCCGCAGGCCGCGCGCGGAATGGTGCGCATCACGCGCCATCCGTTCCTCTGGGGCGTGGCGCTCTGGGCTGCCACCCACCTCGCGCTCAACGGCGATGTGGCCTCGCACATTCTCTTCGGCACGCTGCTCGTGCTCGCCATCGGCGGCACGGCCTCGATCGATGCCAAGCGGCGCCGCAAGTTTCCCGAGGGCTGGCGGAAATTCACGCAGGTCACCTCGAGCGTGCCGTTCGCCGCCATCGCGCGCGGCGGCAACCGCCTGGGGCCTGCCCTGGCGGAAATCGGGGCCTGGCGGCTGCTCGCCGTGCTCGCGCTCTATGCGCTCGCGTTCTATCTGCATGGGCGCGCGGGACCGCCCCTCGTCTGATCACTCGAACCGCAATTTTGCCCAAGCGGCAGACCTTCATCTGGACTAGGGTCTCATCATGACGTCCAACGACGCTTTCCCCCTCGAGGGCGGCTGCGACTGCGGCTCCATCCGTTATCGGATGGAGATCGCCCCGCTCATCGTGCATTGCTGCCATTGCCGCTGGTGCCAGCGCGAGACCGGCACCGCGTTCGCGCTGAATGCGCTCATCGAGGCGGAGCGCCTGATCCATTTGAAAGCGGAGCCCGAGGTCATCGATACCCCCTCGCAGAGCGGTGCGGGACAAAGGATCGCCCGCTGCCCGAGCTGCCGCATAGCCGTGTGGAGCAACTATGCTGGAGCGGGACCTATCATCCGCTTCGTCCGTGTCGGGACCCTCGACACCCCGGATGTCTTGAGCCCGGACGTTCACATCTTTACGGCCTCGAAGCAACCCTGGGTGGTGCTGCCGCCAGGCGTGCCGGCCGTACCGGCCTTCTACGAGATCGAGCGCCAATGGTCGCCGGAAAGCCTGCAGCGCCGTCTGGCCTTCCTGCCACGCCTAAAGGCCTATCGGGCCGCGCGGCGCGGTTGATCGGCATTGCGGCCCGGCGCCGCCCGTAACACGAGCCCATCATCGGCCCATTGGCGGGTATGGCGTTTGCTTCCTGGGCGGAACCGTGGCCATCCGCATCGCCCAGGTCTACCCGCACGCCGACATCCCCCTACCGCATGCGCGGCTCTATGACGCGCTCGCGATCGTCAACTACGAGCTCGGCCGCCGTCTGGCGCGGCGCAACGAGGTCGTGACCTATCCGAAGTGGATGCCGGGTGAGCGCGAGATCGAGCGGCACGAGGGCGTCACCTATCGGCGCATTCCCGAGGGCATCGACCGGGCGCTCAACAGCCTGAAGATTCTCGATGCCACGGGGCTCTTCAACCGCCGCCGTCCTTTCAGGCTGGGCCCGTTCTACTACGCCCACTACGCACGCGAGGTGGCCCGCGACATCCGCGAGCGTGGCTGCGACCTCGTTCATCTGCATACCATTTCCAACTTCATCGGGCCGATCCGCCGCGCCAATCCGGGCGCGCGAATCGTCCTGCACATGCACGATCACTCGCTCGCCGATTTCGATCCCGAAGTGATCGCACCGCGGCTCGAGGAGGTGGCGCTGGTCCTCGCCTGCAGCCAATACGTTGCCGAGGAGATCCGGCGACGCTACCCCGCCGCCGCTGCCCGCTGTCACGCGCTCTACAACGGCGTCGACAACCGCTTCCTCGAGGTCACCCCGGATCCGGCCGCCTCCCGCACCGTGCTCTTCGTGGGCCGGCTCTGCCCGGAGAAAGGCGTGCATGTGCTGCTCTCCGCCATGGACGAGGTGTCGCGGTCGCATCCACGCGCGAGCTTGAGTCTGGTGGGCCCTCTGGATGTGGCGCCGAAGGACTTCGTGGATCCACACCGGCGCGACCCGATCTTCAATGGCCTCGAGCGCTACTACACTCATCCCGGCTCCTACTACGATCTCATCTGCAGTCAGGTGAGCGCGCTCGGCGGCCGCGCATTCCTCCACGGCCGCACGCCAAACGCGGACGTCTGCTCGCACTACGCGCGGGCCGGCGTCTTCGTCTTCCCCTCGCTCTGGCACGAGCCGTTCGGGATTCCCGTCGTCGAGGCGATGGCTGCCGGCCTGCCGGTGGTTGCCACACGGGCCGGTGCTCTGCCCGAGGTCGTGGTGGACGGCGAGACGGGCATTCTGGTCGAACGCGGTGACAGTGAGGGGCTCGCCGCGGCAATCTCCAGATTGCTTTCGGACGCTCACCTGCGCGAGCGAATGGGTGCCGCCGGTCGGGAGCGCGTGCGCCAGCTCTTCACGTGGGAACATAGCGTCGCCCGGCTCGAGGAGCTGTATGAGAGCAGCCTTCTCGGCCCCGCCCCCGCAGTTCCCGGGCCCTCCGTAGGTGCGCGGCACTTAGCGCAAACCGCATAGGCTCGTACGAGCAAGGAGAGTAGGCGTGACGGCAGCTCTGCTCAGGTGGGCCTGCCTGAGCCTTTGTTATCTCGCTTTTGCAGGCAGTCTGTCGAAGGCCGAAGGCATAGCCGCGGTTCTCACCGGCGCTTTTGCCGCGATCCTCTCGCTCGGGTTGCGCGCGACGGGTGATCGCCGTCTGGCCTTGCGCGGCAGGTGGGCCGCCGTGCTGGCGCAGGCGGCGGTGCAGTTGGTGCGCGATATTGGAACGGTGGGCGCGACGCTGATCCGCGTAGTGTTCCGTGGCCGCGGATATCGCGGCCACGTGGTTCTCGACAGGGCCTCGGCCGAGCGCCCTGTCGGCGCGGGCAGCGGACGCAGAGCAGCCACGGCCTTGCTTGCTTCAGTGACTCCCGACGGTGTCGCCCTCGATACAGGCAGCAAAGCCTTCCATGTCCATCGGCTCTCGAAGTCGGCTGCGAACGCGCGTCGGAGGCGTCGCGCCCGATGAGTCCGTGGCTGATCGCTTTTCTCCTCTGTATTCTGCCGTTGGCACTCGCCACCTATCGTGCGCTCTCCGGTCGTGCGGCACAGCGCCTGGTCGCGACTGAGCTCGCCGCCGGCATTGGCACGCTGATGCTCGTGCTCGCCGGCTTTGCCTGGCCACATGACGGAGTCATTGACCTCGCGCTCGCCCTCGGACTCCTGACGGTGCCGGGTACGCTCATGTTCGCCCACTTTCTCGAGCGCTGGCTGTGAGAGTACAGGGGGTGGAGGCGCTGCTGGCAGCCGCCGTACTGACGGCGTGGCTGGGAGCGATTGGATTTGCGCGACTAGCCTGGCCCCTAGACCGGCTGCATTGCGTGACCTTCGTCAACATCACCGCTGGCGCGCTGGTCCTGGCCGCCGCGGTACTCTGGGGCGGCTCGGCGGATGATGTGATCAAGGTCGCGCTGCTGGTCGGTGCCGTGCTGGCAGGCGGTGCCGCGATCACGCACGCAACGGGACGCGCAATCCTGCAGCGCCGCCGGAGCCTCAAATGACTGCGGTGCTGGCGCTCATCTTCCTGCTCGTTGCGGCGACCGGCGCCGGCGTGGTGTTGGCTCGCGAGCCGCGCCGCCAGGTGCTCGCCATCGCCGTCAACGGCGTGGCGCTCGCGCTGCTCTTCGTCGTGTTGCGCGCACCCGATGTCGCCTATTCGCAGATCGCGGTGGGCACGGCCCTCCTGCCGCTGATGTTCCTCGGCGTGCTCGTGAGCCTCAAGACCGACCGGCCGAAGCAATGACGAGGAAAGTCCGCCTGCTGATTGCTGCGCTTTGCGCGCTGCTGATCGCACCGGCGATCGCGGTCATGATCCTGCGGATGCCGAGCTTCGGACACCATCCGCTGCCCTACGGCGATGCGATCAATCATGCCACCGTCGCGGAACGGCACGTGACCAACATGGTGAGCGCGGTGAACTTCGACTATCGGGCGTTCGACACGCTCGGCGAGGAGCTCATGCTGGTGGCGGCGGTCACCGGCACTCTGGTGCTCCTTCGCGGCAGGCGCGGCGAGAGCGTGAGCGATCGGGCGGCGCAGGCCGGCAGCAGACCCGTTTGCGAGCGCAGCGAAGCCGTCACCCTGGCCTGCCGCCTCTTCCTGCCGCTGATCGTCGCGTTCGGTGTCTATGTCATCCTCCATGCGCAGCTGACCCCAGGCGGCGGCTTCCAGGGGGGCGCCATCATCGCCTCCGGTGCGCTGTTGCTCTACCTGGGTGAGAGCTATCGTCTCTGGCGCCGCCTCGTGCGGGCGCAGCTCTTCGACAGGCTCGAGGCGGCCGGAGCGATCGTGCTGGTGCTCTGCGGGCTCTTGCCCATGGTGCGCGGTGCCGCGTTCTTCGAGAACGTGCTGCCGCTCGGTCAGACGGGCGCCCTGATATCCGGCGGCCTCATCCTCATCGAGAATGCCGGCGTGGCGCTCGCCGTGACGGCGGGGTTCGTGCTCCTGCTGGTCGAGTTTCTCGAGGAGACTCGCGCCGCGGCCGACGGGGAGGAGTCGTGAGCGTCCTGCCCTGGGCTACGGCAGCGTGGCTCTTCGCCGTCGGCATTTATGGGGTGATCAGCAGCCGACACTATGTGCATCTCATCGGCTGTCTGACGGTCATCCAGTCAGCCACCTACGTCGTGCTCCTCTCCGTGGGCTACCGGTTCGGCTCCGTGGCGCCGATCTTCTACACGAGGCCGCCGTCGACGCCGGCAGTCGATCCGGTACTCCAGGCCCTGGTCCTCACCGACATCGTGGTCGGCGCGACGGTCACGGCGCTGCTTCTCGCCCTCACCCTCCAGGTCCATAAGAAGCGCGGCACCGTCAATCCGGAGCGGCTGCGACCGTTGCGAAAATGATCGGGACGGCAAGCGCCATGTTGGCGCCTCTACCCGTGGCCGTGCCGCCCCTCGCGGGCGCGATCCTCCTGCTCATCGGCAAGCTTCTTCCCGGCCGCATGCCGGACGCCATCGCCATCCTCGCGACGCTCCTCGTCGTCGCGATCGACGCGCGCCTCGCCGCCGAGACCACGCAAGGACCGCTCACGTATTGGATGGGCGCCTGGCAGCCGCGGGCCGGCGTCACGCTGGGGATTGCTTTGGTCGTCAGCGAGGCAGCCGCGATGCTGGGAGCCTTCATCGCGCTCCTCTTTGCGGCGAGCTTCATCTTCGCCTGGGGCTACTTCGAGGACATCCGCGCCTTCTTCCACGTGCTGATGCTCATCTTCCTCGCCGCCATGCAGGGGTTCTGCCTCACGCACGACCTCTTCAATCTGTTCGTGTGGTTCGAGGTGATGAGCGTCACCGCCTTCGCGCTCACCGCCTACCGGTTGGAGGCCGATCCGCTGGAAGGAGCGCTCAACTTCACGGTCACCAACACCATCGGCAGCTTCCTCATCCTGACTGGCATCGCGCTCGCCTACTCGCTCACGGGCATGCTCGACTTCGGCGCTCTGGCGCGGTCGTTCGCGCAGCAGGGCGGCAATCCCGTCGCGGTCGGCGCGTTCTGCATGATCGCCACCGGCCTGCTCATCAAGGGCGCGGCGCTGCCATTTCATTTCTGGCTGGCCGATGCGCACGCGGTGGCGCCGAGCCCGGTGTCGGTGATCTTCTCGGGCGCGATGGTACCCCTCGCCCTCTTCGGGCTCGGCAAGATTTACTGGGATGCCTTCGAGCCGGTGCCAGCCGTACAGCTGCTGATGCACACGCTGGTTCTGGGGCTGGGTGTGACGACCGCCGTGATCGGCGGCATCGCCTGTCTGCGCCAACGGCACCTCAAGCGCCTGCTGGCATTCTCCACCATTGCCCATGGCGGCATCCTCCTCATCGGGCTCGCGCTTCCGGGCGCGGTGAGCCTCGGTGGAGTCCTCGCCTACTTCATCGGTCATGGCCTGGTGAAAGGGGCGCTCTTCATGATTGCGGGCATCCTGCTCGCCTCCGTGGGCGGGATCGATGAGCTGCGGCTGCGCGGCCGCGGCCGACCGGTCTGGCCCGCCGGCATCGCCATGGCTCTGGCGGGCGCGTTGCTGGGCGGCGCGCCCTTGGGCCTCATGGATGCGGGATCACGCCTCATCGACAGCGCGGCGGCGGCGCGCGGCGAGGACTGGATACTCATCGCGATGGTGTTGGGGACCGCATGCACGGGCGGCGCCGTGTTGCGAGCGGCCGGCCGGATCTTCCTCGGTCTCGGCGAGATGCCGGGTGCGGAAGCGCAGGGCCCGAGCGATGAGGAGAGCGAGAAGCGGGATCGTCCGCTCTGGCTCATGATGCTCCCGACAGTCGTGCTCCTCATCATCGCCGTCGGTACCGGCCTGCCGCACATGGATGAAACCGTGCTGCGTGCCGCGGCACGATTCCTCGCGTGGGACCGCGTTGCGAGCATCGGGGCCGTGGGAGCACCCGCTCCCGTGGCAACCGCCGGCGCTGCTCATCCCTTCGTGCCCTGGCTCACGCTCGGATTCTCGGTGCTGATCGCGGCCCATGAGTTGGGACGCCTCTGGCTGCCGCGATCATGGCTGCGAGTGGCCGGGCGGGTGCTCTCCGGTCCCGTCTTCGCGGCAATCGACCGTACGCACGATGGCGTCGTAGGTGACTATGTCG
>Ga0134125_10002032_pt1 | contig 24267 bp, 19 predicted proteins | sample KB31751_FD_96464 | JGI IMG/M metagenome (GOLD analysis project Ga0134125, IMG submission 96464) | Terrestrial soil microbial communities with excess Nitrogen fertilizer from Kellogg Biological Station, Michigan, USA - KB3-175-1 | ecosystem: Environmental > Terrestrial > Soil > Unclassified ...
GCCACCGTACGATAGAGAACCGGATTGACGAAGAAACCGAGGAGCAAACGCGAAATCAATCCCGCCACAATGACAATGGCGAAGGGCCTTTGCGTATCGGAACCAATGCCAGTGGAAAAAGCGGCGGGAAGCAGCCCGAGACATGCGACCAGAGCCGTCATCATGATTGGACGCAGGCGCAGCAGGGCGGCTTCGCGGGTAGCGGTAGGGATGCTCATGCCTTCCCGCCTCATTTTGTTGATATACGAGACCAGAATTACGCCTGTTTCCACCGAGACTCCCATCAGCGCAAGCAGGCCGAGGACCGATGAAACGCTGAACGGAGTGTGCGTAAGCTTGAGCGCGATGAGCGCACCGACCGGTTCCGTCATTACGACATCGAGTGCAATGATGACGGGAAATTTGAAATTCCCATACAGTGCAAACAGGATGAAGAAGATCAAGAGCACCGCAAGCGGTCCCACCACAACTAACTGCGCTTTGGCTGCAAGAAATTGATCGTATTCGCCGCCCCACTCCACGCGATAACCGCCGGGAATGCTCACGCTCTTCCTGACCGCACGCTGGCCGTCCTCAACAGCGCGCTGTAAGTCACGCCCTTCAATGCTGTATTGCACGCCGATATAGCGGGAGTTATTTTCGCGGTAGATGAATGAAGCGCCGTTGCCCTGGCGAATCTCCGCGAGCTGGCTGATAGGAATCTGCTGCCCGTCGGGCGTGCCTACAAGCAAGTTGCCGATCTCCAGCGCATTGCTGCGGAATTGTGGCTGCATCCTGACCACGAGATCAAACAGCTTTTCACCCTGCACCACCTGTGTCGCAGCCTCGCCACCGACGGCGGCCTGTACCACGGCTTCAACGTCGGACACGTTGATTCCATAGCGAGCGATCTTTTCGCGATCGACATCAATGATCAGGCTGGGCTGTCCCAACTCGCGCACAACAGTGAGTTCGGTGAAGCCGGGAACATTGGCCAGGGTCTTCTTGATCTCCAGCGCCTTAGTTTCCAGCACCTGCAGGTTCGAGCCGTAGATTTTTACTGCGAGAGAACTCTTCAACCCGGTGAGGGCCTCGTCCACGGCATCTTCGGCTGGTTGTGTGTAGTTAAAAATAATACCGGGAAACGCGCTGAGCTTTTTGTTAACGGACTCGATCAGCTTCTGTTTGCTGTCAATCTCGCCGTGCCACGAGGAATCATTATATGGTTTCAGCCCCACGTAGAATTCGGCGTTGAAGAACCCTGTGGGATCAGTGCCGTCGTCAGGGCGGCCATGCTCGGAGCCGACAACCGTGACTTGAGGATAAGAAATCAAAATATTGCGGATCTGCGGGACGATCCTGCTGGATTCTTCGAACGAGATCGTGTAAGGCATGGTCGCGCGTACCCATAACGCGCCTTCGTCCAGGTGGGGCATAAACTCGCCACCGATGAACGGAACCAGAAGGAGCGTACTGGCAAAAATGAGCGCGGCAATGGACAGCGTCAGCCCCCGATGCTCCAGGCACCAGTCAAGCTGTCGCGAATACACGCTCTTGATCCAGTCATAGGCCTTATTCCTCGCCTCTTTCACCCCGGTTTTAAACCAGTACGACGAGAGCACCGGCACAAACGTGAGCGTGAGAATCAAAGCCCCAAGCAGCGCGAATACCATCGTGTCTGCCATGGGATGGAAGAGTTTTCCTGACGGGCCGCTCAGAGCGTAGATCGGCAGGTATCCGGCAATGATCACGGCGACCGAGTAGAAGATAGGCCGGTCAACATCCGCCGAGGCGGCGATGATCACTTCCTTGATGTTGTAGCTTTGTCCGTGGCGGGCTGCCAGTTCCCGGTAGATGTTCTCCACCATGACGACTGTGCCGTCAATGATGATTCCGAAATCGATAGCGCCAATGGACAGCAGGTTGGCGGAAACATCGTGGGCGTGGAGGACGATAAAAGCGAACAGCAGGCTCAGAGGTATGGTCAGCGAGACAATGATGGCGGCGCGCACGCTGAACAGGAAAAACAAAAGCACCAGCAGGACCAGGATCATTCCTCGCAGCAAGTTGCCTTCCACTGTTTGTGTGGTCAACTTGACCAGGTCACTGCGATCGTAAAACGGCCGCACCTTAACGTCCTTGGGGAGGATGGAATTGTTCAGTTCGTCAGTCTTCTTTTCCACTTCCTTCAGGACGGTCTGCGTTTGCTCGTCGCGGCGCATGAGAATTATGCCCTCGACAGCGTCGTCATTATTCGACTGGTGCGTCTGAAAACCAAACTGGCCGAGGCGAGGCGCGTGGCCGATGGCTACTTCGCCGACATCGCGTATCCGGACAGGAGTTCCCTTGTTGCTCGCCACAATGATATTCGCGATGTCATTTGTGGTTTGTACCAGCCCGAGGCCGCGCACGTAATAAAACTGCCCACCCTGTGAATAGAAGCCGCCGCCCGCGTTGGAATTGTTGTTGGCCAGCGCCTGCATCACTTGCTGTACTGTCAGGTGATAACCGAAGAGCCGCCCGGGATCGAGCAGCACCTGGTACTGCATGACGGTACCGCCGAGGCCGGAGTCGTCAGCCACGCCGGGGATCGCCTTGTATGCCCGCTCCACCACCCAATCTTCCAGCGTCTTCAACTCCTGCGGGCTGCGGTCAGGACTCTCAAGAACGTAGCGATACACCAGGCCGCTGGGACTGAACAGAGGCGCCATGCTGGGCGCAACGCCTGAAGGAAGCTCTGCGTCGCCAATGCGTTCAAAGATCACCTGACGGGCAAAGTAATTGTCTGTTCCCTCCTGGAACGTGAGTCGAATGTCGGAAAGACCATAAAGAGAAATGGAACGCATTACTTCCATTTTTGGCGCGCCGGAAAATTCCACTTCCAGCGGCAGCGTGATCAGCCGCTCCACTTCCTCCGCCGCATGACCCGGCCACTGCGTGATGATCTCAACCATGGGAGGCGCGAGGTCAGGATAGGCATCGACTGGCATGCGCTGGAATGAAATGATTCCAGCAATAATCAGCAGCACCACCAGCATCAGCACCAGGAAGCGCTGACGCAGCGCCATTTGTACGACTTTGTTAATCATTTGTTTTTGTCGCTACGCTCCAAACCGCTAAACATCATCGTCCTCTCGAATCTGTGCTGCTCCTGCAACAATCCGCTCGGCGCGCAAGCCAGCCTCGCGGCTTAATTCCTTCGCGCCAGTTGTCGCTACGATCCAAACCGCTAACAAGTCTCGATCCCGCAAGGTCTGTCTTGCTCCTGTTACTACCAGACTCAGCGCGTGGACGGCTTCGTCCGGCGCAATTCCGCTTCTTGATATGTCTCCAACGCGATACTCGCGAATCACTGCAGCGAGTTGGCAAACTGAAGGAACAAGCTTCCCTGACCAACAACCCGTTCTCCGGGCTGCAAGCCGCTCACCACCTGGGTTTGCCCTGCGTAGCTTTCAGTTACTTTCACCGGCCGACGCGCAAACTGGTCATCACCTGCCTGCACATAAACAAACGGTTCGTTCTCGGCATCGCGCAATACGGCAGAATCCGGTACCAGGAGAGCGTTCTTGATTTTGCCGGCCGCCACCGTGGCGGTGATGTACATGTCCTTTTTCAACTTGCCGCCGGGATTGGCGGTATCGATTCTGGCCTGCAAGGTACGCGATGTAGGATCCAGCGCCGCGCCCATGAATGATATGCGCCCGTGAAACACATCCGGGTAGGCATCGGTTGTAATTGAGACCGGATCCCCTACGTGGACAGATGCGAGCTGATTTTCATACACATTCACCAGAACCCACACGCTCTTCATGTTGGAAATGGTGAAGCACTGCGTAGAGCCAGCCTGAATCACCTGCCCGGGCGAGCACAGCCGCTCCACAGCCTCACCTGAAATCGGGGCCAAAAGAGGGACTTCCGACGACAGCGGACGCTCATCCAGGGTTTCAGGCTTGGCGATGCCAAGCACCTTTAGCGACTGCTCGGCAGCCTGCAGGTCGGCCTGCGCCTGGATTTCGGCCGATTCCGCCGTCTGCAGATCACGCTCGGCAATGGCGTGGTGGGCATACAGGTCCTTCGAGCGCACGTAATTCTTGTGCGCCAGTGCGTGCGCATCCCGGGCCTTCAGATAGTTGGCGCGTAACTGGGAATAATCTGGGCTGCTCACGTACAGCATTGCCTGGCCTTTATTGACGTGCTGGCCGGGCGATACCACCAAGCGGCTCACCGGGCCGCTGACTTGCGTAATGACTGGCGTGGTTTGTGACCCATTGAAAGCCACAGTTCCGGTCAGGCGAAGAACGCGGGGGAAATCCGTGGGCTCCACAGTAACCAGTTGCAGGTGCTGCAACTGCTCTTTGGGAACGGAAAAGAGATTCGGCTTGGAATTGTCAGCATAAGCCGACTTGGCGCTCGAGTTTCCGCCCGAACATGCTGCGAGTGCCGCGATGCTCAGCAGGCCAATTACAGTTAGCAATCCGCGCGGCGGAGAGAAACACTTCCGGTTCATGGCAAACTCCTGGTGCCCACCGCCTGGCGCAGCTGCTCCAGGCTGAGCATATAAGCGGCGAGCGCCTGCCGATAGGCGAGCTGCGTCGCGCGATAACTGCGCTCGGCATCGAGAAAATCCAGCAACGTGGCGGCCCCTCCTTTGTAGGCGTAGGCGCTGATATCGCGTGAGTCCTGCGCCTGTTTGAGGTAGCCTGACGTGTAGAGCTGAACCACTTGCTGATTCGTTATGCTGGATTCATAAGCGTTGATTACATCTGTCATCACGGTATCGTGGGCGCTTTGTTGCGTGAGCTCCGCCTGGGTGAGCGCAAAGCGCGTGCGGGCGATCTCCCCCTGGTTGCGGTCGAAGATTGGCAGCGGCATGCTCAAAAACCAGGAGAGCGAGCTGAGCCCCGGCGTATGGGAATAATTCGTAGTGAGCGTCAAGTCCTGTGTGCCGTTAGCCTTGGCCAGTGCGATCTGGCTCCTGGCGGCCGTAATGCCTTGCTGAGCCGCGCGAAGGTCTGGACGCTCCTTCAGAGCCGCGGCCTCCAAATCCTCCAGGCTCGCTGACAACGGCTGGAAGGTTAAGTTCCCGGTGACGTCGAAATCGCGAGGGAGAGCAGCGTATCCGATCAACTGGCGCAGGCTGCCGAGCGCCTGCACCTTGGCGACGCGGGCGGAACTCACGTCCGTCTGGAACTGCAGCAACTGCAGCTTGATTTTCAGAAAGTCGCCTTCACTTATATCGCCGGCTTTGTAGCGCTGCTCACTGATATCCACCGTCTGTTGAAAGCTCTTAAGACCTTCTTCGGCGAAAGATAAATTGGAGTTGGCCAGCAAGGCATTGATGAACTGCTGCGCCACGTTGAAGGTGAGAGTTCGCTCGGCGTCGGTGACCTGTGATGTCGTCACGGCCGTCTGATCTCGGGCCGCCAGCAGCCGTTTGTGCCGCTTGCCGCCTCGCTCAAACGTGTAGCCCAGGCCTATGTCGTACTGCTCCACGTCCTGAGAGAACTGGCCGGGATTGAAGAAGGGAATGAACTGGCTATCACCGCCTACCACTGGGTTGGGGCGCAAATTTGCCGTGATTTCCTGCGCCTGGCTTTGCTGGATCTGAGTGCGTGCCGCCTTGATGCTGGGGCTGTTGGCCAGCGCCAGTTGGATCGCATCATCCAGCGTGATCAGCCTTGCGGCAGCCGAAGTAGGACTCTGCTGCGCAGCCATGGTTGTACTTCTGCCAGCAGCGTCCTCCGCGCTGGAGCGTGATGTGCTCAACGTAATTGTGGGCTGCGCGAATGCAAAATTCGGCAGCAAAATGCATGCAAGTAAGAGGGATGCCCTGGACATCAGTTCCCCTCCAGATCAGATTTTGGATTGAAGCAAAGGCTTACAGACAGCCTAGAGGGCGGGCGGCGGGCGGGTGAAAAGGCTGATTTCCCTCTGAACTCCGTGACCTTCAATTAGGGATGGCGTGACCAGCGTGTCCAGCGCTGCCAGAGTCGGCATTACAAGCATGGTGGCTACCGGCGCGTTGGCGTGCACTGAAAGGCAGATTGCGCAGGGGCTGGAGCGTACGGTGGCTACGTCAGAATGCGCGTGTGTAGCTTCAAGACCGGCCAGCAGGAGAACGAGTGAAATACAGGTAAGCGCAGCAAAGCGCTTGAGGAAACTCGTTCCGCGATGGGGTTTTGTGATCACACGCAGGCTCGTAGCCTTGGAGCCCAAAACTATAGCATCACGCATGGAATACCAGCAACAACAGGTATCAAGAGCTGCAAATTACTTCCGGGCAATGCCCGGGAACTCGCGCGCATCCCACTTCATTCCAGAAAGTATTCGCGATGCAATACTTTAGGTTACGATTATTGTAGCAGAGCAGTTGCCCGGCTCGCGGCTGTGTAGCCGTGGGGGGAACCATCATCGGCCCGGGAAATTTCGCTGCCAGCGTTTAATTGAGAGAGGTTGTTTTGCGCCCGATAACGGCAGGGCTGGACCGCAAAGAGGCTGAAATCTACAGCCAGCTTGATCCCAGCCAGTTTCCTAAACACGTAGCCATCATCATGGACGGTAATGGCCGCTGGGCCAAACGACGCCACTTGCCGCGCATCGCCGGCCATCGTAAGGGCGTGGAATCCGTGCGTTACGTGATTGAAACGGCCGCGCGCATCGGCCTGCCCGCGGTGACACTCTATGCTTTTTCGGCGGAAAATTTTCTGCGCCGCCCGCCTGGCGAGATCAGCTTCCTGATGAAGCTTCTGCACCGATATTTGAAGAATGAGCTCGACCTGATGCAGCGCAACAACATCCGCCTGCAATTTATCGGCCGCATTCACCTGCTACCGCAAGAAGTCCAGGAGCGCATGGCCTGGGCCAAAGAACAGACCTCACGCAATACCGGCATGGTGCTGACGCTGGCGCTGAATTACGGGTCACGATCGGAGATTGTGGACGCTTTCAAATCCATTGTTAACGCAGCGCTCAACAACGGCGGTGTGCAACACCTGAAAATTGACGAGGACGTGATCAACCAGCATCTCTATACGAAGAACCTGCCGGAACTTGATCTGGTGATCCGCACCAGCGGCGAGATGCGTTTGAGCAATTTTCTTTTGTGGCAGGCGGCCTATGCCGAGATTTACGTAACCAAAACACTATGGCCGGATTTTCGCGGCACCCACCTGCTTGAGGCCATCCAGGAATTTCAAAAACGCGAACGCCGTTACGGGGGCTTGAATGATCCAGTTGCCAACGGCGTACAGCCACATCCTCATTTTCATGGACACCTTCATACCAAATGAAACGCGTCCTGACCGCGGTAGTACTGATCCCGGTAGTGCTGCTTCTTCTCTTCAAAGCTCCCAGTTGGCTTTATAGCGGGTTCATCGGTCTTGTGGCTGTCTTGGCGGCGAACGAGTATTTCTGGATAGCGTCCCACAACCATCGAAATTTGCAACGCTACATTGTGGAAGTCGCCATCGGTCTTTATTTCCTTGGCCATGCTCTTCATGGAATCAGCGCATTTGGTGTTCCTCGATTCGGCAGCCAAGTTGAAGACTGGACTTTTGCCGTAACAGGGTTTCGAGTTTTGCCACTCGCGTTGCTTGCCGCGGGATTGCTCTTTCGTGAGTTAGGCGATGCGCTCCCTTCAGCCGCAATCTCCTATTTCGCTTTCCTCTACATTGCTGTGACGCTGGGCGAAGTGTCACTCGTCGGCCATGAGCGAAATGGCCGCTTGATGGTATTTGTGTTTCTGATTGTCGTGTGGTCGGGTGACATCTTTGCCTATTACGCAGGACGGGCATTCGGAAGAAACAAGCTGGCTCCTGCGATCAGCCCAGGGAAAACAGTTGAGGGCGCGCTCGCTTCCCTTTGTGGTGCAACTCTGGTTTCTTTCCTTGTGTTCCACTTCATTGTGGGAATCGGGAAATCATTGGTGTTCTTGGATGCGATGCCATCCCACAGCGTGATGTATGCCGACGCCGGCGCCTCTGCACCGCCCATCTACCTGGCCTTGCTATTTGGTATTTGTGTAAACGTGGCCGCACAGATCGGCGATTTGATGGAGTCTGCACTGAAAAGAGGTGCTGGCGTAAAGGACTCAGGCACTCTCCTGCCCGGACATGGAGGTGTTCTGGATCGAATTGATGCAATGCTTATTGCGGCCCCGGTATTATGGTTTTTTTGGCCGCTCCTATATAACGCTGTTAATCATCCATGAAACGCATCGCCATCCTCGGTTCCACCGGCTCTATCGGCCGCAGCACGCTGGACGTCATCGAGAAAAATCCGCAGCGCTTTCAGCTCGTCACCATGGCTGCTGGCAGAAACGTGGAGCTTGCGTTGGAGCAGGCGCGGCGCTGGCGGCCCAAAGTCCTCTCGCTGGCCACAGAGGAGAACGCGGAAAAACTCAGCAAGCAGCTCAAAGCTGAAGGGCTCAGCGAAATTGAAATCGCAGCCGGCCAGCCGGGCACGGTTCGCGTGGCGACTCATCCGGAAGTTGATTTCGTCGTCAGCGCCATCGTGGGAGTGGCCGGCCTTAAAGCGACCTATGAAGCTGTTCGCGCAGGGAAGGAAATCGGCTTGGCCAACAAGGAGTGCATGGTTGCCGCGGGCGAGCTGATTACCCGAGAAGCCCGCAGGCAGGGCAAGCCGCTTCTGCCCATTGACAGCGAGCACAATGCGGTCCACCAGTGCATGCGCGGCGGAAAAATGAACGAAGTCGAGCGGATCTGGCTCACCGCCAGCGGCGGGCCATTCCTGAACACGCCCAAATCCGAGTTCGAACACATAACGGTTGAGCAGGCGCTGAATCATCCCACCTGGAAGATGGGGCAGCGCATCACTATCGATTCCGCTACTCTGATGAACAAGGGATTCGAGGTCATCGAGGCTTGCCGTCTCTTTAACATGCCGCCGGAGAAGATCAGTGTGGTAGTACATCCGCAATCCACCATTCATTCCATGGTCGAGTTTAATGACGGCAGCATTCTGGCCCAGCTCTCCGTCACCGACATGCGTCTGCCCATCCTTTATGCTCTGACCTATCCGGAGCGCGTCCCATCCGACCTACAGTTCAATGTGCTACAGCTCAAGCGGCTCGACTTTGCGCCGCCGGATCTGGCCAAGTTTCCCTGCCTGCGCCTGGCCTATGAAGCGGCGGAAGTGGGGGGAGCAAAGACTATTGCGCTCAACGCCGCTGACGAGATCGCTGTAGGAGCTTTCTTAAACCATGAGATCGCATTTGCCGAAATTTCTAAAGTGATTGAGCGGACAATTCTTGAAACGGAAGACCATCACCCCGAATCTATAGAAGAAGTGCTTGCCATTGATGTCCAGGCCCGCCAGGCCGCTCGGCGAAAGCTGCAACACCAGCTAACCCGCTAGCAATAAAGGACCTTTTGCAGTTACAATTACAAAATTCGTCTCTATGCAATTTTTGATTTATCCCGCCGCTGTTGCCCTGGTTCTAGGGGTGCTCGTATTCGTACATGAGTTCGGCCATTACGCCATGGCCAAGCTGTTCCGCGTTCGCGTGGACGTCTTCAGCCTGGGCTTCGGCAAGCGACTCGTCGGTTTTGAGCGTGGCGGCACGGACTACCGCATCAGCCTGCTTCCCATTGGCGGCTACGTGAAGATGGCAGGCGAGAACCCAATGGAGGACAGGACGGGAGACCCCGGCGAGTTCATGAGCCATCCGCGCTGGCAGCGCTTCCTGATTGCCATTGCGGGCCCGGTGATGAACATTCTGCTGGCCATTGGCATTCTCACCGGCCTTTACATGTTCCACCACGATTATCCTGCGTCATCACGGATGCCGGTTCAGGTTGTGTGGGTTGATCCCGATTCCCCGGCGGCTCAAGCCGGGCTGCAGCAAGGTGATCGCATTGTTCAGGTGCAGGACGTCAAGAACCCGACTTGGGAGCAGTTCCTGCAAACGGAGTTTATCAGCCCTGACCAGACTCTGGATGTAACCGCAGTGCGCGGCGACCAGACTTTGCACCTGAAGCTGCTGGCCAAAGCCACCGGCGAAGACGGCATCGGCGATGTTGGACTGCAACCGCCCGAGGCTGTCGGCTACATTGAGCCGGGGACGCCCGCACAGCAGGCCGGTCTAAAGTTGGGTGACGTTCTGGTTTCCATCAACGGCAAGGCGATCAGGGGCTTGACCGATCTGAAGCAGGAACTGCAGAAGACCGGCAACGTTCAATCGACGCTGCTTGTTATGCGCGACGGGAAAGATGTTCCGCTTACCATCACTCCCAAGCTCCTTCCGGGCGAAACTCCCAAAATGGAATATCGAATCGGGGTGATGGTCCAGTACGTGGAAAAGCTGCCGTTCCCAAGGGCATTCGCAGAGGCTTACGCCGACTGCAAAGACAACTCCCTGCTCATATTCAAACTGGTTGGGCGCATGCTCCACAATCGCAAGATGCTGAAGCAGGTGAGCGGTCCCATCGGCATCATGCAGATTTCCGGCGAAGCCGCCATGATTGGCTGGCCGCCGCTCTTGAAGATCATGGCCCTCATCAGCCTGAATCTTGCAGTGTTCAACCTCTTCCCCATTCCCATTCTTGATGGCGGGCTGATGCTGATGCTTCTGATCGAAGCGATGATGAGGCGTGACATCAAGCAGGAAGTGAAGGAGAGGGTCTACCAGGTCGCGTTCGTTTTCCTCATTCTCTTCGCAGTGGTTGTGATCTACAACGACCTGGCGAAGTCCTTCCACATGTAGTCAGGGCGTAGAGATGCGCCGAATGAAGGCAAGGTAGAGACGCGGCATGCCGCATCTGAGTCTATTTCAGAGAACGGACAACACCGTTTAGCACCGGCCCTCAACTCCAATTGGCTGCGGGCTGAAGTGATGCCATTCCAGTTCCTGGCCCGGTGAACCTCTTGCGGCCGAATGCGTAACGATAGGCTTCCCGGTATTGCTTGCCTATAGCGGAACAGTTGCGCGTTTCCAGTAGATAGGCTCGCCCGGTGGTTCCCAGGGCGGCCCGGAAACCGGGATTGCGGCCGAGAAAAGCCACGCGAGCAGCACAGTCTCGAGCATTGCCAGGTTCAAACCACAAGCAGCCTCTGCCCTCAGGACTGACGTCGCGATTCCGTGGAATGGCGGCCGCGAGCAACGCTTTTCCTGAATAGAGAGCGCGCAGGCAAAGCTCGTTCGAATGCCTGGCGCTGACTGGATCATGTGGCAAATCTCCGCCGGCGATAACTACGTCGGCCATCTGCCATGCCAAGGCAGAATCCTCCGCCTCCACGATGAGGACTCGGTCCCGGATCTTTAGACGAGAAGCGCAATCGGCAATCCTGCTGCGCAAAGCCGGCGCGACTTCCCCTTCCAGCAGAAGGACGAAATCAGGGTTTTCAACAAACGCCAGCGAGAAGCTTTCCAGAACCACAATGTCTTCCGGCCGCAGTTCCGTTCTATCGGCGCCTGCGAGACCGGGCACAAGAAAAGTCACTGCGTCCTGTTTCAGACCGAGCCGCTGTCGCAGGAAATTTTCCGAACTCCCCAACATGTTTATGAGGAAGTCATCATCCTGCGGCAGAGGATCAGGAATCAAAAATATCCCTTCGGTGGGAGCCCCGCGCTCCTGTGCGGCCGCTTTCATTCCGGTGGAATGAACAATCACCGCGGCAGCGCGGGCAAGAACAAATTGTTCGGCAACACGGAACGACCTGCCCATCCAACTGCCAGGTTCGCACTGGCCAGCGGCGATGGCCAGTTCCTCAATGCAGCCATCCAGGTCGTAAACTACGCCGCCAATGCTGCGCACCGCCGCCATCCCAGCCGCAAACGAATGGGCGTGAACAATATCAGCAGAAGAGGCGGGATCGCAGCCGAGAATCGATTTCCGCCAGTTACGCACGTCCTGCCAGGATCGCAGAAGTGACAGCGGCAGTGCCTGGTGCTCTCCACGGCCGGCAAGATAGAATTCGGCGCTGCCTTCGCCCTGAGGCGTGACAATGTAGGGCCGCATGCCCGCGGCCACCTGGCCCTCCACTACGGGGAGGACATCCCGGGCATTCTCGCAGGCATGGATTACACGCCATGCTCTTGGGCGCGTGAATTCGCCCAGAACGTTCTGAGCAGCAGAATAGCGGCCGTCTTCAATCGTTGACTGCGTTCCATTTGAACCCATTCGTCCCTCATGAGACTTCTTTTCTCGTCTGCTCGGAGAGCGCCGAATAAGCCACCACGCGGTTGCGGCCAGCGTGCTTGGCCGCATAAAGCGCGGCGTCGGCAAACTCGATCAGATCGCGCTTGAACTGCGCATCGCTGTCATAAACCGCCACACCGAGGCTTATGGTGAGATGCTGGATTTCGTGCGGCGAGCCGGCAAAAAACTTGGCCTGCTCCACGGCCCGGCGAAGGCGCTGGGCAACATAAAGAGCTCCCACCTGCGTGGTTTCTGGAAGGATGATGACGAATTCCTCGCCGCCATAGCGCGCCACGGTGTCCACTTCCCGCATGTCTTTCATCAGGATCAGGCTCACGTCGCGAAGGATCTGATCTCCCACATGATGTCCAAAGGTATCATTGAGACGTTTGAAATGATCAATGTCGATCATCAGCAAAGCAAACTTCTGTTTGCGGCGTTCGGCGCGCTTGAATTCAAGTTCGAGCTGCTGTTCAAAATAGCCGCGGGTCCTGAGCCCCGTAAGGTAATCCGTGAAGGCGAAACGCAGAAGGCCTTCGTTCGCGTACTCGCGTGTGAGAAGGTTTTCTGAAACCAGAGACATGATCCATAGAAGTTGAGCGTCTTCTCTCTGGAAGGCGTTCTGGCGCGAGGAGAAAAGTTGCATTGAGCCCATCACGCGATTACTCACAAACAAAGGAACTGTGAGCGCAGAATTCGAATTCATTATTTCCAGCAGTGCGTCTGCCTGAATATGGTGCCCTCGCGAAATCACCAGAGGGCGACCGTACTTGACGGCCCAGAGGTTTACAACGTTGCCCGTCCCAAGGCCACTGACAGCAGGAGCGTCCTTGGCGAGCCCGCGCATTAAGCGGAGTTCCATGTGCTCTGCGCCTTCATCCCAGAAATAAACCAGGGCGCGATCGAAAGGCGCGATTTCAGCGGCCATGTCACAAAGCAAACTCAGGGTAGCTTCCAGTTGCATTTGCAAGCCGCTAAGCATGCTCAGGCGCAGCACCACGTTCAGGTGCTGCCAGCGGCTGCGGATGGTCCCTTCATCCAGCTCGGAAAAGACTTCAGCAACAAACCTTTCTGGAGGAAAGGGCGCTTGCTGTGTTGATTCGTTAGACACCATGAAAGAGAATGCCTTTGATCAGCGGGCCTCAAAAACGCATTCAGCCGTGCAATTTGAGATGCTTCTGAGGTGTCTCAGGGAAACTTACGGAAGCCTCTATCTGAGCTTCGCGCCAGAGCTGATGGAGTGCCTAAGTGGACGAAAACGGTACACTGGCCAAAAGGACAGTGCACCTGAATGCACAATCTCAAATAAGAGTTTTGCCACTGATAAAAAAATTCAGCCGTTCTAACCTGCTTGAGAACAAAGAAGTTAGCGAGCTACCCAAACCGGCGCTTTAGGTTTTGCGATGAAACGTGGCACGCAGCAGATTTCCTTAAATTGATGCACAGTGTCTGTTGCATTTCATCAGTGATCGTCATACGATAGTGCTGGCGCTTGGAAAACCCGCCGACGCCAAAGATGAACCTCGAGCCCTCGCAGTCGCGGTTCACAGGATGAGCTCTTCGCAGTTTTCGCCCGATTAGACAGACAATAGACCGGCCCAAACGTTTTTCCGGACAGGAGAAGCAACCCTCATGGCATGGTACGCGTACTGCATCGTTGAGCAAGAAGCGTTTCAGAATGGTATTCGAGCCCGCCGCCCCGTTCCCGTAGAAAATCTAAAAGGAATCGCTGATGCTCAGACATTCGCGTATCCCAGCGGCGAATTCTCAGTCATCGTGAGCGAATACATTCCTACAGGCGACCTCGGGCAGAAAGCGCTGCTGCAGCACGCGCACGTGGTGAGTGAATGTTTCAAGCGCACCACGGTGCTGCCATTCCGCTTTGGAACAGTATTTGACACTGACGATGCATTACGCCGCGCGGTGCGTCTGAACCGGAAGGCGTTCACCCAGAACGTGCTCAAGCTGAAGGGAAAAGCGGAGATGCACCTCAAACTTCTGGTTAAGGACGGTTCTCTGCGCCAGGCCCTGGAAGAGATTGAACTGCCTGCCACTGTGGGAAGCGAGTACCTTACCAAGCTCCGCGAGAAAGCGGCTCGTCATCGTGAACGGCAGACCAAGGCGCGCGCCCTCTCCGTTCAGGTACACAAGATTTTTGATCCCCTCGATCAGGATGTCTGCTGCCGAAAAGTGAATTCCGGCGGCATGCTGATTGACATCGCCCATCTCATTGACCATAAGAAAGTTCAGAAATACCAGAATCGCTATCAGATGGCTACGCGTCACCTGCCCGGTGTTGAGGTGGTGATGAGCGGACCCTGGCCCCCGTACCACTTTATTTCCGGTAAGCGCTCCTCCTAAGTCTTAGCTTTTTCGGCTCTCCCCGATTGAGGGTATTCGTGTGCCCCTTTTTAGGTTTCTAAGGGCATTCCCTGCCGCTAATAACTTGCTTTGGGCATCTAAATACCTGAAAATGGAATCGGAGTACAGTATTGGGGAGCTCCGGCCTGCCCCTAATCCTGTTGATCAATCCCTGCCGGGAGATGGAATGAATCACAAGACACGTGTCTTGATCGTCGATGATGACATGGCGATGGCCAAGTACCTGTCATCGCACCTGTCGCGCCGCAATTTTGAAGTCAGCGTGGTTTCGAGTGATCAGGAAGCCCTGCGGGTATTCCGTGGCTTTGATCCGGTTCTGGTGCTGGTAGACACGTCAATGAACGGCACATCGGGAACAGAGATACTGCAGAGATTGAAGCAGATCAAGCCCAGCGTTTCTGTGATGGTGCTTTCCGCCAACAAGGATCCGGAGATGATTTTCCGTGCTTCCAAATTGGGAGCCGATGATTACATCAGCAAGCCCGTGGATCCCAAAGATCTGGACGTGCGAATCTCGCGCGTGCTGGACAACCAGCGCCTTTACCGCGAAGTTACCCAACTGCGTGAACAGGTGCGGCGACAGAGTGATTTCACCATGCTCTTCGGCACCAGCCCGAAGATGATGGAAGTGAAGATGACCATCGAGCAGGTTGCCGACACCACAGCAACCGTCCTGATACGCGGCGAAAGCGGCACCGGCAAGGAAGTTGTAGCGCGCATGATTTACGCCGAATCAACGCGATCGGAAAAGCCGTTTGTGAAGGTAAACTGCGCCGCCATTCCGCATGAATTACTCGAGAGCGAGCTCTTCGGCTACGAGCCCGGCGCGTTCACCGGAGCCACGCGCCAGAAACTGGGCAAATTTGAACAGGCCAATGGCGGCACGATTTTTCTGGACGAAATAAGCGAAATGCATCCCGCGCTGCAGGCGAAATTACTGCACGTCTTGCAGGATCATGAATTTTCCCGCCTGGGCGGCAAACGCGATATTCAGGTGGATGTGAGGGTCCTCTCCGCCACCAACAAGCCTTTGGAGCGCGGCGTGGAAGAGGGTGTCTTTCGCGAGGACCTTTTCTATCGTTTGAATGTGGTCAGCATTCATATTCCGCCCTTACGGGAGCGTCGCGAAGAAATCCCGGTGTTCCTCGAATATTTCCTGGAAAAATACAGCGCGCATTACGGCAAGCAACCGCCTATGTTCAGTGATTACGCTGTGGCGCGCATGATGGAGTACGCCTGGCCCGGGAACATACGTGAACTCGAAAACCTGGTGAAGCGCTACGTGATCGTGGGGAATGAAGCCCAGATTATTCGCGAGCTTTCCACCCACAAGCCGATTGTGTCATCCCTTTCATCTCGGCCCACTCCAGCGGCGGCGCCACCGGCGCCGCAAGCCGTATCCACGCCCGCTCTTCCCAGCGCAATACCGGGCACTGAATTGGAAATGCCTTCATTACTGGAAATTGGAAGGCGAGCAGCCATGCAGGCGGAACGCGAGGCCATCGAGCGCGTACTGGCCCAAACGCGCTGGAATCGCCGCCAAGCCGCCAAGATCCTCAAAATCAGCTACAAGGCCCTCCTTAATAAACTCAAAGCAATGGAGGAGCAAAGCAAGGGGCAAGTTAAGCAGGTTGAGGCTAAATAGTGGTACCTGAATACCGCAACTTTAGACCTTTTAGCTTAACTACTCTGACCTGATCTGCCGCTGCTTTTCGACCATAAACCCAGCGCTTACAACAGCTTACTATAGCAATACAGCTTTCCACAGGGGCGATGGCGATTTTGGTTTGAGAGTTGCTTTAACTAGGGCAAACATAAGAGGCCGTAAAATTCAGAATGACTTCAACCCTATTCCAAGCTTTTCAACTTTTCCATAATGAGCGTTTCGGCGTTGGCCGTTGGCTCACCTTGCATCGCCTTCCCTGAGATTCTTCCCTCCCTCCCTTGCCTCTTTGTGAGCGGCTCAGTTGAGCCGCTTTTTTCTTTTCCGGTAGTCCTGCTGTCTAAGGCGCATCTGTTGTCACGTTCGACTTCCCAGTCAGTGACAGAACGAGCGAGACTCGCATCTAATCTTGTTCGTTATTTGACGGTTATTATTATGGCGACTAAGATTTCTAATTCATCCAAGGACATGGAAAAGAGAAAGCTGGACAACTTCAGGAAGCGATTGGAAGAGCGTCAGCAGGCATTGCGCAAAGCGGTTAGCCGCACCGAGGAAGACGGCCGCATTGCCGACCAGGACTCCGCGCAGGATATTGCCGATCGCGCAGCGAATTCGTACACCAAGGAGTTCCTCTTTTCCGTCAGCAACAACGACCGGCAACTGCTCAACATGGTGGAACAGGCCCTGCAGAGGATCCGCGAGGGCTCGTTTGGGGAATGTGTGAGCTGTGGCAATGAGATCAACTCCAAACGCCTTGAAGCTGTTCCCTGGACGCGCTACTGCATCGCTTGCCAGGAGAAGAAAGAGAAAGGCCTTTTGGAAGAGGCCGTTGAATAGGGCGGTCGATTACATTTATGCAAAAAGGGGAGATCGCTTCGCGATCTCCCCTTTTGAGCGAATCCTTCTCTAGTACAGGTTGAAGCTGATTTCCAGGCCCATTTCCACCGCGACCGGCCGGCCATCTTTCTTCCCCGGATCAAACTTCCAAAGTTTAACTGCAGCCAGAGCCTTTTCATCAAGGCCCATGCCCAGCGAGCGCACCACGCGCGGATTGTGCACCTTGCCATCCACCCCAATGATGCCGCTCAACACCACCACGCCCTGATATTTCGCCTTTCTGGCTTCTTCAGAAAATTCCGGCTGAGGGGTGTAAATTGGCGTCGGCGCGCTCACGCCGTTACCCACGTGAAATAATCCAGGCCCTACGCCAGGGCCGCCATGACCTGATCCCACACCGCCGCCATCGCCGCTGCCGATTCCGCCGGACACTCCGGTGCCGTTGGAAGGAATCATGAGCTTGGAGAGCGGATCACCAACCTGGGTAGTGGGCGCGTATTTTAAGTCTGCGACCACGGTAGGCTGGATCATGAGCTTGCTCTTTTGCGTCTGGACCACCACCGGAGGAGTGAATTGCTGCTTCGCAGCCTTTGGGGGTACTCCGGCGGAGGCTTTAAGCTTGCTGGCATCGCCGCCACCTCCCCCGCTTGGTCCATTTTTGCCCACATGGAGTGGAACGTAGGGAGCCAAATCAACAGCCGTGCTCGTTGAGGCCGGCATAATCGCGGGTTGAATGGTGACGTGAAATAGCCACAGCACCAAAAGGACCACAATCGTATGGGTGGCAACAGACAGCAGGAAATTTTGCGGACGGACCTGATATTGCCCGTATCCGCCGCCAAACAGGGTCGTCATACCTGGATCGACCGCCTGTTGTTTGTCAAACTTGACCACGTCCTGCTCTGAAGGGGGACCTGCCGGAATTGAGCTGCCCGGAGGCAATGGCTGTTTAGTATCGAGCGGAGACATGTTTTTTACCGTTGTTAATCAGTATAAACGGCTTTTCTGCCGAAAGTTGTCACCAAAAGCATAGCAATCACGGTACTCCGGACAATGTCCTTTGGAACCATATCAACGGTGAAAGATTCCGCTGAACATCCCTTTCAGCTTCCCGAAAAAACCTTTCTTTGCCTTCTTTGCCGATGGCGGAGGAGAACTGGCTTGAACCTGGGCCGCGGGTTCCTCACGCACAGACACTTGTGCCGGCTTTTCCTGAAGAACGACCGGATCAATTGATTCTTGCACAAAAAAGACGTTCGGTAGGCTTGAGAGCTGGACCTTGGCGACAGAATACGGCTCCACGCTGGCCACGCTCTTACCGCTGAAAACAAACGGAGTATCCACTTCCACATGGACTTGCCCCGGATAATCGGGAGGGAGCGGCTGCGTCTGGTCCCGGTTACTCGTAATGGCGCCTGGTGTTCCAGTCGGCGGCTGCTGGGTCGCGGGCGATTGCGCGGAAGCCTGAACCATGGGTGGCGGCTCAGGGCAGCCGCATGGCTCTGTTGCAGGCAGAGGCACGCTGCTCTCCAGCTTTCCGTTTCGGAATACAATCGATTCCCCCGGACGAATACTATGCGTTGCCGCTGTCATGAGCTCAGAAAATTGTAAGTATCCGCTATTCCCGGGTAGCGTCCTAACGCAGGTATCGCCTTTGCTGTTTATTCCCATCTCAAAGTGATATCTGTTCGGCGCCTGGAGTTGAATACTGAAGTCCGGTGTCATCAGAAAGTCCGCTCCGCGCTGTAGCCAGGAATAGTTAACTTCGAGGCTCCCTGTATTCACGGCGAACGTCAGCCCGAACCGTCCCGAGTTGACGCTCATGCTGGTATGAGGACAGAGACGCACTTCGCCGCCTCTGTAAAGTTTTAGGCGTCCTGGAGCAATTCCTGCTGCGAGTTCTGATCCGGGGACAACACTCATTCCGGCGCCTGCAGGTTGGGTCAGCCGCGTCTGGGCATCGCCCGCAAAAAGCTCGCCTATGGGTGTGTTGGATTGTTGGGCCGACGCAGCGCAGGATAGAGCAACGGTGGCAGTGACAACGAATTTGGCCGTGCTTCGGACTTTTGCAACTATTGGGTTCAGACCTCTAACTCCTCATTCCACGAAATCGTAGTTTTCAATCGAAACAGCCACCCCCTGCCGATGGTCCTTATTTTCGACCCGCAGCACGCGACCTGTGCAGCGCACGCGAATAGGCTCGGCCAGAGTGATCTCGCGCGGCAAAGTCATAATGAACTGCAGCGACACTCCCTCTGCGAAGTCCGAGTTTACATACATGAAGACGCCCCGCGAGCTCACGTCTCGCGATTGCGCGGATAGATCAGCACCGCTGCTCCCCGCGTACGTAATGCTGATGGGCAGCTCGAGCGAAAAACGGCGAGTGGAACGCTTTTCCGGTTGCGGCTGCGCCATAGAAGGGCCTCCAGGGCTGAACGATTGCGGCTGTTGCAGGAGATTGTAGCTCAATGAAGCCGCGGATTCGAGGGCGTAATGCACGATTCCATCAAGCGAAGCTCAAGCAGCCCTAGAGAGCAAGGAAATTCCTGAGCAAGAGGCGGCCGGAGTCGGTGAGAACGCTTTCCGGGTGAAACTGCACGCCTTCCACGGGGTAGCGCCGATGGCGCAGACCCATGATCACCCGCGTGCCGTCGCTCTCACGTGTGTCAGCGCTTATCTCCAGCTCTTGAGGCAGACCGTTCTCTGCAACGATAAGCGAGTGATATCGGGTGGCGGTTAACGGCTGGGGAGCATCACGAAAAACCGTCCGCCCATCGTGCTGGACCTGGCTGATTTTGCCGTGCATTACCTTACGGGCCCGGACAACATCTCCTCCAAACGCAGCGCCAATTGCCTGGTGGCCCAGACAAACGCCCAGCACCGGCTTCTTGCCGGCGTAATGACGGATCAGTTCGATGCTGATTCCGGCCTCGCGCGGCGTGCATGGCCCGGGAGAGACAACAATGTGCGTGGGATTCAGGCGTTCGATATCCGGGATGCTGACCTGATCGTTACGGCGGACCTCCACGGTCTCCCCCAATTCGCCCAGGTACTGCACCAGGTTGTAAGTGAAGGAATCGTAGTTGTCCAGAACGAAGATCATGAACCAAGCTTAGCGCAGCTCTTGAGGTTGTTGACCGTTAACATTCTCGTTATTCATAAGCCAGGGCGTCAATCGGGTCCTTTTGCGCCGCCTTGAAGGCCGGGTAGATTGCCCCAACCAGCGCGCCGACAATGGCAATGATGGTCGCGCGCAGGATCCAGCCGCCCGTGAATTGCACCGGCATGGTGGGGATGGCGTGGCGAATGCTGCTTGACGCAATCAGGCTCAAGACAACGCCGACTATGATTCCAGCTATCGCCAGCACCAGCGTTTCCCGCAGGATGACCCGCACAATATAGGATTTGGAGGCGCCCAGAGATTTCAGAATGCCAATTTCTCGCGTGCGCTCCATCACAGCCGTGTACATGGATTGGAAAATCACCAGGAATCCGATCACCACGGCGATACCGATGACAATATTGATGAATGTTGCCAGCAGGGGAATATTGTTGGCGGACATCAAAGAGAGCCACTCGCCCAGGGAAAGGATGTTGTAGGTTTCCATCCCGGGTATGGTCTTCAACTCGCGGACTACGATATCGGCATTTTTCGGATTGTCAGCGCGCACATAAAATATGGACGCTTTATTAGGAGCGCCGATCAAATCCTGCAACGTGCTTATCTGGACATAGCGGCGGGCTCCGCGCCCCTGGGGAACAATGCCGCAGATACGAAATTCATGGTTCCAGACATTCACCACCGATCCAACATGGACCTTGTTTCCCGCCGCATAATACTCATCCACGATCATGTCATTGGGCCCCTGGAATGGGCCGCCATCCAGGTACCGGAACGGCCCACCGACTGATTCATAGCTGGTCATATCAATCCCGTAGATCACCTCGATGTTCGTCTGTGACGTGACCTGAAGAACTACCGGCGCCACAGCGGCTACGTGCGGCTGGCGCTTGAGAATGTCAGCCAGTTTGACGGGAACGGATGCGCTGTTGAACGCCGAGAAATTGGATGATCCAGGCGGCCGCACCATCACATCGGCCCCAATCCCTTTCTGTCGCGCCTTGTTGTCATTGAGCACGCCCAGCGCGAAGCCCACAATCAAGAGAATCAGGCTTACCTCGATCGCCACGGCGAGAATGCTGATGCAGGATCGAATCGGCCGTTGGGCCAGGTTGGAGATAATCATCCGGTTCATATGTTGTGAGTTCCTCGCGCAAATCGTTCCCCACCATGCCCAGGCAATCCGGGCCAGTAAGGGATGAATCGTGTCACTTGTGCCGCAATGCCGCCGCCGGCTCGTTTCCCGCGCTGGTGTTCGCCTGATCCACGTTGATGAGCTGTGACCCCGGCGGCCGCTGTAATGAGAACTGGTCATCCCGCAAAGGGATATTGGTGGTGAGCTTGGTCACGTTCAGCGTGATGGCGTATTCCTCAACGGGTCTTTGGATCTCGACCACGCTCGGCAGCACAATGCCATTGTGCTCGGCGAAGTTTTCATAGTGCGCAAACGTCACGAGCTGCCCCTGGGCATCGTAAATCCACTGCTCATGCGGCAAAAGATCGGTCCGGCTGAACACGATTCGCCGTGAGAGGTAGTACCCGTTATCACCTTTCCTGATCACCACCACAATGTAATCCGGCTGGATTGCATCCTTGTGCGTTTTTGGGTCTTTGACCATTTCCGTGCTTTGCTCCAGCACGGCGATTTCATTCGGAGGTCCTTCAATGGGACGGATCAGCAGCGCATCAAAAATGTCCTGCGGTCGCAGATTGGCCAATGGCTCGTCTGTTCTTTTCACGGGAGGCTTCTGCGCGGAGCCCACATAAAACTTGTTCTTGGGAGGGATGGAGAGCTCGAAATTGGCGCCGTTGCTCACCATGTCAAAAAGGCGGTTTCGCACCACGGGCACCAGGCCGATCATGCGCAGCATGTCAGGCTTGCGGACCAGCACGTACCCGCTGAACGTGCGGTAGTCGGTGACTTTGCCTTTTTTCTCGCCGCCGGTAGAAACGCTGAAATCCACATTGGCGCTCAGGCTCTGCAGCTTGGACGAGTTGGCATTCGCCCAGGAGACCAGTTCCTCCAGCGATGCCTGCTTCAGCTTGGCGGTGCTCAGACGTGTGGTAACGCTCCTGGTACGGAACAGGCATCCCGTAAGAAGCGCTGCACAAAAGAGAACTGCAAAAAATCGGTTCCGCGACTGTACGACCATGAATAATGAATTCCGTTATTGAGTCGACAACACTTAAGTATATCGAAGGGAATGGCAGTCGCGGAGTTGGATGGGGCCGCAAACGGAATGCGCGCTTAGCGGTTTACGCTCTGGGCAACCGCGCGCCGGTATGCGGCAACGTTGCGCGCATGTTCTTCCATGGTGCTGGAAAACCTGTGGTGCCCCTGATTGTCGCTCACAAAATAAAGATAGGTGGTGTTCGAAGGGTGCATCGCCGCGAGCAGGGAAGCTTTCCCCGGATTGGAAATGGGCCCGGGCGGAAGCCCCTGGTGCTTATAGGTGTTGTAAGCCGAGTCATATTGAAGATCAGAGCGGTAGATCGTGCCGCGATAGCGATCGTTTAGCAGCGCCGCATAAATTACCGTAGGATCTGTCGACAGCGCCATGTGGCGCTGCAGGCGGTTGTAAAAAACACTTGCCACCTCGGGACGCTCGGTATCCACCGCAGTTTCTTTTTCCACGATGCTCGCCATAGTGACAACTGAATGGAAATCCTGATTCAACCCGATCTCATGAGCAGCTTGCCGGAAGCGGTGTACCATGACCGCGGCAATGTCGTGCATTGACTGCGTACGAGTGAACCGGTAGGTATCTGGGAAAAGATAACCTTCCAGAGTTGGCGCTTGCGGGTCGAGATCGCGCACTAGTGCCACATCCGTGCGCACGACCTGAAGAAAATCCTCATGGCGGCCCAGTCCCGCGTCTTCCAGAGCGTGTGCGATGTCAAAGATGTTGTAGCCTTCCGGGATGATCACGTAGTGAACGTAAATGTCGCCGCGCACCAGCCTGTCATATACGTCGCGCAGTCTCGCCGGGTGGTCGAATTCATACTCGCCCGCCTTCAGCGCTTTGTGGCCGTGCGTGTAATGCCAGAACAGGAACGCGTATTGGCTGTGTATGACTCCCGCCTTCTTCAGTTCCGCGGCAATATGCCGCGCGGAAGAACCGGACTTGAGCTGGACAAGCTTCTGCTGGTTCGGTCCTGCCGGCAACAGCAGCCCACAGGCGAGCAGCGCTGCCGCTACTATCGCGCCGATTACAACCAGTCTGAAAAAGAGTCGGATCATGGATAGCTTCTGGTTCCAACCTTACTTTGTAGGGCCTATTGTAGCCGCCATTCGCGTCCCTGCAGCCAGTAACAGGTACATGGGCCGCTGGTGATCACAAACGAATGTACATGCACTGCAGACGCAAAGTGGATCGGCCAATGAGGGCTTAACTGATTAGAGCCTGACAAGCTTCTCGGAGTTGCAGGATAGCGCGTGCTGCTGGCTGCATTGCCCAACACGGTTAGTCAAATTGGATCAAGCCGGAAGAATTTTTGAGTTCGAGAAGCAACCGGCCAGTCGACGGATGATGACACACCCGTTCTGCTTCCAATTACTCTCGCTAACGGCGGGCTCTCGCGGCCGCCCACGCTATCCAGATCTGAATCGCCAGCAGAAGCGCAGTTACGAACATCGCAGACGCAGGATGCCGCCGTCCGAATACTGACAGCTGCCTCGCCGCCATGAACACCACAAAGAGCGCTCCCAGGATCAGAACGAAGAGGAGCGGAGCGTAGTGGCACAGGATCGCAAAGTCGCGGCCCAGGTAGATCCCGGCCACAGCCCACACGACCAGCAACGGCCCCGGTCCGCATAGCAGGAATCCGGTAGCAGCCATCGCGACCAGGAAAGCAAAGTGCGCCACGGGCCCCGGCGAACGATATGGTGAAAACCCGCGCCGCGATGGAAAAGGTGTGAGGAAGTAAGCCAGTGCATTCATACGCAAACAGAGAACGCGAAAGTATTGGGATTTTGCGCTCACGCTTTAAGCACTCAATGTCGGTCGAAACTTTATCGCCAGGCCGGCGTTTATGCGAGAGAACTTTGGTGATTTGCCCTTCGCGCTTAGGTATGGTGTATTCAGGATGAAGCAATGCTTGTCAGAAACGCCGTAATTTCGCTTCTA
>Ga0134125_10002033_pt1 | contig 24266 bp, 16 predicted proteins | sample KB31751_FD_96464 | JGI IMG/M metagenome (GOLD analysis project Ga0134125, IMG submission 96464) | Terrestrial soil microbial communities with excess Nitrogen fertilizer from Kellogg Biological Station, Michigan, USA - KB3-175-1 | ecosystem: Environmental > Terrestrial > Soil > Unclassified ...
CGGTGGACGCCGCCGGCGAGCTTGGCCATGCGGGGATCGAGGTTGACGGGGTTGTCCTCGCGGCCGTGCTCGGGCAGCCGCAGCACTTCGCCGATCTGGTCGATCAGGAGCCCGTAGGATTCGCCGCGCAGGTCGACGCCGACCGCCATCGCCGGCTTGCCGTCGGAGGCCCTGGGCAGGCCGAGCCGGGCGCGCATGTCGATCACGGTGACGATGCGGCCGCGCAGGTTCAAGACGCCCGCGATCTCGCTCGAGGCGAGCGGCACCCGGGTCAGCCGCTCCGGCATGAACACGTCCTGGACGCGGGAGATCGGCAGCCCGAACAGCTGCCCGCCGATCACCGCGGTGACGTATTCGGCCATCACCCCTTCGCTCACATCCGTCTTGCTGGTCATGGTCGCGTTCCCCTCAAGCCGCCCGGCTCAGCTCGTGATGGCCGGCCTGCGCGGTCTGCTCCTTCAGCGCCGCGATCAGGCCGGGGCGGTCGAATTTGGCGACGTAATCGTGGAAGCCGGCGAGCTTGCCGCGCTCGATCGCCGCCGGCGACACCAGCGAGGACAGCGCGATGATCGGCATCTGCGCCAAATGCTGGTCGGCGCGGATCACCTCGGCAAGCTCGAAGCCGTTCATGTCGGGCATTTCGATGTCGGTCAGAACCACGTCGAAGCCTTGGCCGGCGCGCAAGGTCGCCAGGGCTTCCTGGGCGTTGGGCGCGGTGCGCACCTTGTAGCCGGCGGCCTTGAGGACCGGCGCCAGCATGTTGCGGAAGAAGGCGCTGTCGTCGACCAGAAGCACCGACTGGCTCGCCATCGACGCGCTCATCTCCTTGCGACTGAACCAGTCGGCAAACGCCATCGGCAGGAAGTGGCCGACATCGATCACCTCGGTGGCCTGGCCCTTGATCACGGCCGAGCCGAGGATGCCCTGGCCATTGTTGCCGGCCACCTCGATGTTGAGCCGCTCCTCGACGATGTCGATGATCTCGTCCACCACCAGCCCCATGGAGCGGCCGTCGTCGGCGAACACCAGGATCGGCTGCGAGCCGGTGGCGCGCACCTCGACGCCCGCCATCTGCACCAGCGGCATCAGCTGGTCGCGGTACTGCACCATGGAGCGGCCGTTGGAGAGCTCGATCTTGTCGGCGGCGATCTCCTCCAGGCGGGTGACGAGGCCAAGCGGCACCGCCTTGGGCTGGGCGGAGCCGGCGCGGAACACCAGCAGCGAGGTCAGCTGCTCGCCCGAGCCGGCATGGTGGCTGGCATTCTCGTCCGCCAGCTCGCGCGAGGCATTGCCGCTCGCGCCGAGCGCCTTGGCGATCCCGTTGGGGTCGATGATCATGATCACCGCGCCGTCGCCCAAGATGGTGTTGCCGGAGAACATGTCGATGTGGCGCAGCTTGGTCGACATCGGCTTGACCACGATCTCCTCGGTGTGGAACACGCCGTCGACCACGATGCCGAAGGTCTGGCTGCCGACCTGCGTCACCACGATGAAGCCGTTCTCCGGATCGGAGGAGGAGCCGTCGTCGATCTTGAGGAGCTTCTTCAGATGCATCAGCGGCAACAGCTTGTTGCGCAGCCTAAGCACCGCGGTGTCCTTGATGCGCTCGATGCGGTGGTCGGAATTGGCCCGCGCCCGCACCAGCTCCACCACCGAGAGCTGGGGAATGGCAAAGCGGTCGCCGCCGGCCTCCACGATCAGCGCCGAGACGATGGCGAGCGTGAGCGGGATCTTGATGGTGACCGAGGTGCCCTCGCCATGCACCGACTTGATGTCGATGGTGCCGCCGATCTGGTCGATATTGGTGCGCACCACGTCCATGCCCACCCCGCGCCCGGAGACCGAGGTGATGGCGGCGGCGGTGGAGAAGCCGGGCGCGAAGATGAACTTGTGGATCTGCGGCTCGGTCATCTTCTCGAGCTCGGCCTCGGTGACGAGGCCGCCTCCGAGCGCCTTGGCCTTGATCTTCTCGGTGTGGAGGCCGCGGCCGTTGTCGGCGATGCAGATGATGATGTGGCCGCCCTCGTGATAGGCGGAGAGGCGGATGGTGCCGGTCTCGGGCTTGCCGGCCGCTTGCCGCTCGGCCACCGTCTCCAGCCCATGGTCGGCGGAGTTGCGCACCATGTGGGTGAGCGGGTCCTTGATGAGGTCGAGCACCTGGCGGTCGAGCTCGGTGTCGGCGCCGTGCATCTCCAGCTCGATCTGCTTGCCGAGCTCGGCAGAGAGGTCGCGCACGATGCGCGGCAGCTTCTGCCAGGCATTGCCGATCGGCTGCATGCGCGTCTTCATGACGCCCTCCTGCAGCTCGGCGGTGACGTTGGAGAGCCGCTGCAGCGGCACCTTGAACTCTGAATCCTCGTTGCGGCGGGAGATCTCCAGAAGCTGGTTGCGGGTCAGCACCAGCTCGGAGACCATGGTCATGAGGTGCTCGAGGGTGTCGACATTGACCCGGATCGACTGGTTGGCGACGCGCTCGCCCTCGGCCCCGTCCTCGCCGGCACCCGCGCCCGCCTTGCGGGCGGGCTTGGCGTCCTTCTTGTCTTCCATTTTGGGCCTGGCGGGTGCAGGGGCCGGCGCCGCGGCGGCCGGGGCCTTGGCGGCCGGCGCCGCTTCCACCGCGGTCTCGCGGAAGGCGCGCTCCAGTTCGTCCAGCGAGACCTCGCCCGGACGCAGCGGCCGCTCCAGCGTCTGCGCCACCAGCGCGCCCTCGGTGAGGCTGCTGCCCGCGGCGGGCGCGGCTTCGACCTCGGCCGGCACCGCCTCCGCGGCGGGCATCGGCACTGCCGAGCCGGACGCGATCAGCGGAGCTGACGCTGACGCCGCCATGCCCTGCTCGACCATCGCCTCCAGCTGGTCGATCAAATCGCGGTCGTTGCCTTCGGGCTCGGCTTCCGTCGCCTCCAGCCCGGCCAGAATCTCCTTGATGCGGTCGATCGAGGACAGGATCACCGTGACCGCTTCCGCCCGCACCGCCATGCCGTCGCGGAATCTGCCCATCAAGGTCTCGCCGGCATGGGCCAGCGCCTCCAGCCGCGGCAGCCCCAAAAAGCCGCAGGTCCCCTTGATGGTGTGAACCAGCCGAAAAATATTATCCAGGATCTTCGCGTTGTTCGGCTCCTGCTCGAACTTCACCAGCTGATTGTCGACGGTGTCCAGGCTCTCGCTGGTCTCCGTCAAAAACTCCCGCAACAAATCATCCATCAGAACAAACCCTATCGGACCTCGTGCCGCGATCGCGTCTGGCGCCTGATCTTGTCGATGCGAGATCAGGCATGTTGCTCAGCGATGCGTGTTGCGTTCCTCGTGATCGGCTCCGCCCGAGAGGGGCAACCGATCTCCTTTTTGCGATGAGTAGCGGTTCGGGTTTCTCATTCGCGTTAACGTCATCTTCCGTGCAAATACGGACGAAGCCGGTGCATGCGGGCCCAACCCTTGTCTGTCTCCGCGCGTTCTCACGCGGAAATGCCGGTATCCTGCAAGGAGCGCCACGCGATGGCGCCGATAGGAAACGCAATTTGACGATGTGATTTAATCGTCCGCTAACCAAGGCGCGGAAATTGCGGCGGTTCACGCGGGTCATGCCTGGGGCAAACGGACTTCGCGCGAAGACACTGCTTGCAGAACTCACCGCAAGATCGATCCGATCGGCATCACCGGTCGATGTCAGCAGCACCTCTTTTTAGAACCACCACCGGTGGGGAGATCAACACCCTGCCCGATGCAATCGGCGGGACGGCTGGATCGCGCATCGACACCGAGCCGTACGGCCGTACTTCTACGGCTTGCCGTTTTCATATCCGGCTAAGGATGAACGAAGATAATTGCGAGCGAGCACAGGAGGGCTTCATGTTCACCTTCGAAACAGCCGATGAAAGGGAAATGCGGCGTTTCCGGATGGCGCAATTCAACGGCAGAACAGCCACCGTCAAATCCGGCGACAAGACCATTACCGGCCACGTGCGATCGGTGCAGGAGCAGCAAGCGACCATTCCTCCGCGCTGGATCATCACTATCATTCCGAGCGCGCCCAAGGCAGCGGCCCTGCCGCCGCGCGCGACACCGCGCTTCAATTCGTTCAGAGAAGACCTTTGCTGAGGTTGGAAGCGCGATGAGATCAGGTGGCATCATCATCGCGCTTCTCAGCCGCCGTTCGAGCATGATCTCCGCGCAAACGCTTCGCGTTTTTTAGCTAAGGGAAAAGCGCCGCGCACTGCGCTAGCGCGCTTCTCCGGGTCCGGATCATGCTCTAAGGCGCAGGCGCGACGGTCGGCGCCGTCGTCCAGTCCGGAGCCCGCTTTTTCAGTCGGGCCGCTCGCCCGGCTGGAGCAGCAACGCGGCACGCACGAGTTCCGCGGTATTCCGCGCGCCGAGCTTGCGCATCGCCTCGGCGCGATGGCTTTCGAAGGTGCGCGGACTGATACGCATCCGTAGCGCGCCCTGCTTGTTGGAATAGCCTTCGCTGATGAACTGCAGGACCTCGCACTCGCGCTTGGTCAGTGGACGCTGGCCGGCTTTCGCGACGAATGCAACGCGCGCCTGGCGGTTTCGCTCGGGGCTGGCCGCGCATTCCGCGATTTCGCACGTACCATCGACGGCAGGCGCGCGTTGCTGGGCCGCTTCGATCTGCTTGACCAGCGCGCAAACCCGCTCGGTCTGCTGGAGCGCGTGATCGACAATCTTCTGCAGATAAGCGCGGTCCTGCGCGTCTCGCGAAGGCACGCGACTGAGCTGCTTGATCTCGCCCATATAGAGCAGAAGCGCGGTAAGCGGTCCATTGAGCTGCCACGCAATGGCGGCGCCTTCGTCCGCAACAGTGGGAGCGCGCAACGCCTGCGGATTGATGGCATCGGGTTCGGTCAGAACCGCCTCGCTTTCGACGCGCGCGGCAAGACCAAACTCGCCGATGCGGCTTCCATGCTGTGACATGCCCTGATGTCTAACGGGCGCGGTTCCATTTTATGGTTAATATTCCGGACCGTAAGATTACGGAATCTCGCGGAAAAATCCGCGCCTCGATCGCCACCCTGCCCGTTGCGATTGCAACAGAATCAGAATGCTTTCGCGCAAGTTGCAAAAAGTAAACGAAAGGCAGCTGAAGCGCCGCTCGCCAGCGATGGGCTGCGACTCGGTCGACTTACGAATTGTTTAGGATGACTTGCTTTGCTTAGGCGCAGTTGCGAGCGCGCAAATGCCTCTTGGCGACGGGCCGGTTAGGAATCCGGAGTAGCTGCGGAAATTGCGTGCCATGGAGCAATCCGATCGTATCGCGAAGTATCTCAGGCAGTTGACGCCGCTCGCCCGCAGCAATCTGCTGAGCGAGCTCGAGCGGCTGCAGCTTTGCGGACTCGAAATGCCGGGCGCCGCGGCCGTACTCGAGGCTTTGCGCGCCGAATTTCGCAAAGCCGGCCAACCGACCAACCGTACCGGTAATTCCACGAGGTATTTCTTCGCTCCGCTCGAACCTTTCTTGATCGACGGCGACCCCGACCATCCCAATCCGGGACGGATCTCGCGCGGCTCGCTGGCGCCGATCTGGGAGTGGATCAGCCGCGACCAGCTGCCGACCATGGCGCGCGACTACGCCGCGCAGATGAAGGATCTGATCGTAGCGGACAAGAAGCGTGAGGCCGAGCAAGCCGCCGCCACCTTTCAAACCAAGGTGCTCAAGTCGCTCGAAAACACGCTTGCCTCGACGGAGGCCGCCGAGGAAGTTCGCGTCAAGCTTGGCACCTATACCGCTTCACATTGCGTCTTTGGCGACCTCACCAAGATTGCCTGTGCGCTGCGAGCGCGCGATGCGTTGGCGAAGTTCAACAAAACCTTGCCGGACAAGATCGCGCGGTTCGACGACGACCGGGTCGCCGCCATAACGAAGCTTCTCGATGAGTTCGGCAAAACGAACCATGAAGCGCTGCCTTTCGCGCTGACGCTGATTGCAAACCGGCTCAAGACTTCCTGGCAACTGATCCGCCTCGCCACCAAGGCAGCGCCGAGCAAGGACGCGGCCGAAGTGGCCGCTGCGCCCTATGCCATCGCGGTGCCGATGGTGCTGGACCGGCTGGAGGACAAGAAGTTCGCCTTACGCCTTGCGCTGAGGAACAACCGCGTGCTGGTCGCAAGGCAGCTTCTGTCCGAAATCTATGACACCGAATATGCGCTGCAGGTTCGTATCGATCAGCTCGACCAATCCGACTGGGGAGCGCGCCTGTGCACGCTCATGGATGCGATCGCGGCCCTGGTCGATGCCGAGGTGAACCGTTTTCCGCCCGAGATCGGCCACGTGCTCGGCTCGCCCAGCCTGAAGAGCCATCAGTCACTACGGGGCCGGCTCACCCATCTCGCCTGGAAGGGGCGCGACGCCATCCACGAAGGCGCCGCGTTCTGGAAGAAGCTGGTCGGGCAGGCCTGACGTGGGTTCAGCCATCGCACGCCACGGCGCCCCATCCGCGAGCCTCGTGCGCTAGACTCTTGTTTGAGCATGATTTCCGCGCAAACGCTTCGCGTTTATCGCGAGGGAAAACCGCTTCACACTTTGCGCTAGCGGCCCTCCGGGTCCGGATCATGCTCTAGGATCGCTCCGCGCGCTGCACATACAAAAACCTCTCCAGGAAGCGTCCTGACAGGACGACCCTGAACCACCAAGACAGCATCCGCCGCGTATTCATCCCGTCCGCCTCCCCGCCGCATCAGAATACGCCCGAAACCGGCCGTCGAGCTGCGAACTGCTTCACACCTGGCTTTGGCGCTATGGCCGCGGGACGAGGTGGCCGCCCGGAAGCCGCGGTCCGTCCACGGCCCGAGGGCACCGGTTTTCGACAGTTATAGCCCGCCCCGCGGAACCGAGTATGGAACCCGGCGCCGAGGTGCACGTTTGTCAGTTGGCAAGAACCATAACAACGATTGCCGCGGGGGCGACAGGAGGGAACCCCCATGACCATATCCCAGGCCAATCCTGCACCCCTATCCTCGTCGGAGCATCAGGTTCAGCTCCGCCGGGCCGTGATCGCGTCAACCGTCGGGACCGCGATCGAGTGGTACGACTTCTTCCTTTATTCGACGGTGACCGGCCTTGTGTTCGCAAAGCTGTTCTTCCCGCACTCCGATCCCTGGGTCGGCACGCTGGAGGCCTTTGCCATCTATGCGGTGGGCTTTGTCGCCCGTCCCATCGGCGCCGCCATTTTCGGCCATTACGGCGACCGCATCGGCCGCAAGTCGACCTTGATCGCCACGCTGCTTCTGATGGGTCTCGCCACCTTTGCCGTGGCGCTGGTCCCGACTTACGCGAGCATCGGCGTCTGGGGCGCGGTCATTCTCACCATCCTGCGCTTCGTCCAGGGCATCGGTGTCGGCGGCGAGTGGGGCGGCTCGGTGCTGATGTCGATGGAATGGGCGCGCTCCGACCGGACGCGCGGGTTCATCGCCTCGTGGCCGCAATTCGGCGTGCCCTGCGGCTTGTTTCTGGCCAACCTCGCCGTGCTCGCCTTCAGCCAGATGTCCGGCGAAAATTTTCTGGCCTGGGGCTGGCGCATTCCCTTCGCGCTGAGCCTGATCCTGGTCGGTGTCGGCCTTTATATCCGGCTGGGCATTCTGGAGACGCCGGTGTTCACGCGCCTCGTTGCCGAGCAGAAAATCGAGCGGCAGCCGATGCTCGCCGTGTTGATCGAGCATCCGAAGGAAATCCTGCTCTCGGCGTTTGCACGCATGTCCGAGCAGGCGCCGTTCTATATCTTTACGGCCTTCATCTTCTCCTATGGTACCAAATCACTGAATGTCTCGCGTGACTTCCTGCTCACGGCGGTGCTTGCGGCTTCAGTGCTGTCGTTCGTGTCGATCCCCGTATTCGGGCACCTGTCGGATCGGATCGGCCGCAAGAACATGTACATGCTCGGGGCGGCCGTAACCGGCGTGTTCGGCTTCATCTATTTCGGCATGCTCAACACGGCTTGGGAGCCGATCATCTTTTTTGCGATTTTCCTGTCGCTCGTTCCCCACGACATGCAGTACGGGCCGCAGGCCGCGCTGATCGCCGAAAGCTTTACGGGCCGGTTGCGCTACAGCGGCGCTTCCTTGGGCTATCAGCTCGCTTCTGTGATCGCCGGCGGACCGGCGCCGCTCATCGCCACCTGGCTGTACGCGACCTATGGCTCTGCAACCGCGATCGCGATCTACATTGCGATTTGCGCTGTGATTACACTGGTCGCGACCGCGCTGATGACCGACTACACCGGCCGCGACATTTCGGGCGAATACAAGATGCAGTGATCTCGGTGAAGGGCAATCGCCTCGACGCCGCTCGCCATCTACAAATTGGTGCAAGGCCTTTCGAAGCTGAACGAAAAAGGAAATGGCGATGCGGCGGATGAGGCTCGTGACGACGGTGCTGGCGGTCGCGCTAACGGGCGCGATGTTCAACTCGGACACCATCGCGCAGACCACGCCTGGCGACAACGCAGCGCCGACCTCCGACAACGCCGTCATGATCACCATCTTTTTCAAGCACGACCAGTCGCGCCCCCTCGAGGAGCTCAACGCCCAGCTCCGCAAGCAGGGCTATTACAAGGCTTTTCCTCCGTCCGGCATCGAGGTCGTGAGCTGGTATGTGATGATGGGCATTGGACAAGTCGTGACGCTGCGGCTGCCGGCGTCGCGGCTGCGCGAGGTCAACCGCATCATCGAGGACAAGGCCTGGGGCGCCTATCATACCGAGTTCTATCCGACCTACGACTACAAGGCGATCGGTATCGCCGCGCATGAAAAGGCGCAGTAAGCGCGTTCGGTTGATCGGGAGACGCCATGCGTCCATCTCACGCGACAATCGAGCATATATGAGTTTTCGCTCTCCGACCCCGACGAGACGCTGGTGCGGATCGGCCGGCCATCGATCGCGCGTTGATGCGATCCGCTGCGTTGTTGCGGCGCTCTTCGACCGTCACCTCAAACAGGCGGCGGATTGATGCGCGCAAAACCCTCCTGGATGCGATAGGGATAATAGGATAGGCTGGCATGACGCGGCTCGCCTCGTCCAGGCGCCGGATCTGGTCTGTCGTCAAGGACCAGCCGACCGCGCCGAGGTTGTCGCGCAGCTGTGCTTCGTTGCGTGCGCCGATGATGACCGACGACACGGTCGGCCGGCTCAGGAGCCAGGCGATGGCGATCTGTGGCACCGTGCGTCCAGTCTCGCCGGCGACAGCCTCGAGCGCGTCGACAACCGCATACAAACGCGCGTCTTCGACCGGCGGCCCCCATTGCGAGGTCTCATGCAGGCGGCTGCGCTCAGGTAAGGGCTGACCGCGGCGGACCTTGCCGGTGAGCCGCCCCCAGCCAAGCGGGCTCCAGACCAACGCGCCGACGCCCTGGTCAAGACCGAGCGGCATCAGCTCCCATTCATAATCGCGACCGACCAGCGAGTAATACACCTGGTGCGCCACATAACGCGGCCAAGCGTGGCGCTCGGCGAGTGCGAGCGATTTCATCAACTGCCAACCGGAAAAATTCGAGACGCCGACATAGCGCAGCTTGCCGGCGCGAACGAGCACATCGAGCGTCGACAGCACCTCCTCGACCGGCGTGAAGGCGTCGAAGGCATGGAGCTGCAGCAGGTCGATGTAGTCGGTCCCGAGCCGTTTCAGTGAAGCCTCGACCGCCGCGAGCAGGCGGTGGCGCGAGGAGCCGGCGTCATAAGGGCCATCTCCCATCGGCAGGCTTGTCTTGGTGGAGATCAGAACCTTGTCACGACGTCCCTTGAGCGCCGCGCCCAAAACCTCCTCCGATGCGCCGTTCGAATACACATCGGCCGTGTCGAACAGAGTAGCGCCGGCATCGAGACAAATATCGATCAGTCTGCGCGCGTCTTCGACGCCGCTCGTGCCCCATGCGGAGAACAACGGCCCCAGCCCGCCGAACGTGCCGGTGCCGAAGCTCAGGACCGGGACCTTCAAGCCGGATTTTCCAAGGTAGCGATATTCCATGATCTTGCTCCAATTCCTCCTATTCCGCCGGACACACGGCTTGCGCGGCCTTCGGCCGGTCGAGCCGCAGGCTCACGAGCGCGAGGACAAGACCAAACGGAGGTAATGGCGGCTGCGGCAAGCGGCAGGGCGGCAAAACCCGCACCATGATCGATGGTGACGCCGCCGCCCCAGGCGCCCAGCGCGTTGCCGAGATCGAAGGCCGCGATATTGAGGCTCGACGCGAGTTCGACAACGGCATGCGGAAACGGAAATAGCGGCGGCGTCGGAGAAGAAATAGTAGGCGACAAGTCCAATCATTTGTGACACCAATTCAAGATGCCTCGCCTCGACTCCAACCGCGCTGCCGAAATGGAAGTCTTCGTCCGCGTCGTCGATCTCGGCGGCTTCACCGCCGCGGCGCGAAGCTTTCGCCTGACGCCGTCGGGCGTCAGCAAGCTGGTGTCGCGGATGGAGGCCCGGCTCAGCGCGAGATTCGTCAACCGCTCCACCCGCAAGCTCCAGCTGACGCCAGAGGGCGCGGCGTTTTATCAGCGCGCGGTACGCATCCTCGCCGAAATGGAGGAAGCCGAACGTGAAGCCGCGGCCGGCGCAACGCCGCGCGGTCACCTGACCGTCAACAGCAACATCCCGTTCGGCATGCGCCATGTGATGCCGCTGGTGCCGCAATTCCTGGCGCTGCATCCGGAGGTAACGCTCGATATTGTTCTGACCGATACCGTCGTCGACCTCATGGAAGAGCGCGCCGATATCGCCATCCGCGTCGGCCCCATGACGGCGTCGCGCCTGCTCGCGCGCAAGCTCGCGACTAGCCGCATGGTATTGGTGGCCTCGCCGAATTATCTGGCGCGAGCCGGCACGCCCAGAACGCCGGCCGAGTTGACGCGGCATCGCTGCATCGGCTGGACCTTTCCGCGCACCATTCGCGGCTGGCCGTTCCGCAAGAGCGGGCCAACGGGTCCGCGCAAAGCGCGGCCCGATGACAGGCTCCTCGAAGAGATCCTGCCGCCGCCGGCCGCGCGAGCCAGCGACGGGGAAGCCGTTCGCCTGCTCGCGCTGGGCGGCGCGGGGCTGGCACGGCTCGCGCTGTTCCATGTCGGTCCGGATATCGCGGCCGGCCGCTTGGTGTCCGTGCTGCAGAGCTACAATCCCGGCGACCGCGAGGATATCCACGCGGTCTATGCCGGCCACGGCGGACCGCTGCCCGCACGCGTGCGCGCCTTCATCGATTTTTTGGCCCAACACGTCCGCTTGGGCGATCCCACGCTCAGGCGCGACGCCAATGGCGAGTGGCAGTTACATACGGGCCGCTAAGCAAACGATGAGGCGCTAACGGTCCGCCAATTGGCGGCAAAGACAAATGATAGCCTATCAAGGACTCGACACCTTACCCAGGTCGGGCTCCGTCAGAATCCCCTGCCGCAGCGCCAGCCGGACCAGCTCGATATCCGAGCCGACGCCGAGCTTGTCCTTGATCAGGGAATGCAGGTTGGCGACCGTCTTCGGACTGATATGAAGCGCTGCGGCGATTTCCTCCGTCGTCATTTCGGCCAGCAGCATCCGGAACACCTCGAACTCCCGCGCGGTCAGCACGTCGGCGGCGGCCGTCTCGCCGGCCAGCCGGCCGAGTGCGAGCTCATGATCGATGTCGGGGCTGAGCGCGATACGGCCTGCGAGCACCTGCATGACCGCGTCCACCAACGCTTCGGGCGGGCTCGTCTTGGTGACATAGCCCCTGGCACCGGCGCGGATCGCCTGCACGGCGAAGCCCGCGTTCTGATGCATGGTGAACACCAGAATCCGCGCTGCGCGATCCCATTGCCGGATGCGCCTGATGGCTTCGATACCGCCGATGCCGGGCATGGCGAGATCCATGACGACGAGATCGGGCCGGGCCGCCTTGAACAGGCGATAGGCCTCAGCGCCGTCGGCGGCTTCGGCGATGACACGCAATCCCGGCTGCTTCTGCAGCACCGAGCGGTAGCCTTCGCGCACGACGGCATGGTCATCGACCAGCATGATCGTGCCGCCGACGGGATTCATGCAGCGCACTCCACATCGCCAGAGTCCTTCGCGTGCAAGGCCGGCCTCACGGGGAGCGGGATGACGACGCGCAAGCTTGACCCTTCGCCCTTCGACCCTTCGCTCTTTGACCTTTGGCTCTGTCCGATCTCCAGGCTCAATCGGCCGCCCAATGCAGCGACGCGCTCGCGCATCCCGAGCAGCCCCATTCCAGATTGGACGGCTTGACGGCCCGCACAACCGTCATCTTCGACTGACAGCTCGATTTCGTTGGTGCCGCAGAGGCCCGCCGCGGGCGGCGCCTCGCGGATCGTCAGATGAAGCAGCACCTTCGTTGCTTCCGCATGCTTTGCTGCATTGGTGAGAGCCTCCTGCGCAATACGGTAGAGGTCGCAGGCGATCGTCGTCGGCAAGAGCTCGAAGTCGCCGGCGAGCGCGATCTGGAAACGGGTCTGCCCGCGGCTGCGTCCATTCCAACCGGCGATCAGGCCTTCCAGGCTCGCGGCGAGGCCCAGTTCGTCGACATCGGGCGGCCGCAGCCGGAACAGCGCGCCACGCAATGTTTCCATCATCTGCGTCGCGATCCGCGAGATGCTGTCGCATTCGGCAAGCAGCGCGGGACAATCATCTGCCGCGCTTTGGCGCGCGGAGGCCGCAAGTGCGCGGATGCCGGCGAGAGACTGCCCGAATTCGTCATGCAGTTCGCGCGCAAGGTGCCTGCGCTCGTCGTCCTGCAGCGCGATCAACCGGCGCGTGAGTTCGTTGCGCTGCGACAGCGCCGCAGCGAGATGTTCGGCCAAATGATTGAACACGCCGGCGATCGCGGACAGCTCGGCGAGGTCGAACGGCGGCAGGCGCGCGGTGAGATCGCCCGCGGCCATGCGTTCGAGACCTTTGCGGATCAATTGCGTCGGGCGCAGCGCGCGCGCCAGGGCGGCATAGACCAGCGCACAAAGCAGCGGGAGGGCGATCGCGAGCACTACCATGAGACGACCCGCCTCGTGCCAGGCATCGTGGGCCAGCACCGCGGGATCGGCCCAGACCACGGCTTCGCCGATCTTCGTGCCGGCTGACGACACGGGACGCACGGCTTCGCGCCCCGGATCGAACAGGTACCGATACAACACTGCAAACGCGCTTGGCGGTTGGCTGCTCCCGCTCGGCATGCCGCCGCAGAAGCGTTGAAGGACGTCGCCGCTGCTCGTGCGATACGCAATGCACAGGCCCGGCATCATGACGGATGCCGCAATGACATCGAGGTCGGGAAACTCGTGGCGCGGATTGTTGATCCAGTGGATTTTGCTCTGCTGCAACTCCAACGTCTTCGCCGCGACCTCGGCGATAGCATCGATCCTGGCGCGCACTGATCTTTCCGCATCGATCAGGAAATAAGCGGAGATCGCGGCGAAACAGACGGCCGACACCGCGGCGACCCGCAGCGTCAGGCGCAATTTGAGGTCGCCCTTGGCAAACGTCCACATTTGCGGATGCCTCGCGCGAATGAGTGTGGCGACGGGCAGTGCGCCGCCCGATCCATTTAACGATATTATGCGCGTGCCGGGAAGCGCCAGCGGCCCGCGCGGAACACGTCGTGAGATTTTCCCGGATCGAGGCGGGAAGCCTTCCGCTTCACGGGCAAGCTTGCGGGCCTATCGTACAGCCTGCGTCCCCACCTTGACCGCTACGGGTTTCGTCATGTTGCGCTCCCGCCTCCTGCACGTTCTTGCCGCAACCGCCGTTGCCCTGAGTTACAGCCTTGCAGCATCTCATCCCGCCGCCGCTGCGCAAGGCAAGCCCGTCGCGGTGACGATCGATGATTTTAGCTATCTCGACACGTCGGGCGAGCCGACCGACCAGGCGGCCGCACACCAAAGGCGCTTGCAGGTCTTCATGACCAAGCTGCGAGGCGATATTGAAGCGAACCGGCGCTTTCATCTTGTCACCATTTCCAAAGCTTCCGATGGAGCGGCAATCGACGATCGACTGCACGCCGCATCGCAAGCTGGCGCCGATATCCTGGTCGTCGGCCGCATTCAGAAGATGAGCACGCTCATTCAGTGGGCAAAGGCAACCGCCATCGATGTCGCTTCCCATCGCGTGCTGTGCGACAAGCTATTTACGTTTCGCGGCGATAATGACGAAGCGTGGAAGCGAGCCGAGACCTTCATGTCTCAGGAGATCAGTGCGGCACTGGAGAGCGCGCCACGCCCGTCGCGGGCAGCCGCGCCAGCGCCGACTAAGTTGGCCGTGTTCGACTTCGAACTCGATGACACCAGCGCCGGCGCCGCCACGCCGGGCGAGACGGCGTCGGATGCGACGGGCCTGGCCGATACCACCAGCGCGGTGCGCCGCGTGTTGGCTCAGGCCGGGCGCTATCAACTGATCGATGTGAGCGACGCGAGCGGAGATGCCGTGAAAGCCCATGCGCTGCACGATTGCGGCGATTGTGATGCGAAAATCGCGGCTAGCCTGGGCGCCGATCAATCACTGGTCGGCGTCATCAGACGGGTCAGCCGCATGGAATATACTGTCAGGTTTGAGGTGCGCGATGCCAAAACCGGAGCCGTCGTCGCCGACGGGGAGAGTGGGCTGCGGATGGGTGCGAACTATTCCTGGAGCCGCGGCGCGATGCGCCTTGTGCAAGACCGGCTGGTGGACGGCGGTGCTCACAAGTAATTCGTGCTTGAGCGCCCGGGTTCCAACCATCTTGACGAGCCGCGACCGACGACAAATCGCTGACGTGGCTCGGATCCTGTGTGATTGCGTTTATTGTAGGCACGCTAACGGACGCGAGCCGCCTGATGGAAGCCATTCTGGTTCTCAATGCTGGTTCATCCAGCATCAAGTTTTCACTGTTCTCGGGCACCCAGCGGCCCGAGCTGAACGCGGTCATCTGCGAAGGCGAATGCTCCGGCATTGGCGACGTCCTGCAGGCGCGTATCAAGGATGCAGCCGGCCGCCGCCTCGTGAACGAGCCGGTCGGCGGCGCCCCCAACCATGAGCACGCGTTGTCATGGCTGCTCGACTGGCTGACGCGGAAGTTCCCGGATCATTCCCTGCTTGCCGCTGGCCACCGAATCGTCCATGGCGGCTCCCGCTATTCCGCGCCGGTGCGGATCGACGCCGGCGTGATCGCAGAGCTCAAGCGTCTGGTTCCGCTCGCACCGCTGCATCAGCCGCGTCACCTCGCAGACATCGCGGCGCTCTCGAAACTATATCCCGACCTGCCGCAGATCGGCTGCTTTGATACCGCATTCCACCACGATCAGCCGTTCGTAGCGCGGCAGTTCGCCCTGCCGCGACAGTTCACCGAGGAAGGCGTCCTGCGCTACGGCTTTCACGGGCTGTCCTACGAATATATCGCAAGCGTCCTGCCCGAGATCGCCGGCGCCGACATTGCACGGGGTCGCGTGGTCGTCGCCCATCTCGGGGCCGGCGCCAGCATGTGTGCGCTGAAGGACGGCCGCAGCGTTGCAACGACCATGAGCTTCACCGCCCTCGACGGCCTGATGATGAGCCGCCGCTGCGGCGCGATCGACCCGGGCGTCGTCCTTTACCTGTTGCAGGAGAAGGGCATGACGGCTGGCGAAGTCAGCGACATGCTCTATCAGGCCTCGGGCCTGCTCGGCGTTTCCGGCATCAGCGATGACATGAAGACGCTGCTCGCGAGCGACCAATCTCACGCGTGCGAAGCGATCGATCTCTTCGTCTATCGCATCTGCATTGAACTTGGCGCGCTGGCCGCGGCGCTCGGCGGGCTTGATGCGCTGGTCTTTACCGCAGGAATCGGCGAACACGCGCCGGAGATCCGCCGCCGCGTCTGCGAACAGGCGTCCTGGCTCGGCTTGCAAATCGATCCCGAGGCCAACGCCAAGGGCGGCCCCAGGATCTCGACTTCGGACGGCAGGACTTCGGCCTGGGTGATCCCGACCAACGAAGAACTGATGATCGCCCGACATTGCTGGCGTCTCCTGCACGATGCGCGAGAGGAGAAAACATAGGCCCGTCGGCCAGCCCCTTCACTAGTGGGGAATTGCCGCGTCCGCCGTCTTCGGCACTACGCCTTCAATAGTCGCATGGAAGGCTCGATGGTGAGGCGGTAAGCGACCAGGTGATCGCCGTCGAAAACCTCAAGAAGCGCGTTGCAGGCCGGACACCGATACTCGCCCTCAGTGCCGGATGCGGATAACAATTCAAGCCGCCGAAAGCCTGCCCCGCATTCGCGGCACGTCACATCGCGCTTCTTCATCCCTAACGCTCCCGCTATCACCAAGTCCAAGCGGACAAAACCCATTTTACATACGTTAGTTTCCGGAACCCGGCCGCGATTTTTGCGGTAGCCGAAACAGTTCCGATGACAAAGCGTACGGGCGGCTGTAGCCTACCCTGCAACGACAAATAGAATGCGCGGGAGGAGTGGCATGCCAGATGCATTGGGTGCAGCGAGTCCAGCAGGTGCAGAAGCAGGAGGCCAAGCACCGCAAGAGGTCGATGTCGCGGTCGTAGGCGCCGGTTTCGCCGGCCTTTACCTTCTGCATCGGCTGCGCCAGGCCGGATTCAACACGGTCGTGCTGGAGGAAGCCGGCGACGTCGGCGGCACCTGGTACTGGAACCGATATCCCGGCGCACGCTGCGACATTCAGACGGTCGATTACAGCTACACCTTCGATCCGGAGCTCGAGCGCGCATGGACGTGGTCGGAAAAATACGCGACCCAGCCCGAAATCCTGCGTTATCTTGGCTTTGTCGCCGATCGCTATGACCTGCGGCCCGACATTCGCTTCAACACCAAAGTCACGGCCGCGACATGGGACGACGCGAGGGAATGTTGGCAGCTCACGATGGACGATGGCGCTGCCATATCCTGCCGCCACTACATCATGGCCACGGGTTGTCTTTCCGCGCCCAAGCCGCCGGAGATCGATGGCGTCAAGGACTTCAAGGGCGAGATCTATTTCACCGGCCGCTGGCCGCATGAACAGGTCAACCTCGGCGGCAAGCGCGTCGCGGTGATCGGTACGGGGTCGTCGGGAATTCAGGCGATTCCGATGCTCGCCGAGCAGGCGGCGCAACTCACGGTCTTCCAGCGCACGCCGAATTTTGCGCTGCCAGCCCATAATGGTCCTGCACCGGCGGAGCGCCTGACGCTGCTTGAAGGCGACCGCGGCGCGTACCGCGAGCAGGCGCGCTGGTCGCTCGCAGGCGTGCCGTGGCCGCAGCAGACGGTGGTAAGCTGGCAGCTCAGCGAGGCGGAGCGGCGCGAGCGCTTCGAGAAGGCCTGGGCCATGGGTGATCTCGTCTACATCCTGACCCAGCTTTGGGCCGACCAGGGCGTAGACGTCGAGGGCAATGCCCGCGTCGCCAACCTGATTCGCGAAAAGATCCGCGAGATCGTCAACGATCCGGAGACGGCGGAAGCGCTGACGCCGCACGACCATCCGTTTGGCGCCAAGCGCCCCTGTCTCGACACCAACTACTACGCCACCTACAACCGGCACAACGTCACGCTGGTCAATCTGCGGCAGGAGCCGATCGAGCGGATCACCAGTAACGGCATCACGACCGGCAAGCGCAGCTTCGACGTCGATGTCATCGTCTTCGCCACCGGCTTCGACGCCATGACCGGTGCGATCATGGCCGTGCATCCGATCACGGGCCGCGGCGGCAAATCACTGTCCGAGGTCTGGGCCCACGGGCCTCAGACCTATCTCGGCCTTACCGTCGCCGGCTTTCCCAATCTGTTCATGATCACCGGCCCGGGCAGCCCGTCGGTGCTCTCGAACATGATGGTGTCGATCGAACAGCATGCCGATTGGGTCGTCGACCGGCTGATCGCAATGCGTGAGGCCGGCTTTAATACAGTCGAAGCCACTGAGACGGCACAAGCCGGTTGGGCGCGGCACATGGCCGACTGTTCGATGCTCACGCTGCATCGGCTGGCCAACACCTGGTACACCGGCGCCAACGTGCCGGGTAAGGCATGGGGTGTGATGCCCTATACCGGCGGCGTCGGTCCCTACCGCAGCATCTGCAACGAAGTCGTCAGCCGTGGCATGCTCGGGTTCCGGCTTACGGGCCCCGGCATTGCCGCGCAGTGCAATGACGGCGAGATCGTTCGCCTGCAACCGGACGTGCGGCTGGTCTTGGGCATGCTGGCGCAGATGAATCTGCCGCCGATCGAATCGATGGGCGCGGAAGGCGCGCGGGCTTTCGTCAACGAGTTCAACAAGGCCCGGCCTGCAGGCCGGCTCGTCGGCGAGATCGTCGACGGCACGCTCCAGGCAAGCGACCGTACGCTGCCCTATCGGCTGTATCGGCCGGCAACACCAGGGCCGCATCCGATCGTGGTCTATTTCCATGGCGGCGGCTGGGTGCTGGGCGATGAGCAGTCCGATGATCCATTCTGCCGCGACATGTGCCGGCGCAGCGACATGATCTTCGTCAGCGTCGGCTATCGCCACGCGCCGGAGCACCGCTTCCCGACTGCAGCCGAGGACGGCTACGCGGCAACGCGCTGGATCGCCGAGCATGCAGCCGAGCTCGGCGGCACGCGCGGCCCAGTGATGGTCGCGGGCTGGAGCGCCGGCGGCAACATCGCGGCCGTGACCTGCCAGCTCGCGCGCGACCGGGGCGGGCCTGAGGTTGCAGGCCAGCTTCTGATATCCCCGGTGACCGACTGCCGCTTCGATCGTCCATCCTACGTCGACAACAGCACGAATTACTTCCTGACGCGCTCACTGATGTATTGGTTCTGGGATCTCTATTGTTCGCCCGCCGACCGCACCGATCCGCGCGTCTCGCCGCTCCGCGGCATTCTGGCGAACCTCCCGCCCGCTTACGTCGTAACTAGCGAGTTCGATCCGTTGCGGGACGAAGGCGTCGCTTACGCGGAAGGTCTGGCCGCGGCCGGCGTGCGCGTCGAGCAACTCAAGGCGCGCGGCCACTTCCACTCCTCTTTCACCATGGTGGACGTGGTGATCACAGGCGCGAGCGGCCGGGCGCAGATGGCACAGGCGCTGCGCGGCTTCGCCGGGCTTCCGCCACAAGCGAGACGCGAGGGCGAAGGCCAAGGTGCCCGGGGGTATGAGATGGCCGCGGAGTAACTGCTAAGGTGGTCTAGCCTAGTGCCCCGCCGAGCGGGCCGCGCGTTAGGACCCGGCCGCGCTGCTGAGGTCCGGATAGTGCCCAAGAAAAAGTGGTGCTCCACGTAGTGGGCGCCGCAAGCTTTCTCGCGATCGCCGGCGAGGGCTCGGACATCGTCAAAGCCGACGGAGCGAAATGGTCGCCCGCTGGTAACCCGCGTCTCCGATTCTGCCATCTTCGAAGATCCTGTGCCTCTCGATCCAGTCGAAGGACTGCTGATAGGTTTCCTGCAAATAGGGTTCGAACACAACGCGTTCACCGGGTGCCCAGCTTCAGGCGGCTAGACTGGCTTCCTTGGAGTCCGTGACACCGTGACATCGCGCTTCGCACGGGAGCGTTCTGCGCGGAAAAGGCCATGAGAATTGCTATCGCTTCGTTGTTGCTGGCGATGACGCTCCCCCTGGGGACGGCGGCGGAAACCATATCTACGGCCCCAACGTTCACTGAATTCAATCTCCCCGCTCCCAACAGTCGTCCGTCCGCGATCACGACTGGGCCGGACGGCGCGCTGTGGTTCACCGAAGCTGCAGGCAAGATCGGGCGGATCACGACCCAGGGGATCATCACCGAATTCCAGATCAAAGGCGGCGGCATTTTGCATTCCATCATAACAGGGCCGGACGGCGCCCTGTGGTTCACTGAGTTCACGTCGAAGAAGATCGGGCGCATTCCTCCAACCGCCACCCCTGAAAACTTGCAACTGATCGAATTCACCGTCCCTGGCTCGGTTGGACCGCTTGGGATCACGACGGGGCCAGACGGCGCCATGTGGTTCACCAAAGCAGGCGGAGGCAAAATCGGGCGAATTACGACGGCCGGCGTGGTCACCGAATTCACGATCCCGGCAGCCAAAAGTGGAGAGATCACGACTGGACCGGACGGTGTACTGTGGTTCACCTATGCCCGTGGCAAAATCGGGCGGATAACGACCGCGGGCGCGGTGACCGAATTCGCGATTCCCCCTGAGAACAGTAGTCCCTCAGGACTAACGACCGGGCCAGACGGCGCACTGTGGTTCACCGAACCGGTTAACGGGACAATCGAGCGAATCACCACGGATGGCAGGATCACCGAATTCGCTCTTCCCAATCCCTATGCCGAGCCGTGGGGCATTTCGACCGGGCCAGACGGCGCATTGTGGTTTACCGAAGCCAGTTGCATTCGCGAGAAAGGTTCGCGCTGCACGGTTGGTAACAAGGTCGGCCGGATCACGACGACCGGTTTGATTGCCGAATTTGCGATCCCCTCGGACCGTAGCGGAGCGCACAGCATCACGAATGGTCCAGACGGCGCTCTATGGTTCACCGAGTATTATGGGAGCAGGATTGGACGCTTAGCGCTTCCTTGATCGTCAGCGGCTGATTGTATTTTCGTGATCGGCGTCTCCAAACGCATGAAGATCGCATCCGGTTTGGTCGAATTGATCTTTGCGAAGCGACCACCTTCAGTGCGGATAGCATGCCGCGGCGCAGATGTCCGATCCGGCTGCGCCTTCTCAGAGTGGGATAACGAGTTTAGCGATATTCGGCTACCCAATTCCGCGATGCGATCTGGCTCTCGAGGCGCCAGTGCAAAATCTCTTGGATCAAAGAGTTTTTGCGCGAAGCGTGCGAGGGGCTGTTCCACAAATTAGCTTCTTCGTGTGGATCTTCTTTCAGGTCAAACAGCTGGCCATCTTCGGATCCGAGGAAGTGAACCAGCTTCCAATCTCTTGACCGAACCATGGTCATGAACCTTACCTTCTCCAGCACATTGTCTGGCCCGAGCTCCGCAAAGACGAGGTCACGTCCCTTTTCGCTGCGGCCGTCCAGCAATGGACCCAACGATTTAGCTTCCATGAAGGAAGGCGCCTCGATGCCTGCAAGTTCGAGCACGGTCGGGCCGATGTCCATATGCTGCACCAGGCTCGAGATAGCTTTTCCCGGCTGAGTCTTGTCGGACTTCCAGCAAATGAGCGGCACTCGCACGACCTGCTCGTACATGGTCCACTTCTGGCTTTGGCCGTGGTCCCCGAGCGTATCGCCATGATCGGAGGTAAATATAATGACGCTGTTTTCGAGCAGCCCCTTGGCTTCCAAAGCACTAATTATCTGTCCGACCTTTTGGTCGATCATGGTTACATTCGCGAGGTAATATTCCCTCTGCCGCTTGCGCGCGATCAGGCTTGGAGCCATCGAAAACGCGATCGCGTCCGCCTCCAGTTCGACCTGTCGCTGGCGAAGGCTACCCAAAGCCGCCGGCTGATTCGCTGTGTCTTTCGGGTCGATTTCCCGGACCGGAATGTCCCGACCTGCATATTGTTGGATTGCGGTGGGCGTCGGGTCATAAGGCGGGTGCGGCCCCGGAAAGCCGATCTGCAAAAATAGCGGCTCATCTGTGGGCGCGTATTTGTTTATCCACCACGTCGCGAGATCGCCGGTAAAATTATCAGAATGCATCTCTTCCGGTAGCGGCCATTCGAATGCTCCAAGCCGCTCCTTGTAGTCAGGGAGCTTGCGGTAATCCATTCGCAACGGCCGTTCCAACCGATGCGCGGCCAACGCCTTGTCCCATTCATCGATGAACTCGCTTCCGGTGAACTTGCGGATACGCTCCTTGTTCTCGACTATGAGACGCTGGTGAAAGCCACATGGCGCATCCATGGGCCAGGTATGCATCTTTCCGATGTTCACACACCTGTAACCGCTGTCGGCCAGCCGCTCGACCCAGGAACGACGCCAACCGTCCAGGTTGCAGACGACCCCGTTCGTATGAGGGTAAAGGCCGGTGAACAAGCTGGCGCGCGATGGCACGCATGCAGGTGCGGTTATGTAGCAGGATTCAAAATGAACGCCTTCCCGCACGAGCCGATCGAGATTTGGGGTTATGGCATGGTCATACCCCAGCGCGCCGACAGTGTCGTAGCGCTGCTGGTCGGTGATGATCAGGATTATGTTCGGCTTGTGCTGGCTCATGTCGTTCCCTTGATCACTTCTTTTGAATTAGCTGGTCGAGCGCAGCATCAGCTTGCTTGCAGCTTTCATCGAAAGATCGCTGGCCCAGAATAAGGTTCACGGAGGGTGAGCCGACGTAGTCGCGGGATTCGGCGTTGGCCACGATCGGCAATCCCACCTCCGAGGAGCCGTTTTTGCGCATTTCCTCCAGTACGCCGTTCCACCGCTGACGCAGCGGCACTTCGTCGAGCCACTTCTTGTATTCGGGAGAGGTCGCCGGGCTGCTTCGCGGTGATGGGACACCCTGGAGCATCAGTTCTTTCTGCAACGTCGGACCCGAGGCCCATTGCACAAACAGCCACGCCGCATCCTGATGTGCACTGAATGGTGAGATCGCCAGATTCCAACTGATCGCCGTCGGCACCGATCCTGATGGGCCAGGCGGAAGCAGCATCACGCTGGTGTCTTTCGTCCGCTCAGGATTTTGAGAGATGTAAACGATCTGGCCGGAGGATTCGAAAGCCATTGCGGCCCGGCCCGCACTATAGAGCGAGGCAATTTGGAGAAAGGAGTACGTTGCTACGCCCGGCGGACCATAGTCACGCAACAAGGTGCTGTAGAGCTCATATGCGTCGCGGTTTTTTTGGCTACACAGGTCGGCTTTGCCGTCCTTCATGTAGCTACCGCCAAAGTTATGGACAAAGTTGCTAAGTGTATATGCGACGGCCGGCTTTAAACCGCGAGACACGAACGGTGCAATCTGCGGTTTGCAGGCCTTCAATTTTTTGGAGGCTTCCAGCAGATCAGAAAGTTTATGGGGCAGATCGACGTTGCACTGCTTGAATAGGTCGGCCCTCCAGTAAAGGACCGGCCCCTCGATGTTGAGAGGAATGCTTGTCAGCCGACCTGAAATGGTCGAGGCGTCTATCAGTTTCTTGCTGATGTCGGAGAAATCGTAATCGGGAGAAGCATCCGCCTTGACGCGGTTCGACAAATCACTCAGCCAGCCCGCCGCTGAAAACTGTTCACCCTCGCGAGAGGGGAGAGTCATGAAGACATCGATTTCACTGCTCTTCGCGTTCAAGACCGTCAACAGACGCTGTCGCATCTGCTGCTCTTGATACATGTCGACCGTTACTTTGATGCCGGTGAGTTTTTCAAACTCGTCTTTCTTTGATACGAGGGCATGGCCCAAGGTGTTGTTGTTCACCAGGAAGCGGATGCTTTGCCCTTTATCTCGCCGCCAGTTGTAGCCGCTGGCCCGAAGCTGAGTTGAACAAAGCCCGGTCAGCAACAAAGTAGCCAATAGCAGGGCTCTGTTGCTCTTCCGCCGCATCGAGACCTCCCGTTACGTGTCGTCTTTTTCTTTGTTGGCCGCTCCAGGCCCTCACGGCGTTTCCACTGGAGGGGTCGCGAGCCGAGACTTGAAAACGTTTACAGCGTAAAAGCGGAAGTGCTCTTGTCAACCGAACCTTAGTTTTACACTCGCTCGGGAATGATAGGCTTTTCCTGCCTCGTTGCACTGTACCCGTCATGTAACGTTACATTTTTGCGCTAGGTCAACCATTGCCGAATTCCTTCGGAGCCAGCTCAGTTGGCTTCACCTACAAGAAGACTCTTCAGGGCGCCGTACGATTGCAAGCGAGCGTGTACCCCCGATGGATTTTCGGGAGGCTCAAGTGTCACTCGATGGGCAGGCAAAGGTTCTCAGCAAAGATCCCACGATGCCGCGCCCGGATTCTTGAAGATCCGCGCGCGTCCGATCTCATTCTCGGGTTGGACCTCGAAGGCCCCATCGGTCGACCGCTTCGCTGCGACCGGCATTGGGCTCAACGGTTCACCAACCGGGCAGGAATCAGAAAGATCATCGCGGCCGCCAGAACGAGCGTGGCCGCTAGGAAGAGGATCGCCGGATCGGTGCCACCGGTGGCCATTGCGGTCCAGCCGACAATGGCCGGGCCAAAGAAGCCGGACAGGTTCGCGAAGGAATTAAGGACCGCGAGACCGCCCGCTGCTAGCCCCAGGCGCCGGACAGCTGCTTGAGAATCAGTCCCGACACCGGCCCGCCGATGAACCCAGCCATGCCCAGTCCGATGAAGTACAACCCGATCACGCTCCCACGCCGCTGCGCGGGAAACCAGGAACTCAGAAAATAGATGACGCCGGGCATGAAGCCAGCCTCGGCGACGCCGAGCGCGAA
>Ga0134125_10002035_pt1 | contig 24242 bp, 28 predicted proteins | sample KB31751_FD_96464 | JGI IMG/M metagenome (GOLD analysis project Ga0134125, IMG submission 96464) | Terrestrial soil microbial communities with excess Nitrogen fertilizer from Kellogg Biological Station, Michigan, USA - KB3-175-1 | ecosystem: Environmental > Terrestrial > Soil > Unclassified ...
AACAAAATGGCCGAGCGAATCCACCTTCGTCTCGTCCTCTTTCTCGTCTTTCTCAAAGCGCGGCAGTTCGGCATATCAACACTCGTTACAGGTTTTCAGCATTGGCAGGTATGGCGATTGACGGATACGGATTGCGCCATGGTCGGGCACGAACGTCCGCTCGTACAAAGTTTCATGGACCGGTTGCGCATCTTTCACGAAGAATTACCCGATGTTCCCGGAATTAAGCGCGAGCTACGCCAGGGCGGAAAACAGGCGCGCGTTCCAAAAGATGAACTGTACTATGCCGATATGCGCAGCCAAGTTACAACGGTTGTGGCCAAGAACGTCGAGGCCCGAGGTAGGTCGGTAAAACATTGGCTGCTCTCTGAACATAGTAGCTATGAAAACGCCGACGGCATTCTCGGTTCACTTATGCCGCAGTTGCCAGCGTTTGGTTCATCTGCTCGTTTGCAATGCTCGGTGCTTGTGGAAAGCACCCCGCGCGGGAAAAACGAATTCTATAAACTCTGGCAACTCGCTAAAAGCGATGATACCGAATGGCTTGCGGTCTTTCTCCCGTGGTTCTGCTTCGAGAGCGAATACTCGGTCACACCGCCGATTGGCTGGAAAATGGATGCAGAGCAAAAGGCGTTCGCGCAACGTTGCGCACACCTGCGAAAAGATATCGACGGAAAGAACTATATAACTCCCGCTCAGATATATTGGTACGAACAAACGCTTATCAACGAATGTGGCGGCGACCAAGATACGATGGATCAGGAATACCCCTCTGACGATGAGACATGCTTCCTGCTCAAAACGAAATCCATCTTCAAGCACAAAATGCGCTACCTTCAGGCTACGATTATTGAAGCGCAGAAAGCTGCGCCTGCAGAGTTTGCCAAGCGCCAGATGGTTTGCAAAGGGAAGTTTCTGCGCGGCGAATTACAATATGCCGGGTTTGATAATCCATTTGGAACGAAGATGCCCACGATGCAGCAACTTGTACTGCACCCGACATTCCGAGAGACTCCGCGTGGAAAGCTCCTTGTTTGGAGTCCTCCGCAGATCGGTCACAACTACGTTATTGGCATTGATTCAGCCGCCGGTATTAGCGAGCGAGACAACTCCGTTGCAATTGTTGTCGATGTAACGACGGGGAAACAAGTCGCCGAGTTGGCTGGTATTATGGGTCCGGAAACGCTCGCCGATGAAAGCGTGGCACTCGGGTGGTGGTACAACTGTGCAGTGTTATACCCGGAAATCAATAGCATCGGCGTTGTGACGATGAAACGCATCAAGCAAGTTTGGATGTATCCGAATCTTGGTCGTGAGGAAAAATGGGACGAGATCGGCCTCAAATCCAACAAGTATGGTCATTACACGAACGTCAACAACAAAAAAATTATGGTCAGCTTCGTGAAGTATCTTGTCGATAACCAATTTATCGCCATCGCAAGTGAAGCGCTTCTTTCAGAGATGAGCATTTTTGTCGAAACGGGAGAGGATGAATTCGAGGCAGACAACGAGGGGCACGACGATCGCGTCATGGGCCTGTGTTTAGCATGCTACGCCATTCGCCAGAGCCCAAAACTTCTGGCTGAAATGAATACGAAGCAAAAGAACCCCGTGCCCGATGCAGTGGACCTCATGCTGAGTGATGCGCCTCCTCCACGTCATCAGCACCCGGGAATCCCCGAACAACTGCGCGAGCAATTGAAAGAAAGCAACATGGCTATAGTAGGTAACCCAATTCGTAGTGAACTTGATTTCGTTCTGATGGGAGTTGCATAGTGCCATTTCAATCAGAAGCACAACGTCGTTACCTCTGGGCGAAGCATCCGGACATCGCCGAGCGTTGGGCGCATGAGTTCCCCGGTCAACGTAATCTCCCGCGACATAAGCGCAAAAACACACGTAAGAAAGGACGGCGTAAATGAAACGTTGCGGTAAGTGTGGTTCACCCAATAACCGACCGACGCAGCTTTGCTTTAATTGCGAGAATGCGCAGAACCCTTTTTTTCTTAAGAGCATACAGTACAGTGAGGACCGAAGCAGATTTTTTCGTAATTCCGTTGATGGAACGGACTATGCGTATTCTCTCGGTTGTCGCATGCCGGATTCGCGCAACGAACGCAACAGGCTCTATGATGCTATGGGAGCGGAGCCCGTTACGCGCGGTTCGATGCCGCAATCGTGGAAAGAAAATCAAGAGTACGCCGAGCACGTTCGCAATGGAGGCGAGCGCGATACATTCAAGAATATCGACATCTCCGGGGGCAAAAAAGTTATCGACCAGTTGCGCAAAGGCAACGTAAGGATACCGAGCTAATGGCTATCACCACCGAAAAACAACGCGCGTATGACCGGCAAATGGAGGGTGACGATAGAGCCGCTCTTACACGTCACTGCCTCAGCCTTATTTCCATGTCCGACCGCTACGAAGATTCACGGCGCAAGAGCGAACGAATAGGCGGGAACATCTATTACAGTAACCACTGGAATGATGCGGTTCCCAACTCACGCTCTGCCATGACCGTCAAAATTTCGAACGCACTGATCGAAAATAAGATTTCGATTATGACCAAACAGCGTCCGTCGCCGGTTATCGAGCCTACTGATGTAGGAGATGCCGAGTCGGCGGATTTATTGCGGACATGCGTTGTGCAATGGTGGGAGAATGACGACGAACAAGCTAAGCTCGAAAAAGCGTTGTTCATATCCAACGTGACGCGCACGTCCGCAATAAAAATTTCGTGGGACCCAACCAAACATAACCGAGCGGGAGACATCACCGGCGATGTCATTCCTGGATGGCGACTCATTCTCGACCCGCGAACTGATGATCCGAAGAAAATGCAGTTCGCGGGAGATCGCGCAACAATGTCTCGCGCACGAGCGATGCTGCTCTATCCCAAAGCCGCACAAATTATCCGCGATGCTCCTGCCGTTCGCGAACAGGGTCCCCAAGCCAATGCCTCAGGGCGCGGGTCGCCGCTTCGTGATGCATGGCAGAAACTGCATATGGACTTTCCGACTACGGCGATTGTTAATGGTCAACCGACGTTACTTTCCTATACAGGCAACATGCCTGCTAAAGGTGAGGTCAATAATCAGGTTGAGATCATCGAACTGTATCTCAAAGATTACACGCTTGTTCCCAAAGAAGTTCCGGTTAAAGACCACATGGGTCGCACGAAGCAACGCATCGTGCTTGACAAAGAAACGGGCATCCCGCAGTTCAAGGAAGTTGCGGGAACGTCGCATAGTTTGCCGGACGGAACGACGGTGCACATCCCAAACTTCGAGTTGCAGATGGAAGATATCACCGAAGTGCGGGATGTCTTAAAATATCCGTTCTATCGGCGAGTGACAATGATTCTGCCAGATGCGGAAGTTATCGAAGATATTGCATGGGATTACATACTTCCATATGCCCTGTTCATGGACGGACAGCCACTCGAAGGACCATGGGTCAAAGGCTGCATTCTCGATTTAGAGACGTTGCAAGGCTCGTCAAACGTTTCGCTTTCAACGATGATGGACAACTTGCGTTTTTCTGCATATCGCGCATACATTGCATATAACGGCTCCATGCTTGAGCGAAACAATATGAATATTGCACCGGGAGAGATTTTGCGGGCAGGAGAAAAGGGAACACTCGAACCGCTGCCTTTTGAGCAGCTATCGCAAGCGTGGTTCCCATGGGTGAACTTTATCGTCGGCCTCATGGAAAAAATCGTTGGAGCAACGGGCATCATGCAGGGCGAAGCGGCAGGACGTGTTGACTCTGCAGCCGGCTACGATATGCTCGCGGAGATCGGCGGCTCACGTTTGGTGAAAGCTACGCAGCGAATGGAGCGCGGTATCGCACAGCTTATTGAGATTGCGGCATGCTTCATGCAAAAGCACTACGATGAGAGACACGCCGTTCGTGTTGAGGATGCCACGGGAAACATCACCTTTGAGCGGATTACTCCCGGCTCACTTCAAGGTAGTTTTAACTACCGCGTGCTGACGGGAAGCTCGTTGGCTTGGTCCGAGACAGCAGTTCGTGCTCGTGTGTTCGAGGAATTGCAGACCGGACTGAGAGACAAAATATCGGCATGGAAAGCGCTGCACATCGAGGGATGGAGGCAAATTATGTCGCGTATGCAAAGTGAACCGCCGCAGTTGCAACCTGCTCCACCCCCGCGCACGCGCAAAACGATTCCAGCGCATCCGAAAGGGAAGCAATGAGCGCCGCTATTCCGCTGCGCGACATCATGGAAGATGCTGCTGACGCAATGCAACGGCTGCAGTCGGAAAATCCCAAGGCGTTCAAGCAATTCGTCGAATGGGCGTTGGCCCCATCGCACACTCAAAGCGTCGTTCTAAACTTCCACGGGGCAAAACTGCAAACCGTGGAACGGCGCGAAGTTATTCGTTAGGAGAGAGATGCTCGGTTATGTAGGTCTGTGGTTTGGGTTCGTACTCTTGGTCTGCGTCTGCGCATTCATCGGATTGTGTTCTCCCGGGGACGACTACTTCGATAACGGCGGCTAGTTGACAACCACCAGCTTCCGGGTGTAGGATGCGGTTGACCGCCAGGGCTTTTTATCACAAATAATCCTGGCGGTAACTCGCGGGACATCGGCAGCACCGAACCAGCAAAAGCACTTTTCGCTTTTGGCTGGTTTTTTATTTGACTGCAGGTATCGGTCCCGGACAGCAGCCTCTCACCCCCTCACAAGCAGGGGGACTTCGCTCTGCTATGTCCGCCGTGTCGCCTCCACAAAACCCTAAAACGCCCGCGCAACGCGACGACCCACAGCACTCTTGGTACATCGCTCTGCAACGCATTCGCATTCCGCTGCAAGATTTAATCGAGAAACAACTCGACGACAAAGACGACGTCACCGCTGCCATCATCATTGCGATGCATTCCGCGATGGAAAAACTTCTCGCCGGTTTAGACCCAAAAATTGTCGCTGGATTCATGGCTGCAAGCGCCATTAAACCTTTCGATCCGATGACCGCTGCGCAATTAGAAAACAACGCAGCACAAGTTGGTCGGCCGCCCACGGTGCCGGGATCGCCGACCTTAACTGGCATGCCGGGAGCACAGTCACCTTTGGGTGGCATGTCTCCTCAAATGCCAATGGCACCACCTACGGCAGCACCGCAACAAGCGGTGTCCGCGTCACCCGGTCCCCCCGGGTTAGCTGTCTGATGGCAGCAGGAAGGAGCACGGCATGCGCAAGCGCGGTCGTAAACGCGGACGCAAAAAGTAATCGATTTACTTTAGCGTCTGACCCGATTGGAGCGGCGGGTAATCCGCTCCCCACTTCATTTCGCGGGGAAACAACATGCCAAACGAACCAGTAGAAAATCTACCGAGCGCACCGACCGAGCTAACTGCTCAAGTGGAAACGCCGCCATCTGAACCGTCCGGTCATATTGACCCGGCGGCCTATGCCGCTGCAATGGCCGAATTGGCCGAGAGTCGCACGGTGCTCGAACGTTTGGCTCCTCACGCTGATCGCATCAAAAGACTCGTTGAGGACGAGAATGCGGCGAATATCTTTGATAACACCGTCAAAGCATACGAAGAATTGCAGCGCTCTAAAGAACCGCAGATTCCCGAGAACCTTAAGGGATTCGATGCTCGGCTTGCAAAGATTGAGGCGGCGGCACAAGCTATTCTCGACGAACGCGAAGCGCAACGCAAAGCTCCCGAGATTGAACGCCAAAATAAATATCAACAGTGGCTTAACGAGAGTAAGCCTTACGGTCAGCGGCTTCTCCAAGAGCATCCCGAGCTGAACGAAAACGGCGGCGCGGCTTGGGAATACCTTGAGAAAATTGCAGCTCAGCATGATTACGAATCGTTAGAGAAAGTTTGGAAACGCGAAGGGCATCGATTCGTCCGCGAGACAGGGACGCCGCCACCGCCGAGCAGCTTACGTTCGGAAGTTGGCGACCCGGGCATTCCCGGCCCATCGCGTCAGCCGGGAGCAGACCCCAATACACCTATAGATTTTCGCGCCGAATTCCTCAAACGGATGAAGTCGGCATCGTGATACACACCAATACCGGGGATTTCTTAGAGAAAGGAACCCCGCATGGCGGATTATTCATCCAGCTATAATTATCTGAATACGCTTCAGACAATTACTCGCGAGGGCTTCGTCACCAAGTCAATCGTTGATACCGTCTTTAGCTCTACGAGACTCTTCCAAGAGTTTCGTAATATGGTGGACGACGTTAACGGTTCACTCGCACTGACGTGGCCTATCAACATCGGTAAATCCACAAACACGGTTGCTTTTGCTGGCGGACAGGTTCTTCCGGCAAACACGCTCGACACGTTCGTTCGCGCATCGCTTCCGTGGAAATATTACGCCGACGCGCTCGCGTTAAACATCACTGACCTGCAGCAAAACGATTCACCCGAGGCGATTGCCTCGCTGGTTGATTCGCAGCTCGACATTGTGAAAATGTCCATCGTCGATCGGTTGGCAACCGACATTATCAATTCGACGCAAGCAACGTTCCCGCTACAAATCAACGGTCTCTTCGAAGCCGTTGACTCGGGCATTGTTGCAACGTCTTACGCGGGTATCAGTCGCACGACATACCCGACATGGGCTTCTCCGGTGAACTATGGCATTCTCACCACGAGCAACTTAGTGCAGACGCTATATTCGTTGGACTTGCAAGCACAGATCGACGGTCACAAACCGAACTTCTACGCGACAACGCGTCTAGCGTTTGCGAATCTCCAAAATTCGCTGTACAGCCAGGACCGTTACAATCAGCCGGACATGGCCCGTACCGTTGGCGGCTACGACCTTATTTTTAATGGTTGTCCCGTTTTCTGGGACCCGCACATTCCGAGCGGTGTCGCTGCTCCAACAGGAAGCCCATCACCAAATAGTGGCGGATACTTTTACGGCTTAAACCGCTCGACGATTAAACTCGTCATCGACCCCAAACTCAACTTCCGCACAACCGACTGGATGAACTCGACGACGACCGCTCAGGTTATTTGCCGACTCTTCTTTGCCGGTAATCTCACCGTTCTTCGCCCGGCATCAAACTACGTTGCCTGGGTGCAAGGCGCGTAAGGAGCACAATCATGGCTAAAGACAAAGGCAGCAAACAATTCTACCAAACTCCCGGCGGCATCATCGCTTTCGGTGAAGGCCAAAGTAATGACGCCGGATGCGGAACGCCTCCTGCTCCAACCGAGTATGGGCGTCCCGGAACTGGCGAGTTTCCAACCGGCGGCGACCGGGGTAGTAACAAGCCCGCCATCAACTCCTACTTCAACGACGGGAAGAAAGGCGGGAAATACTAATGCCAGTTTCCAGAAGTGGCGTTACCGCGCCGTTGGGATTCAATTACGATCCCGATGTCATGGATACGGAAGTTGTCTACACACTCGCGGCGAGCGAAACGCTCGTGCAAGGGCAAGTACTTTGCCGCGATATGACAGCGATTCCGTCCGCTACTGTCGGTGCAGACCCGTGCGTACTTCCGACGAGTGCGAACGCTGGCGCAGTGATGGGAGTCTATCAAGGCGCCGCGATTACCAATCCCTCATCCACCGCAACGCTTCAAGTTGTATTGAAATTACGGACATGGGGCTACGGTGTTGTTTTCGCAGGAACGAACGCAACTCCAACGCGCGTGACGGTCGGCGGTAATCTCGGCTTCACGGGACCAAGCGGTTTAAAATATGCAACTGCCACAACCTTCACTATTGGATACCAGGTCGGCATGGCGCTTGCAACGGGCGCCAATACGGCTGCCGGTGCAAACCTCACCGGCGCATCCTCAACCAACACCGCGCTCGTGAACGCGTTCATTAACATCCAGTAAGAAAGGACCGGGGACACCTATTATGACTCAAGTACGCATAACACTCGAAGAACCAAATGTTGGCGCTGACCAAGGCGTCGATGTAATGCTGCGATATGGAACAGAGGTCATCGTCCCGATGAACTTCGGAGGATACAGCGATGAATCGAGCGTGAACTTCCGAGAAACTCCTCAGGCGTTACCCGCACAACCGCGCGAGTGGATTCTTTCTTGGAACGACCCTGACCGACGTGCTGCGCTCGTGCCTATCGAAGTGGCAATGTACTACTTTGGGGACTGGCGTAGCGACAATGATGGTCCAGCGGTTCGGGCGGGTCGCGTTCGTAAACTCAACGTGGAGCGCGACCGAGTAGCTACCGTTTGGGGTGACTATCACTTCAGCACGAAGAACGGTCTTTATAGCACCGTAAAAATCGCTGTGCCGAAAGTTCCACATGTCGTTGTGCAAAACGTTAACGAAAACGGTGCAACCGTTGGAGACTTTGCATTCCGTCCGTGGGAGTTTTTCAAGTGGCAAGATTATCTCGATCCGAATGCCACAGCTGAATATCGTGCAGAACTTGATGATCGCAGAAACAAATCAAAATCGAACAGCGGAATTATCGACATTGTTTCTCAGCTTACACCTGAGCAAATCGATCAGATAGCGTCGCTCGTAAATAAATCTAGCAAAGCGCAGAAAGCTGCTCATGCCTAAGAAAAAAGACATCGTTTCTTCCGGGGAGTGGAAACCCAAAAGCGTTAGCTCAGGGGCAAGCTCCGACAATGTGCCGTTTTTCCCGCAACCTCTTATCCCTAATTCGAGCGTTGCGAATGACCGGCCCAGTACGCATGCCGCGCTCGATGGATACCTTCGAGCAGGCAAATAGCTGTGACCGTATCGGTATTCGTCCCCGGGTGCCGATACGGTTCACTCGATTAATGAGGAGTCATCACCATCCAACTGATGGATTTGGAGAACTGGACGTTACTCAACTTGCAACAAAGCGAGTTGGTTAATTTTGGCAGTTCTCCGAATTGGACGCAAGCAACGAACCCGGCCATTACGCAACAAGCGTGCGATGCTGCGATTAACCGCGCCTACCTACGTGTTGTCTCCGACCTGGCGGACCTCGAACTCTACCTCTACACGGTCAGGTTCCAAAGCGTAGCGCAAACGTCAGACTACAACCTCGCAAGTCTTTTCTCGGCGGTAACTCCCACCCCGGCTCCAAAACTACAACGCCTCTCACGGCTCTTTTATAACCCCGCCGGGCAATCCTGGACGCAAGAGTTTGAACCGGGTGTTCGCATGGTGTCATGGACAACATTTCAACGCTACACGGCCGCCGGATATTTGCGTCCGTTTACCTACAACATCATTCCGGATTATTGTTCGATAACGCCCGATCGTTGCACCCTATCGTTTTTTCCGGGCAGTGCTGACGTTGGCGATAATATCACCATGCAGTATGTTCCGGTACCTACAGCCGGAACTGCAGTTCCTCTCCTAGTGAACGAAACAGATATGCCTCTTGCGACGCCGGAAGAAGCGGACGACCTCATCGTTCTTTGGTCCACGTCGCTGCTTTGGCCAAAACTGCGCGAAATGCAAGCCCGAGCGGATTTTGCAAAGCAATATCAAGTGGAACTCATGCGCGTGCGCGATCAACTAGCTCAGCGCTCTCGTGGCGACACCTTACGTATTCGCGATGAAATGGAAGGATTGATTTCATCCTATCCCGTGGGCGGAGCTTTATCGTTACCATGAGTGGAGCGCTAAGTTATAATCCTCCAGCCCAACCAACGTATGTCGCATATGGTGATCTTGGAGGTGGACTCAATACCCGCAAAGACCCGCACGCGCTTTTGCGCAACGAACTGTTTGCGAGTATCAATTGTTGGTCTCCCTATGATAAGGCGCTTGGCAAACGTCCGGGAACGGTACCGCTTGTAACTGCGGACGGTTCTACGGGAGCAGGTGTTGGTGGAACGGCAATGGCATCGTGTCGATTCGGTAACGTTACCTACCTTCTTATCTTGCAGGGAACTGGCGTTTATGCCGGCGCGGAAAACGGTTCATCTTACGAACACATTGGTGATGTTGGCGTAGGGACGAAGTTCATTACTGCAGCGCAAATGTACGATCCTACTCATCCTGCCGTCAACGCATTCGACGGGACCGTCTTTATTTGCGATGGCGTTTCCACCCCATGGTATTGGACGGGGCCCGGAGGAACATTTGGTACAGTAGCAACCGGTTCGAATAACTGCCCAACGAACTTCTCGAATAGCGCACCGATCACACCGCAATTCGTTGCAACGCTTGGTAATAACTCGCACCTATTCTACAGCGGCGAACCAACGTGTCCGAGCGCCGTGTACATTTCCGATCCGTTTTCCCCAGAAACATTCACGACGCAAGCGATGCAAGTGAACCCAACTGCCGGTGGATATACTCCGGCAATCATTGGCATGAACGATGGCGTCAACGGCGGACCGATTAGCGGACTTCAGACGCTCGGCTCCGTCATGGTCGCATTTAAAGAGTCCGCCGTGTATATTATGGTTCTCACGACGCTGCTTGGAGAGATTCCGGTTTGGCAGATTATTCAGGTCAGTAATAGCGTTGGCTGCAGTTCCCCTCGTAGTATCGTCGGATTTGATACCTTCGTGATATTTCTCTTCGTTGATGGTGTGTATATGACCGATGGGAACACCTGCAAAAAAATCAGCGGAGATGTTCCTACGTATTTCGATAGCTCTCTCACTGGATTTTCAGCGACCATAACTAACCGGTCTACGGCTCAGGCCGTGCGCCATGGAAACAAGTACGTTATCTTCTTTTATTCATCGAGTAACAATTATTGCGATATGGGTATGTGGTTTGACTTCGACAAGCAATCTGCATCGGGGTTTCCAATTGCTGGACAAATATCTGGCATGAACGTTGGCGGAGTTGTATCGCTGCGCGGACCAAACGATACCGGAAACTTCGCGTGGGTCGATGCTGTCGTGGATCGCGTTGGTGAGTTTGGCGTCGGATTTGCCGATTGGGGAAATCCTATCTCCGTGCTCTTCGCCGGGAAGGCTGATCTCTTTGAAGATGTGTTTGGCCCTGCTGCTCCGATCATGCAGAAGCAATGTCAGGACGCATGGTTGCTCGTTGATCTACTTGCTTCAACGCAAACAAACGTTGCATTCGCTGGAACGATTGTTGTCGATCTCAGCCTTGAACTGCAGCAATCATCCATCCTGACGCTTCCGGTTCCACCGTTACAAGGTGGCATCTGGGGCAGTGGCCAGTGGGGAACGATGGAATGGGGTGGCTCTCTTTCCAACTCGACATTCAACACACTAAAAATCCCGTGGCAGGGAACGGCTAAAGGCCGGATGCTGCAATGGGCTATTACTGAATCATCCACGGTTCCGTGGGTCGCCTTAGGAGTGCTTCAATATCTTGATGCGCAATTACCAAATGTTTAAAAAACTGATATTTTCGTTTATTTTCGCGGCGTTATTTCTGGCATGTAGACATTCCGCTAGCGCTTCACAGTGCTCGATTCCTTACGTATTTAGCAACGGACAGACGGCCAGTGCTACGCAAGTCAACGCAAACTTCTCAGCCTTTGCGACCTGTGGAAATAGCGTCGATAACACGCAGATAGGTACGCTGGGAATCTATGCCTCGCAGATTATTCCCACAACCATTGGCCAGGCGGTTTTCGGTGGAAGTGTTGCGTATAAATTCAGCAACGGGCTTACTGTCTTAGGCGGTCTAACGCTCGGTACGGCCTTAAGCGTTCCCAATGGTGGAACGGGCGCAACGGGATATACAACGGGAGCACTACTATATTTCAATGGCTCAGCTTTTGTAAGTGCATCAGTTGCTTCTCCACTCTCGTTTTCCGGTGGTAGCCTTTCGTGCGCAGGCTGCTCGGGCAGCGGTATTACAGCGGTAACGGCATCGTCCCCGTTGACCTCTTCGGGAGGCACTACGCCGAATATCGTCTGTTCGACGTGCGCGGTAACAAATGCGAATAACAATTTCTCAACTGCGCAAACATGGGCAGCGCCATCCGCGACGTGCGGGTCCGCCGTTCCGTGTAAGTTCACTTGGTCCATCGTGCTTTCGTCGGCGTCATCGGGGACAACGACGGCGACGGTTCCATCGGGAGCAACCTGCACGATAACACCAACCTACGATCCGGCGTTTTCCTACTCGGCATTTTATCCGGTTTCTGGTGGCAGTGGCGGCTTTGCAACCGGTACGGCGTTTGCGTATATCTATCCGTATATTTTTTCTCTCGTTGGAACGACCCTCACCATCGGTGTCGATACCGGCGGCCAACCTATTAGCGGCACGGCGCAAGGGAATGGGATATGCCTGTAATTTCAGCCGAAACGTCGCGGAATCAAGACTCGTCGAGCTATGCGTATTTGCGCAGTCTCATTCCGTTTGTATTTCCTCCGGGTGGAATCTCAGTTGATCGGAACACCAAGTGCGGCAGAGGAGTGATCGTTCCGATTACCGTCGCCGCGAATACTCCTATTACCGTAACGCATAATCTCGGGCGGTTCGTTCAGGGAATGATTCCGCTCATTAACAACGCCGGGGCAACTTTCGTTCCGAAGCTCAAGTTCGGAGGCGGACCGTCTACCGTTTCTGAGCAGAGCATCGAGGGCGACACTGACATGACCAACTGCTTGGTGCTTTTGGTCTAAGGAGCATTTATGAAACTTCGTATCTTCCTGGCAATATCTGTCATCATTGCTTCTATAGCAACGATGAGTGAGCATACCTTCGCCCAATCGAATCCGGCCTCAATTGCGAACTCTGGTAGCATTGCGGCCAACGGGCAAAAAGTTGGAATCGGTGCCGATTTTGGAACACCGTCGCTTAACGGACAGAACTGTTCGGCTGACGTTAGCGGAACGTGGACCGGAACGCTCACGTTCAAAATCGCGCAACAATCGGATACGTTCTATACTGCAGACACCTACGTTACAACGAATCCTAGCACGACTACGAGTAATGGCCTCTTCGCTATTAGCGCCGCTGGAGCGACCTCAATCGAAGTGATCGCCACGGCGGCATGGACGGGAACAGCTAATGTAACAATTTATTGCACCGCTGGCGGACCGATTCACGTAGGATGAGCACTTTTAAAGATAAAATAGCGGGACTCTTTAAGCGTCCCATCCCGATGTGGATACTCTTGCCGTGGTTGCTTTTGGCTGCTGTACCGCCGACGCTGTACGGTTCATTGAATATTCCAACTGGCGGAAATATCACCGATTCAAATGTGATATCGCCAAGCTGCGTGCAAACAAACAGTTCTGGAAAATATGTATATGCAACTTGTGCGCCAACCCCATATCCGACGCCTGCAACTCCTACGCCCTACCCGAGTCCATCCGCAAGCGCTCCAGTAACCACGGCATTTGATATAAATGGACACCTGACCCTTGGGCTCACAAATCCCGGAAACTGCATAGCATATACCGCTGGCTCAATTTCCTATAGTTGCGCGTCTCCTACGCCTGCTCCAACGCCATCACCAGCATTTACTGGATGCACTACAATAACTGGCTCTTATCCATATACTATTAACTCCTCCGCATGTGCTGGACTTTCCCTGAACAACATTTTTACGGGAAATAATATTTTCGCGGCATCCAGTGGATACGGAATTAACGTTAAAGCCACTGGTTCTGGAGGTAGTCTTAACACAGCCATGGAGTTTACGAATACCGATACTGCACCAAGTATCCCTTCGGTATTCGCTGAAATGGTTGGTTTTGCTAGCGGTGAAAACACCATTCATCCATCTACTGCCGCTGCAGCGGTAGAGTTTGGCTTAGCTGGGGCAACAGCCAATGATTATGGTGGATATATTTTATTGAATACCAAGCAAGATGGTACAGGAAATCTTCAAGAAACAGTAGTCCTTGACCCGCAGGGTCATGTGTATGAACCTAACGATCAATTTTTGGATAGGTTCAATACACCCGGCGCTTGTACGGCGGGAACAACCTGCGGAACTGAAACGTGGACATTTACAACTCCCTTTAAGACTACAACGGGAGCGAATGCACTCCCGGTGTGTTCCTCTGCGCTTATTATGGACGAATCGGATAGCACGCAAATATGGATTGTTGGTATAAAATCTATTTCGTCCACCTCGATAGTATATAACTATGCTCCTGCTCTTAGCGTTGGAGCCGCCCATACGCTTGATTTCTATGCCCACTGTAATACTCAAACGTTTTAACGAATATGAAAGAGTTATCCATGTTTAACAATCCTATTACTATCCAGGGATACTTCGTGTAATGGCTGTCACATCCGCAGTAAATCTTCTCCAGTTTCTTCCCGGAGTTGACCAATTCTTACGCGGTGATCTGCCCTCTCTTGGTATGTTCGATACCGTTGCAGGAACGTACAACGAGGAGCGAAGCGTGGGTGGAACGTGGTATCGAACGACAAACGCTACATATGATCGCGGGCTTGATGCATGGCTGCTTGTCAACCCGGCAAATCCCGCGTATGCGTGGGCATTGCTCAGTAATGGTACGCAGGCGTTCTATTCGGCTGCTGCCGGAACGTCGCCATTTACGTGGACGCTGGTCTATTCAATCGACAACATGGGAAACTTCTCGTTCAACTTCGGCATCATTAAACTTGGTACGCTCGGGAGCATTCCGGTAGACGGCAGCGCCCCTGGCCAAGTTACCTATTCGACTGCATACACGACAAATACGATGCAAACACTCGTGACGCCCATTAACGACTACGCTGCGAACCCGTGGGAACTGAGTTGGTCCGTTCCGCCGGCAAGTAAAACGAAGAACGGATTTCAGATATACCTGGCTGGAGGTCCAAGTGGCCAGGTGGCCTCAGCGGATTGGTTGGCTGTCGGTGTCTAAGCCGTTTACGATACGCCCGGCTAGTGCCGACGAATGGCCGTGCATCAAGGCGATGCGCGATGCTGATACGGCCGGTCGTACCGTGGCCGACGTGAAAATCCCTGACAATGTGACGTGGTGGGTGGCTGACCGTGGTGCGGGGATTCATGCCTGCGTCGGCATTGCGTTCGTACACTATGGCCAAAGCGTTGAGGATTTTGATATACTCATAACAGACATCTACTGCGATTACACGCGAGAGGGTATGGCTGCTCTCGCGGCGATTCTGCGGCAAGCGGCAACGCTGCCGTATGCAATCACCACCATCGTACCTTTGGATCGCATTCAGCTTGGGAAGTTGATGCTCAAAGATGCGTGCGGTGGATTTCAGCCAACGGGGATAGAGTTTAGCAAGCCGCGCAGTGTTGCGGCTAAGGCGGTGACGGCATGAGTTCCCCGGGTTCATCTAATCAGGCTCAACAGCAAGAGCAAGCGCAAGCATATCAGGAGCAGCGACAGCAAGCGGCGCAGCAGTTTCTCGCAAATTGGCTGCAGAGTAATCCTTCGCCGACTTCTGGCATGCAAAACATCAAAGGTCCCGGTCAAGTAACGACCGCGCCGATCGGTGGCGGTACGTTTGGTGGTCCATCGGGAGGAAATCTGCGTGGAGCGATGGCCTCGCAACCTGCACCCGCTCCTTCTGGAGCTAATAGCGCCCCGCAGAATGCCGGAGCAGTTCCGCAATCGGTAAATCCCGCTCACGCGGCGCGTCAGCAGATGTTGGGCAGGGTGCTGGCATTACTTACGAGCGGCGGTGCACCTCAAGGTGGCGCCGCGAGAGGGGCAGGTTATCAGCTCTGATGGCGATGCTTACACCGACTTCAGGTTTGTACGGCGCGGTAAATAATCCGCGTGGAAACGGAACGCAGACGCAAGCGCAAGCAACTCCCACCGATACGCCTGCAACATCATCGAGCAACCCGCTACAGCCGAATTACATCAACAATGTCGCGACTGGACAGGCTGCGACGACGAACGTCAACACGAGTCCGCAACAAACACTCGCGATGATTATGCAAGGGTTTGCACCGCAGGCTGCACAGTCTACGGCGGCTCTGAACGACACGCTTGCGGCAATGGGCATTGTTGGCGGCGGAGCACAGGACGCGCAAACGCTTTTGCAATCGAACCTGGCGTCTGCGCTTGCCGGGCAACTTGCTCCGGCCGTGGAAAATTCACAAGCCCTCAGTTTGAATCAAGCGCAAGGCAACGCGCAGGGAGCAAATTCGATGACGGCGCTTAATACGGGGGCGCTGAATAACGCGAATCAATACAACGCGACGGCGGCAAATTCGTCGGGTCAAGACCTTGCCTCGCTAATGATGCAAGCCTACCTCGGTCAACTTGGCGCGGTGAGCGGCACAAATCAAGAGGGACTTGCTGGATCGAACCAACTTGCCAACGATGAGGCAAATAATTTCTCGTATACTCCGGGAACCAATTACCTAAACGACGCCGCTGGATTAGCGGGCTTAGCTTCGCTGTTTATGAAGAAGTAATATGCCATATCAATTAGATCGAGGAACAACTCCCATCGAAGGATTGATAGGATTAGCTGCAACCGTTGCGGGCATCAATTTCCAAAATAAACAGGCCGAAGCAGTGCAACAGAGACAGGCAGAAATTGACAAACAAAACGCCGTCCTCGCAGCCGCTCAGATTGGAAACTATCAGAGTGAAGCCGAGAAAAATAAAGCTCAAATTGGGGTCGATCAGTCTACAATCAAAAAGAACGCTGCCTATAATCGGACGCTTGGCCTCGATGCAAATGGAAATCCGCTCAATGTTAATACAAGCGGTATTGAATTGCAGCCTGGCAATAAAGGCAAAAAAACTCCGGTCACGTTAGCCCAGCAATACGCGGCTACGTTAACGGCGTATCAGCGCTACGCGAAGCAGGGCGTCAATGACCAGCACAATCCGTATTTCTCAAACCTCGTTGCTTTGCGCGGCTTAATGATGCAGCATCAAAAAGACCAGGACGCCGCTCTTGCTGAGGTGCAGCGTCAAAAAGATCGCATCGAACTAAAGAAAACGATTCCAGGGAAAGCGCCAAGTTCCGCACGAGGACGCTCCACGCAAAGTGTCGATGCCGATGCCGCTGCTTATGCGGAATCAGAGATTAGCAAATCGCCGAATCCCCTTGCAACTGCCGCGCACATTGCGGCTATTGCGGTAACGCACGGTGCATCCCCGAAGACCGTGCAAGTGATTAGGGATTACGGAACCTATTATTCCGGGAAGAAAAATACACCGCTACGGACAAACGCAGCCTCTAGTCCGTTTGGTAACGCTCCACAGTGAGTCAACTTTCCGACGCCATCGCGCTCGCCGCTAAAAAGAATCCCATTCTTGGCTTGCCTATAACGCAACAGTCCGAGGGTCTTTCCGCGCAGCTTGCGGCGAAAAAAAAACTGAATGCTCCACAGATTCGCGCATCGGTTGCTCGTCAAGAGCAGCGCGGTAAAGCTACAAGCGCAGCCGACGCCAAGCCCGTCAACGATTTTCTATCGCATGCATACAATGTGCTCGAAACGCCGCTCTCGTTAACTGGAGCACTTATGCTTGGGCACGAACGCGACGTGCAACAAGGTAAGCCGGAATCTTTATGGACCGGTTTTGGTGGACAGACGATGGCGAATGCACGGCGCCTGCTCTCGCAAGGGAAGCTCGGAGAACTTGCACAGCGGTATTCCACTACCTCACTTGCCGCGAATAAAGCTCGCGCGCAGGCTGGGGATGTCGGGGCAAAATACTTTCAGAAACATCCCTCGCAATTTGGGGCACTCGCGTTTGGTGAAGAGTTTGCCAATCCGGGAAATGCCGTTGCCGGTCGCGTTTTGGGCCTTCTCGGGAAAGGTGCCAAAGCCGGACTCACTGCTGGCGGTAAGGCTGCAGCTCGCGTCGTGTCACACCCGGCGACAAAACGAACACTCGGTGTCCTTGGTGAAGTTTCGACGGCCAACCGTTTCGGAGAAGTACGCCAAGCTGCAGCCGATGAGGCCGCGCGTCATGGTGGAAATCCCGAGGCGGCAGCAAATCATGCCGACGTTGTAAGCCGCAAGTTGGCTGCAGTTCCCCAACGCGCAAAATCTGTTTCCCAGCACATCACAAGCGAAGTATTTAAGGGTCTAAGCAAAGACGAACAACTCGCGGTTGTTGACAAAATTGAAGGCATGACACCGCAGATAAAGCTCTCTCCCGAGCGCGAGGCTTTAATAAATACGCGCGTCCAGGCCTATCGTCATTTCCGTGCAAAGCTCGACACGCTCACAAAAAACTCTGGATACGCGCAAGACTCTTCTTTCTGGCACGGGCCGACGTATTTTCCTCGCGCCGGTCACACACTTGCACCGGACCTTGGCGAAGAGGGCATCGAAGAAGAACTTGCCTCACGGCGTTCTCGCGGTGGTGTCAATGTACGCAAAGAAACGCTGGGTGCGAATAAGGAACGTACCTATCCTACTCGGCAACATGCAGCAGCAAACACCGAAGTGAATCCAGAGTGGACTCCGGCTGAAGCGCTAGAGAAGCACATTACCAATCGAGTCCAAAACGCGGGCATTGAAATTGGAATGAAGCGCTTGAAAAGTCTCGGCCTTGTTGACGACGCGCGGCAAGATTTTCTTCCGACAACGCAGATCGGAACGTTACGCACGTTCGGTTCGCCGACGCTAAGGACGAGTCGCATTCATCCAGCGGTAGCGTCGCTCGTTGAAGATTTGACACCAAAGGGAACGTCGCACGGACTTGCATCACCCTTTTCAGCACTTGCTTCCGTAGGCCGATTTGCGAATCGTGCCGCCGCAAAACTCCAGGTAAGCAATCCGCTCTATCATCCGATTGTTAATGTCGGTCAAAATACCGTTGCACAAGCGTTGACCGGAAACCTAAATCCAATTGAGTACCTCAAAGGGCTTGCTTCAAAAGGACGTTCAGCGATAGAAGCTGGAGCAGATATTCCATATTCTGAGCATGGCGAGGTTGCGGATAGCTTGCGTCCATGGAGCGACCTTACCAAGAAAGAGAAACTCGGCCGTGCTGCGCAAATTCCGGGCAAAGCGGTTAATGCGGTTACTAATCGTGCGCTCTACAAGTACATTCAACCGCGCATGGCTGAAGGCGCGTTTCGCGGGCTCAAAGGCAAACTTGGTAGTGACCGCGCGGCGCTCGTCACGCGACAGATACTTGGTGAACCGGAGAACATTCCGTCTAGCATGGAAGGTGCGTCGCAAGCCTTCATGTTCCCACATTGGAATCTTTCGCAGATTCGGTTGTGGTCCAAGTTGCTTGCAGAACATCCGCAGTTGTACATGGCTCCCCATTCTGCCGTGAACGCACGTAATCTCTCGCGTGGTGTAAGCCCGCAGCAGAGCGATTGGGGAACGCTCGTTCCACCGATCGTTCTTGGTAAAGATAAGCGTGGCAACGATGTTGTTCTGCCGATTCCCGGCCCGGCGAATAAACTACTCGGATTAGCTGACATTGCCGGAAACCTGGCTACGGGTCAAGCAAACGGAAAAGAAATCGAAAAGACGGCTTTGAATATGTCGAATCCACTTTTGAACCTTGCTGGACGCGCATATGCAACGGACATCAAGGCCCCTGGACCGGCAAATAGCACGCGATTGTATGATCGTGACGCTCCACCAACTGCAGGCGGGCCTGGCCTTGCAACACTCAAGGCACTTGCACAGCGGTATTCTCCTGCGCGTGGTGGACTCGCGAACCCGCTGGGTCTCGTTGGCTTGCAACCGTATTCGCGCATGTCAGATAAGCGCGGAAAGTGGGAGTATAAAGTCGATCAAATGCTGCGTAACGGCTACGATTGGAACGGACACTTCTATCCTGGCATTGACGAAGTTCGCAAAAAAATCGCTGCAGCAAAATATTCCGGTCAAGATTACTTTCTGTGGGGCAAGAACCAAACGAAAGTTCCGATCGCACAAGCCGAAAAATACGCCGACAAAATGTACGAAAAACTTCTCAAGCTTGCGCCCGAATATGAAGGTGTCTCGCCGTGAATCAGAGGTGTGATGGGTGAAGAGCAACCGGGGGAAAACGTTCAGCTTGCGTTACTGGAGTATCGTATGACGGCGCTTGAAAAGCGGCAGGAAACTGACACGCGCAATCTTCGCGTTGATTTTCAAAACGAAGCAAAAGAAATGCGGGCTGCTTTGGCGCGGCGCGATACGATGGCAATTGGCACACTGGGGGCAGCGGTTATAGCAATGGTTGGCATAATCGTTGACATCATCTTAAAGATTCACCAATGAAAGGCAGTAATCTATGATTCATGGAATCAGCGCTACTACGCTTCCCGATGGATTCCCGTATAAGGCAATCATCGAGGACTTGTGTGGCAGCACGTTCTTTCCGTGCCTTGTCGGGGCGATTAAGCTCAACGAAACGGGAACTGGCTTCGGTCCGGTGACGGAGAATGATATTTCCGGCGACGGCGGACGAGGCGTGATGCAGCTCACGTCGAGCTATCCGTCAAATTGGCAAGACCCGAAAGCGAATATCCGTTACGCTATCAAACATTTTCTTGTCCCGGCAATGAATGAATGGAGCAGCGAACTGCAGGGCGATGACCTCGTCCGCGCTATCGCTGCAACGTACAATGCGGGCTTGGGTAATGCACAGGCCGGGCACAAAATTGGCGACATCGACGCGTACACAACGAATCGGTACGGCGAGCGCTGCTTAAAGCGCTATCAGGCATTGCTGCAGGGCATGGTCGAATGATTAAAATCCTCTGTTATTTCCGCGACCAAATCAAAGCGTTTCATGCGTTCATTGACACGCTATCGCCGCCGTGGAAAACAACGTACTACGCCATCGAATCCGCCGCGTTACTTTCGACGGCAACAATGGTAGGAAACTATTATTTTTGCCTTACGAACGGCACGCATTTCAATTGGCCTAGTCAGTTGCACGAATTCCAAATCGCCGTGCAGCTTGGCGTCGTCAAAGCGATTTGGGACCTCTTCAAACAACTTGGACAACCCGCGACTACGTCGCAGAAAGACACACCATGAACATCACCATTATCGGAGAGGCGATTCTTGTCGTTCTCCAATCCTGGAAGTCGGGCGAACCATTGCTCGAAAACATCGTCAATCTCATCGTGGCCTTCTCGAAGGTTTCGAATCTATCTAACTCCCCGCTCCTCAAAGCGGTGTTCCAAGTGGCAACCGAAGCGGAGGCCGGAAACGCGAACCTGCAAAACGGACAGGCCGCAGTTATTGCGAGCGATACGATCGACGGTGTGGATTACACTGCAGTTATCGTGAAGAACAACTCAACGGCTGGCGCGGCACTCGGTTTAGGGGTGGCTCCGGTCGCCGCATCTGGGACCTAATCATGTCGAAAAAAGTAAAAGAATCCGAAGGTAAAGAGCGGTTTCTTAAGATGGTCGAGTCGCGCAAAAACAAAGGGCGCGGCTCCAAGGGCCGCAAGGGCTCTCGCAAGAGATAGTTTACGCCGGAAGCGTCGCCCGGCGCTTTCGGGGTATCCCCGCTCGAGAAAGACCTGCGTCCTGAAGTGCTATCTGCAACTCGGGCCATTCCACGCGAATAGGCGCTACGCGCGTCCGTGGCTTGCCCATGCGGTAGATGCGCGGATACGAGCCGATAGCTGAGCACAGTTCGCGATTCAACCGGTTACGTGTGCGGACATCAGCTTTCTCATAGAGACGGCCATACGTCGTCAGGACCTGGCGTAAGAGGTTGGGGTCGCGTTGCTCTGGCTTGGCACTAGCAAGTTCGCTAAGAACTGCCGCACGGGCCGCCTGGAGCGTTGCTTCATCGGCGTGCGCTTCCTGGAGGAGTCGCTGCGCCTGCGCGGCGAGCGCGGTGTCTTTAGCCGCCAGTAGGTCGAATGCCGCATCGCGCCGGGCCTTGAGTTTCGCGGCGTCTTGGTCGAGTTTTGCCAGTCGCCGTTCGAGTTTGTGCCTGGGACTCTTCTCCTCGGCGCTTTGGCCACTCGCCCACTCCTGGATGACGTTTTCATCGAAGAGCATCCGGGAGACCATTTCTTTCCACAACGGTGCGATGCGAAATATGCCCACAGAAAACGAACGTTTAGGGTGAGCGCTGTTCACGACGGTGTTCCGATTATGCGGGCAAAGCAGAGAGTAGAGGCCGGATGGCTTGGCCGTCATTCGCCGCTCGAAGCCAGCATCGTGGCATTCGCCGCACAGAAACACTCCGCCGAACTCGTGCACATGCCGAATGCTGCGTCCGAAGCGGCGTTTAAGCTCGGCTAAGATGCGCGTGAGTTGCTCCTGCGTTGCCATCGTGCGCACGCCCGCAATGACGAATGAGTGGTTTTCAAGGAGCCTACGAATACCGGAATAGGTGTGCGGGGCCTTTGCATCCATCGCACCGATAAACTTGGCGATTTCCGCAAGTTTGGCCCCGGCAACGAACTTCGCGTCGATCTCCGTGATAATCCATGCCCGCTCGGGGTCGGGAACGAGTCGGTCGCCCTCTTTGAGTAGCCCGAATGGCGGATTGTTCGTGAGCGTTGCTCCGCGCTCTCTGCGGCCCTCGTAGGCTCGACGAATGCGTTTGCGAATGCGGCGGCGCTCGGCCTCGGCAGTCGTGAATTCATCGACGACGTCGGCCCAGTCACGGTCCAGATTCAAATCAAGGGGCTTGTCACGATGCCAGTCTATTGGGAGCAGCCCGACGCCGTGCGATCGTAGTTCTTCTATGAGGTTTAGGCCATCGCGCAAAGACCGTGTGAATCTGTCCATCGCATCTATAATCACCGCGTCCACCTTTAGGCGGGGCAATTCTTTGAGCATCCGGGAGAACTCTTCCCGGCCTTCGATTGTACCGGCGGATGCACTCTCGCGGTAAGCACGTACGCGCGTGTTTCCGGTGCGCTCCAGCCAGCGGGTGAAGGCCCGCTCTTGGTTCTGCAGGCTCTGGCCGTCTGTCTCCTGGCTTAAACTGCTGACCCTGCTATACGAAACTACACGCATCACCAACCCCAGAAGAAGCGATATTGCGGCTTACAGAAAAACTTGTGTGTGACGGACGCATCGCCCCACTTCATGGCCTCCAAGCAGCTCCTATCACTGAGAAACGATACGACAGGAACGATGCCCTTCGTATCCATGCCTTCGAAACGGGTAGCTGCTGCAATGCGCTTAGGGTGTCGCCACTCATAACCCGTAAAATCATAGAGATTAAAAACTAGCGCTATGTGAGGACGGAATATCAAGAAGCTAAGCAACGACAAAGCCGTTAAAACATACAAAATTGTCCGCATTAGTTCGAATCGGAGGTTATTACATCGCTTCCTATCGGTTGCGGCTGTTCATCAGTTTTTACAGCACAGGCGGTTTGAGGATGGTCTACTGAAGCGGCGTATTTCTGGCCCTTGATAATCTCAACGTCTTGATGGCTGCCCCAAAGACCTTGGCGACGTCGATATTCGCTTCGATCGAAGGCCAATTCCAAGGTTGACCCGCAAAACGTATAAACCCGATCGACGCTAACGCGCAAATTAGCAGCATGATAGCCGATTCCGTAGGGACCTCCAGAGGAGCCTTTTTGACCTTCTTCAACTTGGCCTTCGGCAATGTCGCCCGCTTTTGCAATGAGATATCCACTCACAACGAAGTCCTGGGCGATTTCGTAGCGGATTTTCTCTCCGGTCGCAGCCGAATAGGAATTGATGCCCTGAGTGGTGCGTACAACTATTGATTCGTCTTTAGGCACAACCACCTGAACGACGCCGATAAGGGGCTTGGCCTCCAAAACAATGGGTGTAGGGGATACTGACGGAGCCGATGTTGCTCCCATAAGAGCGAAGGCGACGAGGGCAACTAAGCGTTTCATGAGATTTCCTTTCTCTACAGGCAGTAAACAAGGAGGCGAACAGGAGTTCGGAGTATCGTTGGCGGTCCGGAGGGCGAATGATGGAAAATGGCGATGAAGCGGACGTATTCACTACGATTGAGATGCTCGTGGAGAGGGCCCGCTACCGGCTGCAACTAGGCCCGATTTCAGGTCCTTCACTTCGCGGTTTAACAAAACCAGAGCCCTCGAAAGGTCATCAAAGCTTGCCGCAGCCTCGTTTCCGGCAAGGATTTCCTCCAAATGTGGTCCCTCTCTCCCGTGGCCGTAAATACCGGGATCGACGTGACGTAGCGAAGTTGGAGGCGCAGCCCTCGTCAGAAGCTCATCCGCAGTGACCCTGAGGACGGCCGCGAGAGAGGCAATATAATGCGTTTCGGGAAGACCTTTTTCGTTTTCCCAATCGGAAATGGAGTTGCGGCTAACCCCGATTTGCTTAGCAAGTTCGTCTTGGGACATACGTAGCCGCTCCCGAAACCGGACAAGGTTCGGACCAAGGATTTGCATTGTAGCTAGGCGCCGTTTCTTGAGCCTCTCCTGAGATTCCACGGATGTAATGTTCGTGGTACAACC
>Ga0134125_10002036_pt1 | contig 24242 bp, 14 predicted proteins | sample KB31751_FD_96464 | JGI IMG/M metagenome (GOLD analysis project Ga0134125, IMG submission 96464) | Terrestrial soil microbial communities with excess Nitrogen fertilizer from Kellogg Biological Station, Michigan, USA - KB3-175-1 | ecosystem: Environmental > Terrestrial > Soil > Unclassified ...
CGCGCGAAGGCCTGTGAGGCTGCATAGCTTGACGGATCGTGCAGCGCGGCGAATTCCTGTTTGGGCTGGCGGATATCGGCGAAGAGCGCGTGAAAATTGGCATGGTAAGCGCGCACCTGCACCGCGGCTTCCCAAATACCGATTTCTTCCAGTTCTTGGGTGCGATGGTAGACCACTTCAGCATGGGCGGTAGCGAGCGACCGGCCCGCGTACCAGGCGCCTCGGTCCGGTCCGTTAAAGCGGCCGCCTTCGGCCCGCGGATGGCAGAACGCCGCCATGACGACGGATGACATTGGCTCGCCGATTACCCACTCTTCTTCTGGAAGGCGGTGGAGCGTGCCCAGTTCCGTAGAGATGCGATCGTTAGTCCAGGTTTCGAGTTCAATAATGGCGTCGAGGTCTGCGGGACTTGCCACCTGATCGAGAATGCCGGCCGTCGGATAGCGGCTGGGCACCAAACGGACGGTGTTTACAAACCGAATGGGGGAGAACGGTGGATTCCATTCAACCGCGGCGGCCATCGAGCAAGCGCCTCACCTGAAAGAGTCCGTCAATTCCGCCGTCCATCATGAGCTGGAGAGCGGGTCGGCCGCCAAATAATTCGTTTGCGTTCGGCATTCGTATCCAGTTGTCGGCCAGCGCGTCGCTTGGATAAAGAATATGGAGGGCTTTATAGATTCCGAGGAGGAGCGACACGCGCGTCAACGTGTCGTAGGACAGGGTGCCAATTTGGCCGGCCTTGTATTTGTGATAGGTGGATGCGGCGGGAAAGCCAAGCAGTGCGAGTTGTTCCTTCACGGAGAGTCCCCAGGCATGGGCGACATTAAAGAAGGTGCGGACGGCGGGGGCTGAGAGCCGCTTGCGAACCTGCGGCGAGTGGCGGCCATCGAGCGGAATGGCGGCAAATTCCTTCTGGCGGAGGGCGCGTGCCATTGGTCTATATCTGGATTATAGTCTCCAGATATGGAGTTAGCAAGTGACTTGGTTCCGAGCCACGACCGCGAGGGAGTGGTCACAGACGATCTTATCCTGGCTCCGCTAATGGCATCCGTTACACTAGGGAGTTTGAGCTTTTAGCGCCTGCACACAGAATCCTCGTGCCTCGGTATTGGGGTGAAACCCGTCGGGTCTGAGTCACGTCAGGGGTGTTTTCGCGCAGCATGGAAAGGAATTGCCCGTAGATGAACGGTACCAGGCTACTCTGCCTGCCTGTGCAAATTTTGCCTGTTCTAACCCTTGTTGGTTTTTGCTTCGCTGGTACCGGGGCTGCGTTCGCCATGCCGCAATCCGCTCCGGCTTCTCAGGGGCAGCAGGCGCCTCAGCAGCAAACTCCTCAGCAAGCCCAACCACCAGCTCCAAAGCCTGCGCCCACACAGCCAAATCAGCCGAAGTCCACTCCTTCGCAACAGAATCCGTTCGAGACTGTGCCGGAAGCGCAACAGCCGCAGAAGCCCAAGGAGCAGCCGGGCAAGAGCAATGCGGGACTTATTGAAAGCATCGAGTTCCGAGGCCAGCGCCGGATCCCGCAAGATACCCTTCGGGCGATGATTCTGAGCCGTACTGGCGATCCCTACAGCGCGGATGCGGTCCACCGCGATTTCATGGCGCTGTGGAACAGCGGGCGTTTCGACGATCTTAAAGTCGAGAAGCGCACTGCTCCCGACGGGGGCATCATTATTAGGTTCCTGGTGACGGAGCGCCGCGTCATCCGCAGCATCGATTACACCGGCAACAAGTCGATTTCGAAATCGGAAATTCTTGACCGTTTCAAGGACCGCAAGGTCGGCCTCTCGCCGGAATCGCAATACGATCCAGGTAAAGTGCAGCGCGCGAAAAACGTACTGCAGGAGTTCGAAGCCGAGCGCGGCCGCCAGTATGCGACAGTGACGCCGGAAGTGCGGCAGGTACCTCCGTCATCGGTTGAGGTCAACTTCAAGATCGATGAAGGGCCGAAGGTGAAGGTCGGCAAGATCGACATTGAGGGAAATAAAGCATTTAGCGATCGCGCGGTGCGGCGGGCGATGAAGAACTTGAAGCCGATCGGCATTCCTCGCTCCATTCTGTTCGAGAGCCTGTTTGCGCGCACGTACGATTCGACAAAGCTTGATGAAGATTCAGAACGTATCCGGATGGCGTATCAATCGAAGGGCTACTACACGGCCCACGTGGTGGACCACACGGTTAATATTCACGACGTAGGCGGCCACGGATTTAGAATTCCTATTCTCAAGCCGAACAGAATCGGCAAGCACGCCGATATTACGATGACGGTGGAAGAAGGCGAGAAGTATTATCTGCGCAACTTCAACTTCGTCGGCATGAAGCTGTTCCGCACGCCGGACCTGATTGCGAAGCAGGTTTTCGGGATGGGGCCGGGCGATGTTTTCTCCACTGAGAAGCTGCAGAAGGGCATTGAAAACCTGCGCAAGTTGTATGGGGATTTCGGCTACATCGATTTCGTTCCGGAGCCCGATCCCGAGCCGGTGCCGAGCTCCAACAAGATCGACTTGACGATCAATGTCGATGAGGGCCACCAGTTTTTTGTGCGGCGTATCGATTTTCAGGGCAACCACACCACGCGCGACAAGGTGATCCGGCGCGAGTTGCTGATTGACGAAGGCGACCTTTACAGCCAGCGACTCTGGGACACCAGTATTCTGCGCCTTAATCAGCTTGGCTTCTTCGAGCAATTGAAGCCGGAGGACGCAACACAGATTACGCGTGACACGAAGAACAACACGGTCGATCTTTTGCTGAAGCTGAAGGAGCGCGGTAAGAATTCCATTCAGTTAAATGGCGGCGTGTCTGGCATTGCCGGTAGCTTTATCGGATTCTCCTACTCCACCCGCAACTTCCTCGGCTTGGGTGAAACACTCAGCCTCGATAGCCAAATTGGCAGCCGCCTGGATGCGGTCACGCTAGGCTTTACAGAACCCTATTTGTTCGATAAGCCGATTCAGGCCGGGTTCACCGTTTATCTGCAGCGGTTTAATTACGATCAGGCGCGCGAAGCTTCAATCTTCAGCGGTCAAAACCTGATTTCGTATTACAACTCCATCGGAGCTAGTAACCTTCTGAACTATGTCTCGAATGGTTACGGATTCACGGCATTCGCGACACATGCAATTAAGCGCAGCTTCGAGCGCGTCGGGCTGACGTATGGTTTCGACGTGCAGAGCGTCAAGCCGATAAGCGCAAGTGCTCAAACGTATTTTCAATATTTGAATTTTCAGGGCCTGAGCGGTTCTACCAACCGGCTGAGCGGCATCCGGACGAGTAAGTTCACGCCAACGTATTCGTATAATTCGACCGATAGCCCGATCGCGCCGACACGCGGGTTGCGCCTGAATGCCTCATTCGGCGTGGCCGGCACGGCGCTCGGCGGGAACGTGAATACGACGGAGCCAGTGCTCGATGCGGCGTATTTCCGCAGGGGACTTTTTAAGGGCAACGTGATGGCGTTCCATCTTTATGGCCGTTACATTGCCGGGTATGGCGGGCGGGTTGCTCCCCCATTCTCCCGCTACTACATGGGCGGGGAAAACGACGTTCGCGGATTCGATCTGTGGTCCATCAGCCCGGCCGTTTATATTCCGACCAGCCAAACGGTTCCGATCTACAACAAGGATGGAACGCCGCGCACCCAGCAGGTGGTGAACAGCGACGGACAAGTGGGTACTGTTGGTGCGCAGATGACGATCCCGACGTACACGATTGTCTTCCCCGGCGGCGATACCTCGGCGGTATTTAATTTTGAGTACCGGATTCCGCTTTTTGGGCCGGTGACACTTGCTCCGTTCTTCGATGCCGGAATGAACCGCATTTCGCGGTCGGACCAGCTTCAGCTCGACCCGGTACAGGTTGACTATCTGCACGGGCTCTTTCCTCAACAGGATTTCGGTACGAAGGCGCTGGTTGTGGGAGCGACCCAGGCGATTCGCACATCGACCGGGCTCGAAATTCAGGTGGTGATGCCGGTGGTGAATGCTCCTTTCCGGGTCTATTTTGCATATAATCCGAATATTGTCCGGACCAATCTGCAAACTCCATTCCCGGCCCCGCCAGCCTATTTCCCGAATACGACGACGTATCAAAATGCGCTTGCTTTGTACGGGAGGAGCTATCCGTACGATGAGCGGACCACAACGTTCCGGTTCACGATCGGCCGGACATTCTAGCCCGGAATGAACAATAGCGAGAAAGAAAGTTTTTTGCACTACGAGGGAAGGATTTAGAAGTACATGGTAATGAGAAGCAGTTTGCTCGCGGTGCTTGCCGCGGCTTGTATGGCGTGTGGCGCCTACGCGCAGACCCCGACGAAGATCGCCGTCATCAGTTTTCAGGGTGCGATTATCGGCACGAAAGACGGTCAAAAGGCCGCGAAAGAGCTGGAAACGAAGTTTGCGCCGAAGAAGAAACAATTGAGCGATCAGCAGACGGAACTCCAATCGCTGAACGACCAGCTTCGCAAGGGCAGCAACACGATGAGCCAGGATAAGCAGGCCCAGCTTGAGCGCGAAGTGGAAGAGAAGAATAAACGTTTGCAGCGTGACACGCAGGATGCTAACGACGAATGGAACGCCGAACAGCAGCGGCTATTGCAGTCGTTAGGCCAGCGGCTGATCGCGGTGGTTACGAAGTACGCCAAGGATAACGGTTACACGATGGTGGTGGATGTGAGCAATCCGAACACGCCGGTGCTGTATGCATCAAGCGCGATCGACATCACGCAGGACATTATTTCGTTGTACGACAAGACATCGGTGAACGGTGGTCCGGCCAGTGTGCCGGCAGCGCCAGGAACGCCCGCGCCGAAGCCGAGCACCCCAGCGCCGGGAACGCCGGCGAAGAAGTAGGAAGGATATTCGCGTGTGAGAGGCGGCGTGAGACGCCGCCTGCAGCCCACGGGGCCGCCCCACCAATCCTCAACTGACCACATCCTAAATTAGATACTCTGCAACAACTCCAGGATTTCCGCTTCGGAGTTGCCGGTGTTGCGCGGCTGATTGCCGAATGTCGACCTGATCGCCTTACCGTCCCCGGTTTGCAGTTGGCCGGTATGGTAGCGGTAGATATAATCGGGATCTTTCAAAAGGTTGCCGGTGAGAATGGCGACTATGTTCTCGCCCTTTTTTACGGCGCCGCTCGCTACCAATTTTTTCAAGCCCGCGAGCGTGGATGCGGAAGCGGGCTCGCAGCCGATGCCGCTTCGACCGATGACGGCTTTGGCGTCCGCGATCTCCTGTTCCGAGACAAATTCCACCAGGCCTTCGGTTGCCTGAAGAACGGACCACGCCTTGGGCCACGAGACCGGATCGCCGATCCGTATTGCGGTGGCGAGTGTTTCAGGCGACCCTACGGGAACGAACGCCCCTTGCGCCGGCGCGCGCATGAAGTGATAGAACGGGGCGGAGCCTTCGGCTTGCACAACCGCAATACGAGGCAGGCTACGAATCAAACCGAGTTCGCGCATTTCCAAGAAGCCTTTGCCGAAAGCGGCACAGTTGCCGAGGTTGCCGCCGGGCATCACCACCCAATCGGGCACTTCCCAGTCAAGCTGATCGAGCAGCTCGATTGCCATCGTCTTCTGGCCTTCAATACGGAATGGGTTGATGGAATTCAGCACGTAGATATCGGATTGCTCGGCAACGCGGCGCACGAGCGCCAGGATTTGATCGAAATTGGCATCCACCTGAAGCGTGATGGCTCCGTATTCGAGCGCTTGCGAAAGTTTGCCGAACGAGATTTTCCCCTGGGGCAGAAAGATGATCGGCGTGAGACCGGCGCGGCTGGCATAAGCGGCCATAGAGGCGGAAGTATTGCCGGTGGAAACGCAAGCGACGCGCTTTTTGCCGAGATGCACGGCTTGCGAGACGCCGCAGGTCATTCCGTTGTCTTTAAAAGAGCCCGTGGGGTTGAAGCCTTGGTGCTTAAACGTGATTGCGTCGAGCCCGGCGTAGCGTGCGGCGCGCGGGGAATCGAGCATTGGCGTAGCGCCTTCGCGCAATGTAACAACCGCGGAATAATCTTCGAGAAACGGAAGGGCTTCGCGATAGCGCCAGACGCCGCTCTGATTTAAGGGCGCGTTGTCTATGCGGCGTTCGCGCCAAAGTTCTTTCCAGCCGGACGTGTTCCCGGTTTCCCACTCGTACTGCACTTCCAGGAGGCCGCCGCACGCCGGGCACGTATAAATTGTTTCGGTGATGGGATACTTCGCGCGGCACTCGGCGCGAAAGCAGACCAGATACGAGACCATGAGCCTCCATTATAGGGAGCGCAAAAAAGGCCCGCCGGAGCGGGCCGTGTAAGCGAAGGTGGTGGGTAGCAATCAGAAGTTCAGTTTCAAGGCGAATTGAACCAGCCGCGGCTGATTAGCCACGCCTGTCACAATCCCATAGTTACTGGATCCCACGGTCTGGCCTGGGAAGGAAAACTGCGTCCGGTTAAAGAGATTGAAGAACTCGGCCCGGAACTGTACATATCGGGCGCCACTCTCGCCGAAGGTAAAGTTTTTGAACGCCGAGAAATCCCAGTTAGCGATACCCGCCGCGCGAAGGTTCGGGTCGGTGCGGCTTTCGCTGCCGAATGTGTAAGGAGCGGGCAACACGAAGCAATCGGTGTTGAACCAGCCATTGAGGCGCGATTGAGCCGAGCCGGAAACAGACTTCTCGCAGCCGGGAACAACGTTGGGCCGCGAGCCGCCGCCGAAGGAGTGCGTTTGGTTTGAATTGGTGCCGAAGTGCAGCGGGAAGCCGCTTTGAATGGTGGTTGTGCCGCCGACACCCCATCCGCCGACAGCCGCGTTCACGAAGCCGTTCGAATTCGCCAGATATTTTCGGCCGCGTCCCACGGGCACGTCCATGATGTAGCTGACCACGAGGCGATGCGGAACATCAAATGACGCCAGGGACTTTTCCAGGCGGAGATTGTTGTAATTCTGTAGGCCGCCGGTGCCGCCACTTTCGAGCCACCCGGTGAGTGTGTCGGTATCGCTAATCAGCTTCGCCCAGGTATAAGCCGCAAGGATGGAAGCACCATTCGAAAAGCGCTTTTCGGCCTTTACCTGCAGCGAATTGTAGGTGGAATTGGCAATCCCCGACCCGGCGACTGCCATACCGTTGTACTGCGGAAACGGGCGCAACAACTGGCCCACTTGTACAGTGCCGTTAACGTTGTACAACGAAGCGCTGGGCAGCAGTTGGCTCAGGAAGGGGTTGGCGACGGTTTGAGTGAGGGCGTTTCCCATGGAAAGATATCGATCCGGCAGTTGATCGATTTGCTGCGTGTTCAAGGGCAGATGTGTTCCCTTCGCTCCGCCATACGCAACATCGATCAGGAAACCATTGCCGAACTCCTGTTGGATATCGGCGTTCCACTGCTGTTGATAACCGTAGGGATTATTCAGCATGTTTTCGGTCGCGCCGTTGCCTAGAAGAATTTGGGCATAGCTGGGATTGCGGCCAGGAGGCTGAAGGATGCCGATGGGAAACGGATTATTGGAGACGGCTCCGGGAACGCCGGGATAACCGGATGATGGGATGTTCGTATTGATGGAATTAACCGGATCGTTGTTCGGGGCGCCCGAATTCACGACATCGTTCGGCAGCCAGAAAATGCCGTAGCCCGCATGGAAGACAGTCTTCGATGTGATTTGGAAAGCGGTGCCGACGCGCGGCGCATACTGCATCCAGTTCGGGACGATGTTGCTGCGGTAACTATCGTAAGTTGAATTCACTAAATCGATATTGCCGAGGACATTGATGCCGGCGGAGGCAAGCACCGAGTTCGGCCGGTTTGGATTGAAGAACGTCATGCGGTCGTACCGCTCGGTCCACGGGCCGGCATGTTCCCAACGAACGCCGATATTGAATGTCCAACGCGGCGTAACGTGCCAGCTATCGTTGAAATATACGGCCGGGTAGAGTTGCTGGGCGGCAACTAGCGCCGGTGTTCCCACGTTGCCCGAGGAAGGATAGCCTAGAAGGAACGTAGCCAAGCCCTGGCCGCTCTTTCCCGTGTTGATTCCGTTGGCGGCCGTAAGATCGGGATCGAAATGAAGGATGCCGCTCGGAACATTGCTTTGCGCATAATTATCGGTGAGGCGCATCCACTCGCCGCCGAACTGAAGCGTGTGGCTGCCGGCGATCTTGGTGAAATCCACGGCTATGCGGTAGTTGTCATTCCGGGCGGTAATTACGCTTCCCGTGCCCGCGCTATTGAAGGTATTGGCGGTGTCGAATCCGTTAATGACCGGCACTGGCAGAGCGCGAAATGCGACCTGTGAATTTAGCGAAGCCGGCCAGCCGAGCTGCGTCAGGTCGTAGCCGAGCGTTTTCGGAGTACGGTCGTAGGCGAAGCGCTGATAGCTGGCGTGCACTTCCATAATCAGCGTAGGAGTGAACGAGTACGTATCGCTCAGTACGAAGTTGTTGGTAGTGAATGTTTCGGTACAGCGATCCTGACACACGCCGGTGCCGAATGGATCGATCGGAAGATTCAGATTGCTCCAATACGTATAGCGACCACTGAGATGTTGTTTCTCGGATATGTTCTGATCGATGTGCACGACGGTTTCGTTGTTGTTGCCGCCCTGGCTTGCGTTGCCAACCCAGTTCCCGATGCCATTGGGCGTGGGATTGTTGGGTAGGGGGTAGAGCTTCAAATAGGTAAGCGAGGTGGGATTAATGCGGTTGGCGGGAATCTGATTGCCGGCGAACGGGAGACGGTTGCCGCGCTGAGGAGCCGGGCAATCGGGGTAGCCTGGCGCGCCGGTACCACAGGTTGTCAACGGATCGTAAACCTGACTAAGCGCGCTTAAATCGCCCGCGCGCTCCGCGGCAGTTGGCACGGTTTGGGTGGAAGAGGCGCCCTGGCGCAGGCGGAAGCCTTCATAGTTGACAAAGAAGAAGGTTTTATCTTTGCCGTTATAGAGTTTCGGAATAACGACCGGGCCTCCGATATTGAAACCGAACTGGTTCTGGGTGAAGGCGCCCGTTGGTGTCCCGTTTTTATTGTTGAAGAAGGTATTCGCATTTAGAACTTTGTTGCGCAGGTATTCCCAGGCCGCGCCGTGCAATTCGTTCGTGCCCGATTTCGTCGTGAAATTGACGACGCCGCCGGCGAAACGGCCATATTGCGGCGAAAGATTGCTGGTAGAGACTTTAAATTCCTGCAGCGAGTCCTGAGTAGGAACAAGCGAGGTGAGATTGATATACGCCGAATTGACCGGAGAGCCGTCGAGCCACACAGTGCTCTGGTTGGCCATGCCGCCGCCGATTTGGAAATTGCCCCAGGCAAACGGGTTCGTGCCGTTCGGGTTCTGCATCGACTGACCTTGCGGAACCACCGAGGGCACGAGCGCGACCAGGTTCATCGGGTTTCGGCCATTTAGCGGAAGTTCGTTGGTCTTGCGCTGGTCGATAACCTGGCCGAGCGACGATGTCTCGGTCTGGAGCAGCGGCGTCTGCGCGGTGACTTCCACTGTTTGACTGACGTCGCCAACCTGCAACGCAATGTTGATAGTGGTTGTGGTTTCGGTTTGGACGGTGATGGGCGAGCGTAGGACTTTGTTAAATCCGGACTTGGCAATGGCGACGCTGTACTGGCTCGGCGGCAAATTGAAGAATTGATAGAGGCCATCGCTGTTAGTGGTGGCCGTGCGTCTGGCGTTCGTGCCGAGGTTTGTAAGCGCCACTTCGGTGTTGGCAACGGCGGCGCCGGAAGAATCGGTTACCGTACCAACGATGGAACCGAACGTTGTTTGTGAATAAAGCGGAGCCGTGGCAAGCAGTAGGCACACGAGAACCCCATAAAAAAATGCACGCAAATGTCTCAAATGCACGAAAGTCCCCTATCCGGGGGACAATTTCATCAAATTTTTGACAAGAGCGCAAGAGATTATGCGAACAGAATCAAAATATTTTGAATAAAAATAAAAGGCCATCCGTTGAGGATGGCCTCTTTTCTGATATGCGACCGAATCAGAAGTTTAACCTGAGCGCGAACTGAACGAGCCGAGGGTCATTTGCGACACTTGTCACCTTGCCGAAGTTATCGGCGCCTGCCGTCTGATTGGGGAAGCCGAACTGGGTGCGGTTGAAAATGTTGAAGAATTCGGCCCGGAATTGAATGTAGCGTTGTCCGCTTTCGCCGAACGTGAAATTCTTGAATGCGGAGAAATCCCAATTAGCGATGCCGGCCGCGCGGAGATTGGGATCGGTGCGGCTCTCGTTGCCGTAGGTGAATGTTGGCGGCTGCACGAAGCATCCGGTGTTGAACCATTCGGCAAGCCGGGATTGCGCTGAGCCGGAAACAGACTTATCGCAACCTGCTACGACATTCGGCCGGGATCCGCCGCCATAAGAATTGGTCGTGTTCTTGTTCGTGCCGAAATGCAGCGGGAAGCCGCTTTGCAGAGTAGTAGTACCGCCGACACCCCAGCCGCCGAGTGCGGCATTGACAAAGCCATTCGAAGTCGAGAGGTACTTGCGGCCGCGGCCGACGGGCACGTCCATGATGTAGCTGACGACGAGGCGCTGCGGAACGTCAAATGAAGCGAGCGATTTTTCGCCGCGAAGATTGTTGTAGTCCTGGATGCCGCCGGTGCCGCCCGATTCGAGCCAACCGGTAATGGTATCGGTATCGCTGATGAGTTTTGCCCAAGTATAGGCGGCCAGGATAGAAGCGCCGTTCGAGAAGCGCTTTTCCGCTTTCACTTGTAGGGAGCTATAGGTGGAATTGCCGATGCCCGCGCCTGCGAAGCTAACGCCGGTGTACTGCGGATAGGGCAGCAACAGTTGACCTGCGGATACGGTAGCAGTGTGTAGCGAGGCGGTGGGGCTGAGCGCGCTATAGAACGGATTCGTCACCGTGTTCGTAAGCGCGTTCCCGAGTGCAAGATATTGATCGGGAAGAGTATTTAATTTGAAGCCGTCGATCGGCAAGTGCGTTCCCTTCGCACCGCCGTAAGCGACATCGACGAGGAAGCCGTTGCCGAATTCCTGTTGAATGTCAGCATTCCATTGCTGCGCGTATCCATAGGGGTTGCTGAGGATGGACTCAGTGACGCCGTTGCCGAGCAGCGCTTTTGCGTAACTCGGATCGCGGCCGGGGGGTTGAAGAATGCCGTTCGGGAACGGATTGTTGATGGTTGCTCCTGGAACCCCCTGATATCCGGACGACGGAATCGAAGTACCAATACTGTTGATGGGATCGTTATTCGGCGAGTAATCCCAGGCAACATCGTTGGGCAGCCAGAATATGCCGTAACCGGCATGAAACACGGTCTTCGAGGTGATCTGGAAGGCAGTACCGACGCGCGGCGCATATTGCATCCAGTTCGGAACGATGTTGCTGCGGTAGCTATCGTAGGTGGAATTCACCAGATCGATGTTTCCCGGAACATTGATTCCGGCCGCGGCCAGAACGGAATTGGGTTGTGTCGGATTGAAGAACGACAGACGATCGAAGCGCTCGGTCCAGGGGCCCGAATGTTCCCAACGAAGACCGACGTTGAGGGTCCAACGCGGAGTGACATGCCAATCATCGTTGACGAAGACTGCCGGATAAAGCTGCTGGCCGGCGACGAGAGCGGGCGACGATGCGCTGCCGCTTGACGGATAACCGAGCAGGAAGGTTGCCAGCCCGGCTCCGCCCGTCTGCGTGGTTGCATTCGAGGCAGTGAGATCGGGGTTGAAGTTAAAGATGCCGGTGGGCGTATTGGTCTGAGCATAGTTATGGGTCATGCGCATAAATTCGCCGCCAAATTTGACTGTGTGATTTCCGGCGATCTTCGTGAAGTTCACGGCAATCCGGTAATTGTCATTGCGATCGATGATGACGCTGCCGGCGCCCTGGCTGCCGAAGGTATTGGAGATATCGAAATTGTTGATGACCGGAACAGGCAGATCGCGGAAGACGACTTGCGAATTCAGCGACGCCGGCCAACCGAGCTGAGTCAGGTCGTACCCGAGCGTTTCCGGCGTGCGGTCGTAGCTGAAGCGCTGATAGCTGGCGCGCGCTTCCATAATGAAAGTGGGCGTGAAGGAATACGTGTCGCTGAGAACGAAGTTGTTCGTGTTGAATTTCTCCGTGCAGCGATCCTGGCAGACGCCCGTGCCGAGCGGATCGATCGGCAGATTCAAGTTGCCCCAATACGTATAGCGGGCGCTGATGTGCTGCTTCTCGGAGATGTTCTGATCGATATGGACGACGGTTTCGTTGTTGTTGCCGCCTACGCTGGCGTTCGTGACATAGTTATAGCCTTGGCCCGCCGCATTCGGCATCGGGTAGAGGCCGAGCATCTTGGTAGAAGTGGGATTGATTCGGCTGGTGGGAATCTGATTTCCCGCGAACGGAGTTCGATCGTAGGGTACTTGGCTGCCCGTACATGCGGGTAATCCGGGCGCGCCGGTGCCGCAGGTAGTGAGCGGGTCGTAAATTTGCGCCGAGATGCTGCTCAGGTCACCTCCGCGTTGCGCTGCTGTGGGGACCTCTTGCGTGAAAGACTTGCCTTGGCGTAAGCGGAAGCCCTCGTAGTTTACGAAGAAGAAAGTCTTGTCTTTTCCGTTATAGATTTTCGGAATGACGACCGGACCGCCGAGATTGAAGCCAAATTGATTTTGCGTAAACGCCGGCCGAGGCGTGCCGGCGGCATTGTTGAAAAACGTATTTGAGTTCAACTGCTTGTTACGCAAGTATTCCCATGCCGCGCCATGAAGCTCGTTAGTACCCGATTTCGTGGTGAAGTTGACCACGCCGCCCGCGAATCGCCCGTATTCAGGCGACAAGTTATTGGTGGCTACTTTGAACTCCTGCAATGAGTCTTGTGTCGGAATTAATGCGGTGATGTTGATGTAACTTCCATTTACCGGGGAGCCGTCGAGCCACACCATGCTTTGGTTGGCCATGCCCCCGCCGATTTGATAATTGCCCCAGGCAAACGGATTTTGGCCATTCGGATTGGTCATGGAGCCGCCCTGCGGAACAACAGAAGGTACAAGCGCAACCAGGTTCAACGGATTCCGGCCGTTAAGCGGCAATTCATTGGTCTTGCGCTGATCGACTACTTGGCCCAGCGACGACGTTTCAGTTTGTAGCAGTGGCGTTTGCGCGGTGACCTCGACGGTTTGGCTAACGTCGCCGATCTGCAGCGCGATGTTAATGGTGGTTGTGGTTTCGGTTTGGACCGTGATGGGAGAGCGCAGGACTTTCGTAAATCCGGTCTTGGTAATTTCAACGCTGTATTGGCTCGGCGGCAAGTTAACGAACTGATAAAGACCATCGCTGTTGGTGGTCGCGGTCCGTTTGGTGTTGGTGCCGAGGCTAGTGAGGACAACTTCGGTATTGGGAACGGCGGCCCCGGAAGCATCGGTTACCGTGCCAACGATGGACCCGAAGGTTGTTTGTGAATAGAGAGGATACGCCGTGAGCAGAATGCACACGGCGGCCGTACAAAAAAACGAACACAAATTTCTCATAGATTTCAAAGAGCCCCTGTCTGGGTGAATTCCATCAAAGTTTTGCGCGAAGCGCAATAAAAACTGTGACTAAGACAGGTAAATATTTGTAAAAGAATGAAGCGGGTAGATTGTTGCAATTGCTATCGAGAGTCAGCAGGCAGACAAGGGCAGTGAAGATTTAGCTGCAACTGTTCGGCAGAGGACAGCCCTGCACCCCAAACCGTAGCGAGCTACATCGAAATTGCCGGGCGGAAAATTCCACGGGCGCACTTGGTGGCGGCTTAAAAATACAATTTCAACGCCAACTGAATCTGGCGCGGCGGAAACGCCGAAGTGAATACGCCGAAGCCCGCACCGTTCGACTTCAATGAATTGGGCGTATCGAAGTTGGTCTTGTTCAGGAGGTTGAATGCCTCCGCGCGGAACTGCAGATACCTCGTCTCCGAACCCAGATTGAAATTCTTGTGCAGGCCGAAATCCAGATCGCTGAAGAACGGATTACGCGCGATGTTACGGCCTGCGCTGCCAAACGGACTGAGCACCCCGGGTGTGGAGAATGCCGCCGGGTTTAGATAATTCACCGGATTGCCGCCGCTGAGGTAGAGTGAGGCGCCATTATAGTTCGGCGTCATCGAAACAAGCGGGCTCACTTGCCCTTGTGTGCTTGCATTGTAGGTAATATTCAGTGGCAGGCCCGAGGTTTCCGTATTGATGAGGTCGATGCCCCAGCCGCCGGCGAGCAGGTCGAGCGCGGTGTTTTTGATGTCGAAATGACGGCCGCGTCCCACCGGGATCTCGTAAAGCACCGATAGCGTATCGTTAAACGTCTGATCGTAGCTGGAAATGGCGCGGTTCCCCGCAATGTTGTAAATGTTCACGCGCGAGTTGTCGCCATTGTAATTTTCAAGATGGCCGGGAGCAGTATCGATAGCCTTCGACCATGTGAATGAATTGATGAAATAGAGGCCCATCGAATAGCGCTTTTCGAATTTCGCCTGCAGCGCGTGATAGGTGCTGAATCCGCCGTTGAAAGACTGCTCGATCGTCGTGAAATTTGGAATGGGCCGGCGCGAATTGACAGACGTAAAAGCCGGGTTTCCATTGTAAGTAAGCGCCTGATTGGCATCGGCGAGAATCGTAAGCCCAACGCCATGATTGCCGACATAAGCCAGGTCAAGCAACAGATTATGGCCCAGTTCGCGCTGCACGTCGAAGTGCCAGCTTTGCACATAACTCGTACGAACACTGCCCGGGATATAGCGCACCTGGCTCGTCGCTGTATTAAAGGATTCCGAAGCTGCGAAATTGAGCGGAAATCCCTGCGCGATCGTGCGGAAGCAGGTATTCGCCGGAGCATCGGGAGAAGTGCAGACTCCTTGCGAAGGAAGCTGGTCGACTACGGAATCGACCACAAATGGTCCGTTGTACGCGAGAAGATTTTCTCCGCCCAGCCGGTTAAATTGGACATAGCTGATGCCGTAGCCGCTCCGGATCACGGTCTTCGGAGCCACCTGCCACGCAAGGCCGACGCGCGGAGCCCAGTTATGCGGATCGGGATGGACCAGCGACCGGTTGTAGAGACTGCCGCTCGAAGCATAGATCATTTGCTGAGAAACGGGATCGAAATTGGCGAGCCGGTTGTCGCGCTCGTATTGCGGCGTCGCGAACTCGTAGCGGACACCCAGATTCAGCGTCAGCTTGTCCGTAGCTTTGAAATCGTCCTGTAAGTAGCCGAAGTACATGCGCTGGCGCAGATGAACAACCGGGTTGTTGTTGAGCTCGTAGTGGCTCGGAGCCCCAAACAAAAAATCCGCGATGCTATAAACCTGTTGCTGCACGCCGCTTAATCCTGAGGTCGAACCGACGGCGCTGAAATAGCCGCTGAAACTTTCGGTGCCATACTGCGGATGGAAATCGCTGACTGCCGTATCGATCAACTGATACTCGAATCCCATTTTGAGGCTGTGGCGGCCCACAATTTTTGTGAAGTTCACCTTGGGATCGGCGACAAAGGGATTTTGATATTGAGGATTGCTGGTTTGCCGTCCCAGTTGCGATAGCCCGCCGGCGAAGCTGAGCGACAGAAGTCCTCCCGCAAGCGAGGAATCGTTCGGCTGGTTCAACAGAGTGAGTCCATCCGTGGGCTGTCCGAAAGTCGGTGGAGTTTTGCCGCCGCGAGTATAATCGATGCCCAGCCGCGCTTCGAGAACCGATGTCGCGTTGATCGTATACGTGGACCCGATCACTCCTTGTTTGTTGAAGATATAGACGTTGCCGTTGGAATTGCCGCCGGCGAGACCCGGAATGGAGGACGGATTGAAGATGTTCGTATCGCCCTGGCTATAACGCGCAAAGAACGAAAGCTTCTGATTGACGTAATAGTCGTACCGCACGTCGCCCTTATCGTAGTTCGTTGTATCGGCGGGTGCGGATTTATAGTTATTGGAATTGCCCGGAAGAATCGGGTCCGGCAGCAGTGAATAGACTTTGGCGGCAAATGGAGTGAGCTGCGAAGCCGGGATAATGTTGCCGGGAATGGGAGCGCCCGTGAGCGGATTCTTCAACGCCACGTTGTATCCCGTGAAGTCGCCCTGCTTTTCGGCGGCTGTTGGTAGCGTGGCGTTCAGAACCGAGTGAAACACGCGCCGGAAGCCCTCGTAGTCCGCAAAGAAAAACATCTTGTCCTTAACAATCTTGCCGCCGAATGCCCCGCCGAACTGATTCTGATTGAAGGGAAGAGTGCCGCCGCCGGCAGGCTTAAAAAACCCGACGGAGTTGAGCTTTGTGTTGCGGAGGAACTCCCATATCTCGCCGTGATACTGGTTCGTCCCGCTTTTGATCGTGGCGTTAACAACCGCTCCGGGAGCGCGGCCAAATTCCGCGCTGTAATTATTCGTTTCCGTTTTGAATTCGGCAAGCGCGTCGGGATTGGGCTGAATCACCTGATTCGAGAAGCCCTGATTGCTGGTCCCGTAGGCATTGTTGTCGATGCCGTCTAAAAGAAAATTGTTGTATTCGCTGCGCAGGCCGTTCACGTTGAACGAAGCATCGCGGCTGCTGTCGCTCTGATTTTCGAGATACGATTTCGCGACACCCGGAACCAGTAGCGTCAGGTCAGCATAAGAACGGCCATTCAAGGGAAGGCCGGTGATCTGTTTTGGATTGATAACCTGACCGCGCGAGCTGCTGTCGGTTTCAAGAAGCGAAGCGGCATCGGTGACGGTGATGTTTTGCGACGTGTCCCCAAGTTGCAGCGTCAGATCCACCCGTTGCCGCGCGTTCACCTGCAAATCGAAATCGGCCGTCACCGCGGTTTTGAAGCCCGTCGCTTCCACCGTGACGCGATACGCGCCTAACCGCTCGTTCACAAATTCATAGTTGCCGTTGTTATCTGTCTTCGTCCGGAACACAACACCGGTTCGTGTATCGGTGAGTGTGACGGACGCGCCTGAAACGGCGGCGCCCGTGGGGTCATGAATCGTGCCGAGCACCGTCGCCGATTCAAACTGCCCGAACAGGAGAACCGCCTGCAACAAGAAAAAGCCGCAGAGCAACAGAGATCGTTTCGATCGCGTTAAACACGTGTGCATTGTTATCTTTTTACCAGAAAAAGCGAGATTTAAAAAACAATTCTTTTCAGATTAGCGGAACTTTGTTGCGATCGGATGTCGGCTCTATTTCGGTATGCTGAAACCGGCTCGATAGAGTGGGGCCGCCATTCTTGGCAGCGAGCCGGGCCCTCTGGCGGGGTTTTTCAGATGCGGCCTCGTTTACAGCTACAACTTCCCGAAATTCCAGCGCAGGCCCACATAGCCTCCCGATAGCGTCTGCATAAAGTAGTAGTCGCTTTGGGGAGATGTTTTGAAGTGGAATCCCTTATACGCTCCGATTACGTCGAGCGGCCCAAGCCGGACGGCGGCCGAAGCCTCGGCATCCCAGAGCGTGGCGTGGTGCGGAAGTCCGAATCCGGATGCTTTGCCTTCCAGTCGCAAGTGTTTGCCGAAATCTTTGCTAACGGCGACGCCAAAGGTCGGATAGACAAACGATCGTGTACCGTACCCGGTATTCGGGATTGGCGAGCCGGAACTGTCGTAGCTGATTGGTTTCAGCGGAGCGTCGATGCTGCTGTAAGCAGTGGTATATTGCACTTCCCAAAGGGTCCGAAAGCGAAAGCTGGAGCCGTTCAGTGGAGTGGGCCAGGTAAGAAAATCCCAGGAGACTTTCGCGTTGCGCACGCGATATCGCGTCGCGAGATAATCGCCTGTCGCGAATCCCGTTCCAAACAGCGCGAGGTTGGTTTGCGCGGTCTGATTGCCCGTGCCCACATTCTGGAAGTAGGAAAAATGCAATGAATTTCCTTTGCCCGCCGGCATGCTCAAAATGATGCCGGGCGAGCGGTGCACCTTGCCGGTGAAATCAAGGCCGGTAGAGGTATTCGTCGTGTCGGTGAAGTTCGTTTTCCCACCGCGCAACGCCGGCTCACCGCCCGCAAACCAGTAGAAGATCTCTACGCTGTACGGCTCATTCGGCGTGGTCCCTAACGAAGCTTTGTAGTTTTGCGATGAACCTGGCGGCGGAGCGGTTTGTGTTTGAGAGCCCGACGATGCTGGCTGGCTCGTCTGCTGCGCGGCACCGGGCATAGGCATCCACAAGCCTAACCACAGAACGAGTGTCGCGTAACGGGCAAATTTTTTTAATGGAATCGATCTCAATCGGCAGGCTAAAAGACTTCTATCTGCGTCCGGACACACCTCTACCATAGAGAGGCGTAAATGGGTTAACCTCATTCGTATGTCTCATGACGTATTTCACCACGAGTGCGTTTCGCTGACCCGTCTGTTTTTGTAGTAGATGAAAAATGTAACGCGGCTGTGGATAATTGGCCTATCGCGATTTGCGCAAACGTAACAATCCCAAAAGAGTGAAACCGGCTCCGAGAAGCGCCAGACTTTCCGGCTCCGGCGCGGCAGCGGCAGGCGGTGTGGCATAGGTCGCGGCTAACGCATCGGCGGCATTTTGTGCAATGTATTTGTCCGCCGCTGTCGTCATGTGGTCGTCGTTCCAGAACAGGTATTGATCGGGATTGAGCGTCGTATTCCCAGCCAGGTAATCGGCCCGTGCGTTGTCGGTCACATTCGTGAAGCCATAGTTGCCCGGGTTATTAATCATGTCGTTAAACAACGTAAAGGCATCGACTCTCGTAATCGTAATGAGCGGATACTGCTGCTTCAGTTGCGTGAGGGCCGCGGCATAGTCGGCATTAAAAGTTTGCGATCCTGCCGCAAGACCCGCCTGAACCGCCGTGCTGGCACGGATACCCGAAGGAACTTTATCGAACGAGGGAAGATTCACCCATAGAAAATTGCGTCCGCCCGCGTTATAGAGCTGGCCGATTTGAGCCTGGATATTTTGGACAGCATTTGCGGCGGCGCTGGTGTAGGCGTTCACGTTTGTGCTAGGCGCCACGCTCGTAATGTCGTTGGCCCCACCCCAAAACAGATAGAGGGAATTGGCGCTGGCTTGGCCGAGTCCCAAATAATTATTCACCTGCGTTTGCAAAGACAGGTAAGTGCGATCTTCGCCATAGGTGACCGCGCCGTAATAGGCAAAGTTTGTGCCGCCTGCCGTGGAAGGTGCCGCTATCGGCTTACTGACATCCGTCGCAAGCTGCTCGTGCCAGACGCCCTGTATTTGCGTCGATGGAACGGTATCCGGCCCGTCTGTGTATCGATTCGCTGTGTAGGCGGGCGGGGGATTGGCTCCGTTCACGCCTGTCTGCGGCACGTTTCCCGTATCCGAAACACTATCGCCAAAAACGACAAATTGAGTGAATGGAAGTTCCGCGCCATTCGCCATGGGAACTAGCGCAAGGAAAACTAAAAAGCCGATCCATCGGCCTGCCGTGTATAGCGACACTCTTATTTAATGCCTCTTGCGACGAAGACGCACATATCAAAGCTACCGTACCATGCCTAAAGTTCAATTAAAACGCGCGGAAATACTGGCTAGAGTACTAGCTTCTTCTAATGCCGGTAAATCAAGACCCCCGTGCCGCCGTCGATGATCGCGCGGATGGATCTGTCGGCGATTTTCTTTGCGGTGCTGCTGGGAATGAACAGGATGTCGTTCGCTCTCAGCGTCTGATCTTCGGCCTTGCCCGCGAGGAGTTTCTTTATATCCAATGACTCCTCGGTCCGTTTCCCCGATGCGTCGCTCCGCAAAATAAGCGCCTGAGAAGCCTTCGCCGTTTCCTTCAAGCCTTCCGCCAGTGAAATGGCCTTCAACACGGTGAGGTCGTTCGATTGACCGATCATGAATCCGCCGGCGCGGTTTACATCGCCCACTACATAAACCAGTTGGCCTTTGGGCACGGTCACTACGTCGCCGGGGCTAACCAAAACATTGGCGGCAGGATCGGAGCCTTCCATCAAACCATCGACAGGAATGCTCGCAACAACGTACTTACCTTGAAGCTTCGGACGCAGCGCTTCGGGAAATGTTGCAACCGAAGTCGTCTTGCGCGCAATTGTCAGTGTAGGGCCGGCATCCTTTCGCAACCCTCCCGCCATCGAAATCACTTCGAGCAAGCGTCTGCGGCCGTCGGCCTGCACAACGCCCGGATCGTTCACGGCTCCCAGAACAGTAACAGGTTTGCTCGCGATTTCAACTTGAGAGAAAGATACATGCGGCCTGCGGAATTGGGATTTCAATTTCTGATTGATTGTGTCTTGCAATTGGTCGGCGGTGAGCCCAGCCGCTTGAATGGAGCCGAGTAGCGGTACGCTCACCGAGCCGTCGGCAAGCACTTTCAAAACCCTGTTATCCAACTCGTCGATATCGGGAGCGGCAAGGGTGAGTTCATCCCCGGCGCCAAGCACCGGATCCTCGTGCGCGCTTTGAACCTTCGATGTGGCGGTTTGCTCGGCCTCCGGAGTTTGGCAAAATGCCGGTACACCGAGAGCCAGTACAACGGAGAAAAAGGCAAGAACGTTTTTTGAGCGCATGTGATTCAACCCAAAGACTTAGAAACGCGGAAAGTTGTTGATTGCTAAAGGAGCCGGAAGCGTGAGCGCCCGGCTGGCCGATGTTTTTCACGCCTTCTTACCCTTCATTGTGGCAGATAAGGGCTCGGACGAAATCCCAGGATGCGGAGCCGCGTGCAATACAAAGCCTCCCAGGTATAGACGCTCCACGGATATAAAGCACTGTAGGAAGTTGGCCAAGGGGCGGCATGCATCGCCCACTGAATAGGGTAGCGGCTAAAAATAAGGCTGGCTCGCGGAAGGTGACTTGCCGAACTAATGACTTCCGCCGAGTGCCATTCGTGCGCGCGCATAATGCGGACAGCGTAAAACGCGTTTTGAATCGTATTTTTCGACTGTTTGTCCTCAAAAATTGCGGATTCGGGAACGCCGTGATTCTCCGCGATATGCGCCATCACATCCGATTCGAAGTAGCGGTTGTGGGCCGCGCCGCCGGTCATGATGATATGTGTTGCTTTGCCGGCCTTGTATTCACGTACTCCTTCGAGTGTGCGTTGTTCCTGCTCTGGTCCCGGCGTGCCGTCGGGGTTCGCCGGTGATCCCAGCACAATCAGCGTGTCGAAACGGCTGTTGTTCGTATTGCGCTGCGGGATCGTCCAATAAACCAGGCAAATGAAACTGACTACCAATAGGGGCGCCAATGCGGCGATCAGCAGCCCGCGCTTCAGCCAGAGCATTCCATCCTGTCCGGTACCAGAGGAACTCGCATTTCTCCATCGTCTCAAACGTTACTGACGTACTGAACGCGAACAATATGCAAACTGTCCCGTCGATTTACGAGGTAGCAAACCGCGCGGAATTTTAGATCCATCAGGCAGGGGAATATTTGATGAACCGAAAAGTACTCTGCAGTGGACTGGCTGTTACTGGATTATTCGGCTTGCTGCTAATCAGCGCGGCCTGCGGAAGCAGTAACAATACGAAGCAAGCGGAAAACACCACGCCCGCGGCGGAGCAGCCGCCGGCGAAACCGCCGCTGACCGATGCGGACAAGAGTTTTATGAGCGACGCCGCAAAAGCCGGCTATGCGGAAATTCAACTCGGGAAATTGGCCTTGCAGAAATCGCACAACAAGGACGTAAAAGATTTTGCCCAAACGATAGTTGACGATCACGAGAAGATGGCTGCCGACTTGGCCAAGTTGGCATCGTCGAAATCAGTCACGTTGCCCGATTCAAAATCGCTCGCCGCTTCTTTTTCCGAAGGGAAATTGAAGATGTATTCTGGCCGGCGTTTCGATGAGGCATTCGCATCGAAGATGGTCGATGACCACCAGGATGCTGTCGCCACCTTCCAAAAGGAAGCGAACCAGGGATCCGACACAGATGTAAAGGATTTCGCCAGCTCGGGAATACCGACGCTACAAAAGCACTTGGAATCAGCGCAAGAACTCCAGAATAAGTTCAACACGCATAAGGGCGGTAAGATGACCGGTAAATAAAAACGAAGGCAATTACCCTCGGGCCAGAGGCGCGTTACTCACGCGCAAAATCTCGAAACGGAGCCGGAAGCGTAAGCGCCCCCATTAGGGAATGACGTCGGACGCCCTTAAGCGTGAACGCTCATCCCCGCATCAATGCCCTCCGCGCCCGCTCTACATCTGACGCCGCTTGCGCAGCCGAATCAGTAAGCGCCGTCAGATGGCCCATTTTCCTGCCCGGCCGTGCTTCGGATTTACCGTACAAATGCAGTTTTACGTTCGGAGCGGAACACGCTTCCGCCCAGTTGGGTTCGCCTTCAGCCCAAAGATCGCCCAACAAGTTAGCCATGGCCGCTGGCGCGAATTGCATTACCGATCCAAGACACAAACCGCAGACCGCTCGCAATTGTTGCTCGAACTGGCTCGTCACATTTGCGTCGAACGTGAAATGACCGGAATTATGAGGTCGCGGTGCCAGTTCATTCACCAGAAGCTTATCCCCTGCACAAAGAAAGAACTCTACGCAGAGCACTCCAACTACTTCGAGCTTTTCCAGAATGGCGCGCGCGATCTCAACCGCGTCTCTAAAAACCGTGGGACTCACGTCGCCGGGAGAAATGGAGAGGTCGAGAATGTGGTTGCGGTGCCGGTTTTCGGTTACCCCGAAATGCGCGAACTCGCCGGTTTCCGATCGCGCCGCCACCACCGACACCTCGCGCTCGAAAGCGATAAAAGCCTCAAGCACCGCCTCCTGCTGCCCGATAGCTTCCCATGCCTCGCCGGCCTGATCGGTGCTGCGAATCGTGAACTGCCCTTTGCCGTCGTAGCCGAATCCGGCCGATTTCAACACAGCCGGCAGGCCCAACTCCTGCATCGCCATTTGCAGCTCGGAGATGCTCCCGATTCTGCGAAACGGAGTTACCGGCAAGCCCGCGTTGCGAAGGAAAGTTTTCTCCCGCAGCCGGTGTTGTGCGACATGAAGAACGTTGCCGCCGGGACGAACCGGAGCAAATTCGGCAGCAGCGGCCGCGGTGGCGGCCGGGACGTTTTCAAACTCAAACGTTACTGCGGAAACGCCGCGCGCGAAGTCGCGGACCGCGTCCAGATCGTCATAGGAAGCTGTTATCTCCCGGTCCGCCACTTGGCCCGTCGGCGTGTCCTCGTCAGGCGAAAACGTATGGACGCGGTAGCCCATTCGCCGTGCTGCCATGGCAAACATGCGTCCGAGCTGCCCGCTGCCGAGTACGCCGACAGCGCTGCCGGGAAGGATAGGAGAGCGCAGCCGTTCGTTACTCATTCCGGAATTCGATCGTCGAGCACGGCTTGCGTCTGTTTGCTGCGGAACTGCTCCAATGCGTCGCGATAGCGAGGATACTTATTGCCCAGTATGCTCACCGCAAGAAGCGCGGCGTTCCTGGCTCCAGCCTGCCCGATCGCGAGAGTGCCGACAGGGATGCCCGCCGGCATCTGCACAATCGACAGCAACGAATCAATGCCATTCAAAGTGCTGCTCTTTATGGGAACACCGAGCACCGGCAGAACGGTGTGCGCCGCCACCATGCCCGGCAGATGCGCCGCTCCGCCGGCAGCCGCAATAATTACCTCAATCCCCCGTCCCGCCGCTTCCTTCGCATAACTGGCCATCCAGTCGGGTGTGCGATGCGCGGAGACAATGTGCTTTTCAAAGGTCACGCCAAACTGTTCCAACATGTCGCACGTGTGCCGCATGGTTTCCCAATCGGACTTGCTGCCCATAACGACGCCAACAAGCGCATGATTTGGTATTTGTTCCGGCCTGCCCATCCTGGAGTGAAGTACCAAGATATCGTACGCGCGCCTTTTATCGGGACCTGCGACATCCTCCAGCTTCAGTCACGCTCTTTTTAATTTTTCTTCCTAATTGCATCAGTCACTTACACGGGTTTCCCTCGTAACCCCTTTCCCTCCGAGCTACACTCGCCCTCGAATCGAGGACATTTTATGAAGTCTTTAAATCCTGAAATCGAATCAACCGTGCCCACACCCGCTCCCGTCAAAGCACAACCCTCTGAAGCCCGCCTCCGCGCCAATCGTTTGAATGCGCAAAACAGCAGCGGCCCGAAATCAGTCGAAGGTAAGAAACGCTCTTGTCTCAACGCCACCCGCCACGGCATTCTCTCTCAGACCGTCCATTTCCCCGAAGAGGAAATGAAAGCCTATACCGAATTCTGCGAAGGTTATGTCGCCGATCTCAAACCCGTCGGAGCGCTTGAAACCGAACTCGCCAAGGCCTGCGCCGATCTCCAGTTTCGGCTGCACCGGTGTTCCGCCGCCGAGCAC
>Ga0134125_10002037_pt1 | contig 24239 bp, 20 predicted proteins | sample KB31751_FD_96464 | JGI IMG/M metagenome (GOLD analysis project Ga0134125, IMG submission 96464) | Terrestrial soil microbial communities with excess Nitrogen fertilizer from Kellogg Biological Station, Michigan, USA - KB3-175-1 | ecosystem: Environmental > Terrestrial > Soil > Unclassified ...
GCCGGCATCTGGTATGCCTATTCCGAGACCTCGGATGTCCTGGAAACCACAGAGTTCGCCAATATCAACTTCGATGTGACCGACAAGCTCAACGTGGAAGCGGGCGTATCGCACTTTCACGACAACGAGACCTACGACACCCCGCTTCTGGGCTTCGCCTATGACCCCAATTCCCCGAGCTATTACGCCTCCAGCTCGCACAAGTGGGACGGCAAAGCCGGCGTCAGCTACAAGGTCGGCCATCAGGCGATGGTGTACGCGGACTGGAGCCAGGGCTTCCGCCCAGGCGGATCGAATTACGGCCTGCCTTCCGATTGCTATGCGTCGGGTGTGCAGCATACGTACGATCCGGATACGCTCAATAGCTACGAGCTCGGCTGGAAGACGACGAGCCTGGGGCATCGCCTGTTGTGGAACGGCGCCGCCTACTACATGGACTGGAAGAGCCTGCAGGCGCTCATCTACAACGCATCCGTCTGCCCGCCCTCGAGCTACAACATCAACGTCGGCGAGGCGCACATCTACGGCGCCGAGTCGAACGTCGACTTCAGGATCAACGACAACTGGTTGCTGCAGGCCTCGCTAAACTACACCGATGCGCGCGTTGTCGCGACCGTCAATCCGAACTACGACGCGTATATCGGCGAGCGATTGCCCTTCTCACCGTACTTCAACTGGAGCTGGAACGCGCGCTACGACCATCCGCTCTCGCGCACGCTACGCGCCTACCTGCAGTTCGACATGGCCCACAAAGGCGACATGTACAACGGCCTGAACCCCAACGACATAAACTCCGGACTGCCGCGTATCCTGCAACCGCAGTACACCATCATGAACCTGCGCGTCGGGATGCATCCGGCCGACAGCGATCGCTGGCTGGCGGAGCTGTACTGCACCAACCTGACCGACAAGAACGCGATCGTCTACAGCAACACCGGCAACTTCGACCTGCGCGAGACCACCAACGAGCCGCGCGTCTTCGGTCTGCGCCTGAGCTATCGCTTCGACCGGCTGGCTCGATGAACTGGACCTCGGCGATGCGTTCTATGTGAAACCTACGGGGTGCGCGGACTCGCGCTCATCGGGCTCGGGGACCCCGAGGGCGTGGATCGGGCAACCTCTCGCAAGGTCTCCAGCAGCTCCGCTTGTGCTGCCGTGGGCTGCCAGTCCAGCCGCCTCGTGAGACCGATCTCGCGCACGACGCGACCTGCCGGGTGCGGCAGGGCAATGAGCTCGCCGGCCGCGAGCTCATGGCGAGCCTGCTGCGCCGAGAGGAGCATGGCGCGGTTGCTGCGCAGCAGCAGCGCGCGGGCCGCTATCAGAGAGTTGCATTCGATGGCCGCCGCGGGCGGAGCTTTCGTGCTGCCCCGAAACAGACGCTCGAAGTGGCGGCGCAGGGGCGAGCCTGGGCGCGGAGCGATCCAGGGAAATTCCGACAGCGCCTCCGCCGGCGGCGCGCCGCGCCGGGAGCCGCTCATTCGCGCCAAGGGGTGGTCCTTGCGGACGATGATCGCCAAAGGATCCTTGAAGAGCAGCTCCTGGACGACATCCGTCGGCACCGACTCCCGCAACGCTCCCACCAGAACGTCCGCACGCCCCCGCCGCAGCGCATCGAGCAGGCTTTCGTATGGCCCGTCCAGGATGGCGATCTGGTGGGCCGGCCGCCGCGCCGCGAACCGCAGGATACTCTCCGGCACGATGAAGCTGCGCCCGAGAGGCATCGCCCCGATCACGGTCTTTCCCTGCTCGCTGCCGGCGAGCGCGGCAACTTCGGCGCGCGCTTGGGCGAGCTCCGCGATCGCAAGCTGTAGGTGGCGGCAGAGGCGCAGCGCTTCACGCGTCGGGCTCACGCCATGGCTCGTGGTCTCAAAGAGCTGCGCGCCGATCCTCCGCTCGAGCTCTCTGCCGGCGCGATGGAGCGTTGCTCGAGTCGTGCCGCGGGCGCGGGCTGCGGACCCGAAACTGCCCGATTCCACGACCGCGACCAGCGCAAGCAGTTGCCGGGAGGTTATCCCATGGAGAGAGCTCCGCGAGCTGCCGGACTGAGCCGTGGCTGCCCCGACCGCATCCGCGATGCGCTGCAGGACGCGAGCGGCACGCTCGGCGCAGACCCGCCCGGCCATGGTCGGCTCCATTCCCTGTGCGGTCCGCGCGAAAAGCGGACGCTGAAAATCTCGTTCCAACGACGCAATGGCCTGCGTGACTGCCGGTTGGCTGAGGTGCGCTGCGCGTGCCGCCGCGCTCACGCTACGCAGTTGCGCGACCGAAGAGAGCATGGCGAGATGGCGAAGATTCGGTAGGGGAGGTGACATTCGGGGCTGAGCTGCGACGGAATCCGATGGGCCGGGTGTCTGTAATTTCTTATACCCGGAGCAATTTTGCAATTGGCGCTCTCCCGCGCCCAGGGGGACAATCCTTTGCCTCACCCCCGGCGTAGAGGCGCATCCTCAGTGAGCGTCGTTCACAGCAACATGCCGCGGGCGGATCGGGCCGCGGTGGAGCGGCTCGCCGCCAGCGGCGTCGCGACGGTCCACGAGGCGCAGGGCCGGACCGGCCTGCTCGCGCCGCACATGCGTCCCATCTTCCCAGGCGCCCGGATCGCGGGAACCGCGGTCACCGTCAGTCTGCCGCCCTGCGACAACTGGATGATCCACGTGGCCGTCGAGCAGTGCCGCGACGGAGACGTCCTCGTCGTCGCGCCAACCTCGTACTCCGATGCCGGCTATTTCGGCGAGCTCCTGGCTTGCTCTCTGAAGGCTCATGGTGTGCGCGCGCTCGTGATCGATGCCGGAGTGCGCGACGTGCGGGATCTCACCGAAATGCGTTTTCCTGTCTGGTCGAAAGTCATCTCCGCGCAGGGCACCGTGAAGGAGACTCTGGGCAGCGTGAATGTCCCGGTCGTCTGCGCTGGGGCCCTCGTCAACGCCGGAGATGTAGTCGTCGCCGACGATGATGGCGTATGCATCGTGCCCCGCCTCAAAGCTGCTGAAGTCGCGGATGCCAGCGCCGCGCGCGAGGCCAAGGAGGCCAAAATGCGTGCGCGGCTGAAGGCGGGTGAGCTCGGTCTCGACATCTATCAGATGCGAGAGAGGCTTGCGCGCCTCGGACTGGTCTATCGCGACGAGCCTCCGCAGGAGTAGCCACGTGCTTCGGGCAATTCCGGCGACGCTGATGCGCGGGGGAACCTCGAAGGGACTCTACTTCAACGTCGGCGACCTTCCAGCCGAGCGCCGCGTCCGCGATCGGGTCCTGCTCGCCGCGATGGGCTCGGCCGATGTCCGTCAGATCGACGGGGTGGGCGGCGCCCACCCGCTGACGAGCAAAGTTGCCGTCATCGGCCCCGCGACGCGGGCGGATGCCGATGTCGACTATCTTTTCCTCCAGGTCGTGGTCGACAGGGAAGAGGTCAGCGACTCGCAGAACTGCGGCAACATTCTCGCCGGCGTGGGGCCGTGGGCGATCGAGAACGGCCTGGTCTCCATTGCCGGGCAGACGACGCCGGTGCGGATACACATGGTCAATACCGGCAGCATCGCGGTCGCGAGCGTGCCGACCCCGAATGGGGCGGTGGAGTACGAAGGCGACGTGCGCATCGATGGCGTTCCGGGTACGGCTGCCGGTATCAGCATCGACTTTCTGGATGTTGCAGGCTCTTCCTGCGGTGCGCTATTGCCCACGAGGAATGTCATCGACAACATCGATGGTATCGAGGGCACGTGCATCGACAACGGGATGCCCGTCGTGCTCCTCGCGGCGGAGGATTTCGGCGTCGGCGGCACGGAATCGCCGGAGGCTCTCGAGGCCAACGCGGCTCTCAAAGCGCGCGTGGAGAGGATCCGGCTCGCCATCGGGCCGCGCATGAATCTCGGCGATGTCGCCAGGAAGACGGTTCCGAAGATGTCGTTGATTTCACCCGCCCGCCACGGCGGCGACCTCAACACGCGGACCTTCATTCCCCATCGCGTGCACGAGGCGATCGGCGTGCTCGGCGCGGTGAGCGTCGCGACCGCATGCATGATCCCTGGCACGATCGCGGCACGGGTCATCGGTCGTGCCGCCTCTCCCGGTCTGCGACGGCTCGCGATCGAGCATCCCACCGGTTTCTTCACCGTCGAGATGGATGTCACGGGCAGCGGGAGTGACCTGCAGGTGAATCGCTCCGCCCTGTTGCGGACCGCGCGAAAGCTGATGCGAGGCGAGGTCTTCGTGCCGTCCGCCGCGTGGAGTGACCCGTGAGCGGCGGCAGCCGGCCGGCTGGCGGACCGGCGCAGCGGATAGCGCTGATCGGCTATGGGGAAGTCGGCCAGATCCTCGCGGCGGACCTCCACGCCGCCGGCGCGCGCGATGTGGTGCTCTGGGACCGTCTCTTTCCAACAGCCGCGAGCGCCCCTAGCCGGGCGGCCGCGGCCTCCAAGGCGCAAGTCGCGAACTCGATGGCGGCGGCTCTCGAGCGCCGCTCCCTCGTCATCTCGGCCGTCACTGCGGCGAATTGTGTGCCCACGGCGCGTGAGGCGGCCGCCTCGATCGCGCCTGGAACGATCTACTTCGATCTCAACTCCGTGGCGCCGCAGACCAAGCGGACGGCTGCTGCCGCCATCGAGACGGGTGGCGGCCGCTATGTAGAGGCCGCGGTGATGTCGCCCATTGCGCCGAAGCGCATCGGCTCTCCCATGCTGATCGGCGGCCCGCATGCGAGCGCCTTCGAGCCGCTGGCCCGGGAGCTCGGCTTCACGAGTATCCGGGTGTTCGATTCCGCGGTGGGGCGGGCATCCGCGGCGAAGATGTGCCGGAGCGTCATGATCAAAGGGCTCGAGGCGCTCTTCGCCGAGTCGCTCCTCGCCGCCCGGCGGCACGGGGTGGAGCAGACGGTGCTCGAGTCGCTGCGGGATCTCTTCCCTCACGAAGACTGGGAGCGGATCGCGGCATACATGATCTCGCGCTCTCTGGAGCACGGCAGCCGGCGTGCGGAGGAGATGCGCGAGGCGGCTCACACCGTGGCCGATGCCGGCATCGATCCGCTGATGAGCCTCGCCTGCGCCGCGAGGCAGGAATGGGCCGCGGCGCGCCGCCCCGCACGCGCGCCGGGCTCGCTCGCGGAGTTGCTGGACACCGTGCTCGCCGCGAGCGGATCGGAAACGAGGGCGACCGCATGATCATCGATTGCCACGGGCACTACACGACCGCGCCGGCGGCGCACCAGCGTTTTCGGGAGGCCCAGACGGCGCGCCTCAAAGACGGTGGCTTGCCGCCGGCGAAGCCGGCTCAGATCTCGGATGATGAGATTCGCGAGAGCATCGAAGCCAATCAGCTGAAGCTGCAAAGAGAGCGCGGCAGCGACCTCACGCTCTTTTCCCCGCGCGCCTCGGCCATGGGTCATCACCTCGGCGATGAGGAGGTTTCTGCCGCGTGGACAGGCGCCAACAATGACCTGATCAAGCGTGTCGTCGATCTTTATCCCGACAACTTCGCCGGCGTCTGTCAGCTGCCGCAATCGCCGGGAGTGCCCATCGCGAATTCCATCCACGAGCTCGAACGCTGCATCCTCGAGCTGGGCTTCGTCGGCTGCAACCTGAACCCCGATCCGTCGGGCGGTCACTGGACGTCCCCGCCGCTCACCGACCGGCACTGGTACCCGTTCTACGAGAAGATGGCCGAGCTGCAAGTGCCCGCAATGGTGCATGTCTCGGCGTCCTGCAATCCCTGTTTTCACGCGACGGGCGCGCATTACATCAACGCCGACACGACGGCGTTCATGCAATTCATCCAAGGGGATCTGTTCCACGACTTCCCGACCCTGAGATTCATCATTCCGCACGGCGGCGGCGCGGTGCCCTACCACTGGGGCCGCTACCGGGGCCTCGCCGATATGCTGAAGCGCCCTCCGCTGACCGAGCACGTGATGAGGAACGTGTTCTTCGATACCTGCGTCTACCATCAGCCGGGCATCGATCTGCTGTTCCGTGTGATCGACCTCGACAACATTCTCTTCGGCTCCGAGATGGTCGGCGCGGTCCGCGGCATCGATCCCGAGACCGGATTCCATTTCGACGATACCAAGCGGTACATCGATGCGCTGCCGATCCCGCAAGCCGACAAGACCCGCATTTTCGAGAAGAACGCGCGGCGCCTCTTTCCCCGGCTCGATGCGCTGCTGCAGGCGAGAGGTAAATGACCTCCGCTCTCGTACCCGGCGGTCCGGGATGGGCCGCGACCGGTGCCTCGGGCGCGTTCAAGATGGACGTCAACTGGCTTCCGTACCATCCCGATCCATCGAAGCCCAACTATGCTCCCCCGCCGGGGGCGGTCGACGCCCACTGCCATGTGTTCGGTCCCGGCGCCGAGTTCCCCTACGCGCCGGAGCGCAAATATACCCCCTGCGATGCCTCGAAGGAGCACCTGTGGGCATTGCGGGACTTCCTCGGCCTCGAGCGCAATGTGATCGTTCAGGCCACTTGCCACGGCACCGACAATCGCGCACTCGTCGATGCCTTGCGCGCGTCGCAGGGTCGTGCGCGAGGGGTCGCATCCGTCGCGGCTGGCGTGTCCGATTCACAGCTGCGTGCGCTCGATGCCGCCGGCGTCCGTGGAGTGCGTTTCAACTTCGTCAAGCGTCTGGTCGATACGACACCTCGCGAGGTCCTCGAGCAGATCGCACGGCGGGTGGCTCCGCTCGGCTGGCACATCGTCATCTACTTCGAGGCCGCGGAGCTGCCGCAGCTCTATGACTTCTTCGCATCGCTGCCGACGACTGTCGTGGTCGATCACATGGGGCGGCCCGATGTGACCCAGCCCGTGGACGGCCCGGAATACGAGCTGTTCGTTCGCCTGATGCGGGAGCACCCGAACATCTGGTCCAAAGTGAGCTGCCCGGAGCGGCTTTCGACGGTGGGGCCGCCACGCTATGAGGACGTTGTGCCCTTCGCCCGCAGGCTCGTCGCGGCCTTTCCGGATCGAGTGCTCTGGGGCACCGACTGGCCGCACCCGAACCTCAAGGGTCACATGCCGGATGACGGTAAACTCCTCGATTACGTCCCGCAGGTCGCGCCGACGGCGGCTCTGCGGCAGAAGCTCCTCGTCGACAATCCGAGCCGGCTCTACTTCGATCGCTGAGACCCCATCCCATGTCACTCGAGAAGCCTTATTCCGACATCCCCGGCACCGTGATCTTCGATGCGGATCAGGCGCGCAAGGGCTATCACCTGAACCAGTTCTGCATGTCATTGATGAAAGCGGACAATCGGACCCGATTCAAGCAAGACGAGCGCGCGTATCTGGACGAGTGGCCGATGTCGGAGGATCAGAAGCGCGCCGTGCTCACCCGCGACTACAACCGCATGATCGAGCTCGGGGGCAACATCTACTTTCTCGCGAAGCTCTTTTCGACGGATGGCAAGAGCTTCCAATACACGGCGGCAACGATGACCGGTATGACACAGGAAGCCTATGCAACCATGATGTTGAACGGCGGGCGCTCGCCCGAGGGCAATCGCCGCGTAGGCGAGGCTCCTGCCAAGGAGGGGAAATAGTGGCTCGAATCACGGCGGGTGTCGCCACCTCGCACGTCCCTGCGATAGGCGCGGCCCTCGACAACGGGCGTGCGGCTGAGCCCTACTGGAAGCCGCTCTTCGCCGGCTATGACTTCTCCAAAGACTGGATTGCGCGGCAGAAGCCCGACGTTGCCGTGTTGGTCTACAACGATCATGCCTCGGCCTTCAGCCTCGATATCGTGCCGACGTTCGCGATCGGCTGCGCCGCCTCGTTTCAACCCGCCGACGAGGGATGGGGCCCGAGGCCCGTGCCGGCGGTGGCGGGCCACCCCGAGCTGGCCTCCCACATCGCGCAGAGCGTGATCCAGCAGGATTTCGACCTCACTATCGTCAACAGGATGGATGTCGACCACGGTCTGACGGTACCCATGTCGCTGATGTTCGGCCAGCCCGAGCGCTGGCCCGTCCGGGTCATCCCATTGGCCGTGAACGTCGTGCTCTTTCCGCCACCCTCCGGACGTCGATGCTTCGAGCTCGGCAAGGCCATTCGCAGGGCCGTGGAATCCTTTGACGAGGATATCAATGTCCAGGTGTGGGGGACCGGGGGCATGAGCCATCAGCTCCAGGGGCCGCGTGCCGGACTCATCAACAGGGAATGGGACAACCGCTGGCTCGACCGGCTGATCGACGATCCGGAGGAGCTCGCGAAAATGCCCCATATCGAGTACCTGCGCGAGGCGGGTTCCGAGGGGGTGGAGCTGGTGATGTGGCTCATCATGCGCGGCGCGCTGGATGCCCGGGTGCGCACGATGCACCGCTTCTACCACGTTCCGGCCTCCAACACGGCCGTGGGCCACATCATCCTGGAGAATGGACAGTGAGGATCATACTTGCCGGCGCGGGCGCATTCGGTCAAAAGCACCTCGATGCGATCCGAGCCATCGGCGGCATCGAAGTCGACTCCCTGGTGGGGCGCGAGCTCGAGCCGACGCGCGAAGTCGCAAAGAAATACGGCATCAGCCACGCCACGACGTCGCTCACGGAGGCGCTGGCCCGCCCCGGTGTCGCGGCGGCCATCCTGGCGACTCCCACGCAGCTGCACGCCTCGCAGGCGATCGAATGCTTGAGGGCCGGAAAGCACGTGCAGGTGGAAATTCCACTGGCCGACAGCTGGGCCGATGCGGAAGCAGTTGCCCGCACGCAGCGCGAGACCGGCCTCGTCTGCATGGTAGGCCACACCCGGCGGTTCAATCCCTCCCACCAGTGGATCCATCGGCGGGTCGGCGCGGGCGAGCTCAACATCCAGCAGATGGACGTGCAGACCTACTTCTTCCGCCGCACGAACATGAACGCGCTCGGGCAGCCGCGCTCATGGACCGATCACCTGCTCTGGCACCACGCGGCGCATACGGTGGACCTCTTCGCCTATCAGGCAGGCTCGCCGATCAGCGTCGCGCACGCCATACAGGGTCCGATCCACCCGACGCTCGGGATCGCCATGGACATGTCCATTCAGCTGAAGACGCAGGGCGGCGCCATCTGCACCCTGTCGCTCTCTTTCAACAACGATGGCCCCCTCGGGACCTTCTTCCGTTACATCTGCGACCACGGCACCTACATAGCGCGCTACGACGATCTGATCGACGGCAAGGATCAGAAGATCGACGTCTCGAAAGTCGACGTGTCGATGAATGGGATCGAGCTGCAGGATCGGGAGTTCTTCGCGGCCATTCGCGAGCGACGGGAGCCGAACGCCAGCGTAGCCCAGGTTCTGCCTTGCTACAGGACGCTTGCAGACCTCGAGCGGCAACTCACCTCACAACGGTGATTCAAAGCGGCAGGCCGACGTAGTTCTCCGCCAGGGAGGCGAGGGCGGCTCGGGAGGACAGCAGGTACTCCAGTTCCGCTTCCTGGATGCGGCGGTCGAAGCCGCTGTGCTCGGGGAAGTGGTGCAGGAGCGAGGTCATGGACCATGAGAATCGCTCCGCCTTCCACACGCGAGCCAGTGCGCGCCGCGAGTATTCTTCGAGGCCCGTGTCGGAACCCTCCCGGTAATGTCCGATCAGTGCCTGCCACAGGTAGTACACGTCGCTCGCGGCGAGATTGAGACCTTTGGCGCCGGTAGGGGGCACGATATGCGCCGCATCGCCCAGCAGAAAAACGCGGCCATGGCGCATGGGCTCCGCCACGAAGCTTCGCAACGGGGCGATACTCTTCTCGATCGATTGGCCGGTTTGCAGGCGAGCTGCTGCGGCCGGATCCAGACGACGCCCGAGCTCCTCATAGAAGCGTCCATCCGGCCAGTCCTCGACCCGATCGTCCACGCTGCATTGGAGGTAGAGCCGACTGAGCCTGCGCGAGCGCATCGAACAGAGGGCAAAACCCCGCTCACTGTTGACGTAGATCAGCTCGTCTGACACAGGCGGCTGATCGACCATGATTCCCAGCCACCCGAATGGATAAGTGCGCTCGTAAGAGGTGAGCGCGCTCTGCGGAAAGCTGGAGCGGCTGACCCCATGAAAGCCGTCGCAGCCGGCAATGAAATCACAGTCGATGCTCCGTTCCTTGCCGTCATGTCGGTAAGTGACCCGCGGGTGAGAGCCGTCGATGCCATGGAGCCTCACGTCCTGCGCCTGGTAGACGGTGGTTCCGCCGGCACCCTGGCGGCCGGCCGCGAGGTCGCGGGTAATCTCGGTCTGGCCGTACACCACCACGCCGCGCCCGATCAGCTCGCGGAAATTGACCCGATGCCGCGCGCCGGCAAAGGCGATCTCGATGCCATCGTGGAGGAGCGACTCGCGGCGCATGCGCTCGCCGACTCCAGCGGCATCCAAAAGCTCGGCCGTACCGGTTTCGATGATTCCTGCGCGGATGCGGCTGAGGACATGCTCCGCCGTTTGCCGTTCGAGTACGACGTTCGAGATACCCTCCTTGAGAAGAAGCTGCCCGAGCAGTAGGCCTGAGGGTCCGGCTCCAACGATGGCGACTTGCGTACGCATGATTCGCTAAAATAGGCCGCAGCTTCCACTCGCACCATGGACGCAACTCCTCTGGGATTGGACTTTTGTGCAAACCGGCGCCCGCGCTCCCGTTCCTCGGTTCTTTCTCTATGGCGAGCCACCGCGCGATCCCGATGAGCGATTCGTCCATGTGGAGACGATCGCGGATCGCAGCCGGCTCTATGATTGGCGCATTCGGCCGCACGCGCACAGGAGCCTTCACCAGATACTGGTGATCTCGAGCGGCGGCGGCGAGATGCAGGCGGAAGCGCTACGCCACTCGTTCCAGGCGCCGGCGCTCCTCACCGTACCCGCCGGCGTCATACATGGCTTCACTTTCTCTCCGGAGACCGAAGGCTGTGTGGTTACCTTCGCGGAGACGCTTTTTCGAGACCTTGCGCGGCAGGAGCCCGCGTTTCGTCCGCTCTTCACGAGCGCGAGTTGTGCATCGCTCGCCGCCGATCCGGCCGAGGAGCAGGAGCTCGCCGATGCGCTGCCGAGGCTCAGGCGCGAGCTCGCCTGGCGGGCGCCGGCCAGCACCGCGGCGGTCATCGCGCGACTGAGCACGGTCCTGGTGAGCGCCGTGCGCGCGCTTCATCAGCCTGCGACTCTGTTATCCGCTTCCGCGAACGCGCGAGCCGCCCTGGTGGCGAGGTTCCGCGAGAAGATCGAGGCGCACCTGCGCATGGGCCTGACGATTGCACAATATGCGAAAGCCCTCCACGTGACGCAGGCGAGACTGCGCGCCGCCTGCCTGGAGGTCACGGGGAAACCCCCGGTGCGCGTGCTCGAAGATCGCATGCTGCTCGAGGCGAAAAGGACGCTCACTTACACCAACATGACGGTCGCCGAGACCGCCTTTTATCTCGGATTCACTGACCCGGCATATTTTTCGCGCTTCTTCAGCAAGCTGGCGGGCGAGTCGGCGGCCGCGTTTCGTAAACGAGTGACGACTCCTTGACCACGCTATGCGTCGGGCTCGCCTGTTCCTGACAGCGAGGCGCGCGGCCGAGCTACTGCGTCACGATGAGGGCGTCGAGCGCCATCACCCCTTGGCCCACCGGATAGGCGATCACGGGATTGAGATCGACCTCGCGGATCGAAGGCACATCCGATAGAACCTGCCCCAGTCGGACGATCAGGTCGGCAAGCGCGTCGAGATCGACGGCGGGGGAGCCCCGGTACCCACACAGCAGTGCGCCGCATTGCAGTCGGCAGAGCTCCTCGATGACGGATTGGCGGCTGCGGCCCGGAAGGATCAACCTGACGTCCTGCAACAGCTCCGCCTGCACGCCGCCAAAGCCTGCGAGGAGCACCGGACCCCAGTCGGGGTCGTTGCGGCCGCCGATGATGAGCTCGACCCCGGGCCGGCCCATGGCCTCGACCAGTACGCCATCGAGCGCGAGGCCAGGGCGGGCGCCGGCGATGTTGGAATGCAGCCGTTGCCATCCCGCGGCCAGGACCTCCGCGTCTCTCAGGCGCAGCTCGACGCCGCCCGCATCGCTCTTGTGTGAGAGCTCGGCGGATTGCGCTTTCAACGCTACGGGATAGCCGAGAGAGTTGGCCGCCTCCACGGCCTCCTCGAGCGTATGCACCAGGCGGCCGGCCGGAAACGGGATTCCCAGCGGCTCGAGGAACGCCTTGGCGCGATACTCCGGAATGACGCCGGAGGGCAGGGGCGGGCCGCTGCGCGTGCTCGCCGCCGTCTCGGTGAGCGGCGCGTGCCCGACACTGGCGGCGAGGCGCGTTACCGCGCGAAGTGCCCGCTCCGGAGAGCGGAAGTAGGCGACACCGAGGCTGCGCAGCTCATCGATGTACTCCGCCGGCACTTGCGCGCCTTCATCGAGACCTGCAAGCACCACGAGCGTGTCGGATTTCAGCTGCCGCAACGCCTCCAGCACGGGAGGGAACTTGCGCTCCACGGTGGCCGCATCGGTCTGGATGATGCAGACCACGATCGCGCCAAAACGCTCGTCCGAGGAGAGCGCGAGGAGTGTGCGCCGATAGATGTCGGGATCGACCAACCCCTGGGCCGTGAGGTCGAGCGGATTGCTCACCGCGACGAAAGGCGGCATGGCCGCTCGCAGCGCCGGAGCGCTCGCATCGGTCAGCTCGGGTAGGGCGAGTCCCACCTGCTCGCAGAGATCGAGCGCCAGCGCTTTGAATGCGCCGGACTCGCCCATGACCGCGGCGCCCGCCCGCGCCGGTCGTGGCGAGCGGATGATGATCTCGAGGACATCCCCGAGCTCCTCCAGCGTCTCCACCATGATGACGCCTTCGCCCACGACTTTCGCACGCATGAGCGCGTAGTCGCCCGCGAGAGCGCCCGTATGCGTTGCCGCCGATTGACGCGCCGCGCTGCTGTGGCCCGGGTGCAGCAACACGAGTGACTTGCCGCTCCGGCCCGCCTGGCGGGCAAGGTCGAGGAAATCCCGCGGGCGGCGGAATTGCTCGATGATGAGTCCAATGGCCTTGGTCTGAGCGTCGGCAAGGAGGTGCTCGAGGTAATCCTCGACCCCGCTCGCCGCCTCGTTGCCCGTCGAAATGGAGTAGGAAACGCCTACCTTGCGGCCCGCGAGGATGGTGCTGAGCACGCAAGCCATCGCGCCACTCTGGCTGACGATACCGACCGCTGCACGGTCGCCGAGCGGGGTTGCCGGCGTTTGGACGAACGTGAGCGCGACGCCGTCTACATGGTTGACCAGGCCGAGACAATTCGGCCCTTCGACCACCATGTCGTGCTCGGCTGCGATGCTCGCGATTTGCCGCTGCTCTGCCCGGCCAGCCTCGCCGCTCTCCGCGAATCCTGACGAGAAGATGACGACCGCACCGACCTTGCGGCGAGCCAGAGCCGCCATGGCATCCAACACGCCGGCACGGGGGATGGCGAGAACGGCAGCATCGACTCCGGGCGGCAGGTCATCGATGGACTTCATGCACGCGCGGCCGCCTATCTCCGTGCGGTTGGGATTGATGAGGTGGATGTCACCCTGGAAGTCGAGGCGCTGCAGATTCGCAAGCACCGAGGCGCCGAGGGCGCCCGGTGTGGCAGACGCGCCGACGATCGCAACCGAGCGTGGTCGCAGCAGTCGCTCGATCGCTTTCGGATCGAGCCGTGAAGCAGCCATTCAGCGCTTTCCGGAAGGCTGTCGCGACTTGTCGTAGGCCGCGAGTCCGGGCTTGTAGCTCTTCTCGTCGATGAACTGGTGAATGCCTTCCTTGCGCCCCTGGTTGTCAAAGAAGTTGGCCGCCTCCTGGGCACGGATCAGATAGTCCTCGGCGTTGTCGTAGGTCATCTCGCCCACGCGCCGGATCGCGTCCTTGGCGGCTTTCAGTGCAACGGGATTCTTCTCGAGCAGCGTCTTCGCTACCGCGGTCACCCGTTCCTCCAGCTTCTCGCGCGGCAGCGCCTCGTTGACCAGTCCCCACTCGGCGGCCGTTCGGCCGTCAATGGTCTCCCCGGTGAGCGCGTGGTACATGGCCCGGCGGTAGGAAAGGAGCTCGCGCGCGATCTTGGTCGCGCCACCGCCGGGAAGGATGCCCCAGTTGATCTCCGACAGACCGAACTGCGCGTCTTCCGCCGCGAAGGCCAGATCGCACGCGAAGAGCGGGCCATACGCGCCGCCAAAGCACCAGCCGTTCACCATTGCGATCGTAGGCTTGTGGTACCAGCGGAGTCGGCGCCACCAGCTATAGGCTTCCCGCTGCGACTGGCGCACCCCGACCAGTCCTTGCGCCTCGGTCTCGCGGAAATACTCCTTGAGGTCCATGCCCGCCGACCAGGCGGTGCCCTCGCCGCTGAGCACCAGCACACCGACGTCCTCGCGAAATTCGAGCTGCTCGAGGACGCGCAGCATCTGCCGATTGAGCTTCGGGCTCATGCAGTTGCGCTTCTCGGGACGATTGAATCTCACCCAGGCGATGCGCTCGGCCACGGTGAACGAAACGGTGTCGGCTTCCTGGCGCTCTGTGCTCATGATGATGCTCGGTGATAGGGGAGTGGGCCCGCTCAGATGGGGAACTGGCCAGGAAGGGTCTCGACGGTGATCCAGCGAAGCTCCGTGAATTGATCGATGCCCGCCATGCCACCGAAGCGGCCGTAGCCGGAGGCGCCCACGCCGCCGAAGGGCATTTGCGCCTCATCGTGCACCGTGGGTCCGTTGACGTGGCACATTCCGGAGCGAATCTGACGCGCAACGCGCAAGCCGCGCGCGGCGTTGCCGGTGAAGACCGCGGCGGAGAGCCCGTACTCGCTGTCATTGGCGATGCGGATTGCATCCGCCTCGTCTCTGGCCGGGATGATGGCGACTACCGGTCCGAAGCTCTCCTCGCGATACAACTTCATCGCCGGTGTCACGCCGGTCACAACGGTTGCCGGCATGACGACACTCTCGGCCTTGCCTCCTGAAAGCACGCGAGCACCGCCAGAGACAGCATCGTCGATGAGGCCGTTGACATGATCGACCGTGCGGCGATCGACCACCGCTCCGAGCGGCGTCTTGCCCGCCCGCGGGTCACCGCTCGCCATCGAGCGTGCCTTCTCGGCGAACCGGCGGGCGAACTCATCGGCGACGGCCGCGACCGGAATGATGCGCTCCGTCGACATGCAGATCTGACCCTGGTTCATGAAGGCGCCGAACGCGGCCGCCTTTACCGCCTCGTCGAGGTTGGCATCCTCCAGGATGACGAGCGGCGCTTTGCCGCCGAGCTCGAGCAGACAGGGCTTGAGGTGCTCCGCGCAGCGCTTCGCAATGATTCGCCCGACCGCTGTGGAGCCGGTGAAGTTGACCCGACGCACCTCAGGATGGTCGATGAGAGCGCCGACCACCTCACCCGCGTCCGCAGGCGCGTTGGTGACGACGTTGACCACATCTTCGGGAAATCCAGCTTCGGCGAACGCTTCGACAATCAGCTCATGAGTGCGCGGGCAGAGCTCTGAGGCTTTGAGGACGACGGTATTCCCACAGGCCAGCGGCGTTGCAATGGCGCGCACGCCAAGAATGATGGGAGCGTTCCAGGGCGCAATGCCGAGCACCACGCCGACCGGCTCCCGGATCGACATCGCGAGACACCCGGGTTTGTCGGACGGAATGACTTCGCCTGCGATTCGTGTGGTGAGCGCGGCGGCCTCGCGCACCATGCCGGCGGCGAGCATCAGATTGAACATCGCCCAGCCGGCGGTGGCGCCGATCTCATCCATCATCGCCTTGACGAAGGCATCCCGCCGCTTCTCCAGGGCCTCGGCGGCGCGGCTGAGGATGGCACGGCGGGCGTTCGGTCCGGTGCCCGACCAGGCGGGGAATGCCGCCGCGGCGCGCTCGGCGGCGGCACGCGCCTGCGCGGGAGTCATGGCGATGGCAGTACTGGCGGGCTGGCCGGTGATCGGATTGATTCGCTCGAAGCGCATGGGAAACTCCGTCGACGTGATCCGCAGTGCTATATAATATAGCATAGCAATTTCATCGCCGAGCAAACTCGGCAGCGAATGGAGCTTCATGGTCCCGATCGTCGATCCGCTGAAGGACCTGCCCGGGTACGCGTTGCGGCGCGCCTCGGCTTCAGTCATGGCAAAGCTGGCGGAGCGCCTCGCGGCCCTCGACCTTCGGCCCTCCGAGGCGAGCGTGCTGCTCGTCATCGACTCCAATCCCGGGGTTACGCAGAGCGAGATCGGTCGGCTGCTCGACATCGCGCGGGCGAACATGGCTCCGCTCACGGCGCGCCTGGCCGCCCGCGATCTCATCGTGCGGGAATCGGCGGGAGGCCGCTCTCACGGCCTGACGCTGTCCGTCTCGGGCCGCCGCCTGACCCGGAAGGCTCGGAGCATCGTGACGCAGCTCGAGGCGGATTTGATGGAGCGCATTCCCGCGGTCCAGCGCGCCGCGTTCCTGCGCACGTTGAAAGCGCTCTTCAGCGGCGGGTGAGGCGGCATGCGGGCGGCAGAGGATCTTCAGAGTCTCGCAGCCAAGCTCCGCCGGGTGCTGCGGCGCAAAGGCCGCAGCCACGATGAGGCGGACGATCTCATCCAGGAGGCATTCCTTCGCCTGCATGTGTATTGCCGGGCCCATGCCATCCGCAATACCGGCGGCTTTCTTTTTCGGACCGCGCTCAATCTCGCCTTTGACCGCACCCGCCGCGAGCGTGTCGCGGCGGTCGTTCCGGGCGGATTGGACGAGTTGCCGCTCGTCGACCCATACCCGCTCCCGGATGAGGTATGCGCGGGTCAGGAACGTCTACAGCGAATGAGGGCCGGCCTCGAGGCGATGAGCCCGCGCAGGCGGGAGGTCTTCATTTTGAACCGGATCGAGGGATACAGCTTTCCGCAGATTGCGGAACGGCTGGGAATCACCTCGAGCATGGTGGAAAAGCACGCCGCCAAGGCCGTTCTGTTCCTGACCGATTGGATGGATGAGGAAACGGACGAGGATGAAGAATAGATGAGCAGAGTCGGTGGGAAGTCGCATCGCGATGCACGCAGGAAGGCCCGCGCGGAGGCCTCGGCGTGGGTCGTGCGGCTTCACGGTCCGCACCGCTCGCCGGCGCTCGAAGCGGGGTTCCGCGAGTGGCTGGCGGCCGACCCGGAGCACGCCCGGCAGTTCGAGCGCGTGACCGATGTTTGGGATGCCGGCCCGCAGGTCCCCGTCGGCGGTGTGCCCCGCGCGCGCGCGCGGCGGCGGTTGCCGGCCGGCCGAATCTGGCTTGCTGCCGCATCGATCGCCGCGGCGTGTCTGATCGCCGTTTACTTCCTTGCCGGGCTCGGGTCCGGCACCGTGTATCGCAACGGTACCGGCCCACTGCGGGTGGTCCAGCTGGAGGATGGCACTCGCATCTCTCTGGATGCGCAGAGCGCGGTGCGTGTCGCTTACAGCGATACGCAGAGGCGTGTCGAGCTCGAATACGGGGAGGCTTACTTTCAGGTGAGCCACAACCCCGGGTGGCCTTTCGTCGTCGTGGCGGGACAACACCAGATCACCGACATCGGGACAGCATTCATGGTTCGCTATGGACCGGCTCATACGGCCGTGACGCTTCTCGAAGGCCGGGTGGCGGTCAGCTCCCGATCGGAGCCCGCGCGGGGCGCAGGAGCCGGTCGACAGGCTCGGCTCGCTGCAATCATTCTCGCTCCCGGCCAACGGCTGACGTTCGCCAGCGGCAGGCTGCCGAGGCTCGATGCGGCGGTGACGGATGATGCCACCGCATGGCTTCGCGGGGAGATCGTGCTGGATGACACCCCCCTGGCCGGGGTCGTCGCCGCATTGAATCGCTACGACGCCACACCGCTCGGGATCGACGATCCGCGCGTGGCGAGGCTGCGCGTGAGCGGGATCTTCCACACCGGCAATAACCGCGAATTCGCGGTCCTGCTCGCGAAGCTCTACGGGGTTCCCTTTTCCGAGCACGGCGGCCGGATCGTTCTCGGGGCGGCCGGGAATCAGTCGCCATAGCGCTCGGCGACGAAAGGGATTTCGCTCCAGGGAGGTGAGGTGTCGAGCCCGCCCGTGCGTCTCCATGCGAGACAGGCGTAACGCCGGGGGTAATGGTGGTCTCATCGTCCATTCGAGCAATATTGGCGGCCAGCGCGCTGGGAGCTCTCGCTGCGCTCGGCGCACCTGCGGCATCTGCCCAGCAGAGCTATCGGTTCGACCTGCCGTCGCAGTCCTTGGCCGACGCGCTGCGTGCGATAGGGCGACGGACGAGCCTCAACATTCTCTTCGATCCCGAGGTGGTACGGAATCTGAGTGCCGGATCTCTTCACGGCACGTTTACCGCTACCCAGGCAATCGATCACGCGCTGCGGGGAACACATCTCATCGAGACGCGCGCCGATGTCCATTCTGTGCTCGTGCGCCTCGCGTTGGTCGAGAGAAGCAGCGACTTGCCGGTCGCCGCCGATCCTGCGCGCGGCGGGGATCCTCCGCTCGCGGTCGGGTCCGCCGTGCCTCTCGCCCCTCCCGCCACCCTGGAAGAGATCACGGTGACGGCACGGCGAACGAAAGAGGATCTGCAAACTACGCCGGTATCCGTGACCGCGCTGACCGCAGCCGACATCGCTGAGCGCGGCTTGAACAATGTGCTCGACATCGCCAAGGCGACGCCTGACCTGACGATCATGTCCGGAGGGAATTACTCCGGAAAATCCGCACTGACCTACATCCGCGGCATCGGTCAGGACCAATTCACGTACGCGTTTCAACCCGGCGTCGGCTACTACGTCGACGATGTCTACTACGGCACTGTCTACGGCTCGATCTTCGAGCTGGGAGACATCTCCGGCGTGCAGGTTCTGCGCGGGCCTCAGGGCACTCTCTTCGGCAAGAACAACGAGGGCGGCGCCATCCTCCTCACCACCCCGGAGCCCAAAGGCGACGACTCGGGCGAATTCGAGGCGGGATACGGCAGCTACGGTCGCATCTTCCTCAAGGGCGACTTCGACGTCCCGCTGATCGCGGACAGACTCTCGTTGCGGGTGTTCGGGGCCTCCAACAGCATGGACGGTTATGTGGATCGGATCGATTACGCGTGCGCCCATCCGGGAGCATCCGGAAATCTGCTGCCGATGACGACGCGCCCGGGCTGCAGAGCAGGCACCGAGGGAGGGGATGATGAGCGCAGCCTGGATGGGGCCCTGAAGTGGACGCCGACCGACGATTTGTCATCCATTCTGCGGGCCAGCCTGCACGTCGATCGCAGCGAGGCGGGAGCCGATGTCCCGATCATCCAGAATCCGATTCCGCCGGGCAGCGACACCGACAACTACAATACGTACGTGTCTCTGCCGCTCTATGGAGTCCCGGTCAACAGTCCGGCATATCTCACCGGTAACCCTTTCCGGACGTATTCTTCGTATGTCGACCCCGGAACCGGCGACTCCGTGCCGCCGATCAACCACGAGACCTTCTGGAGCGTCGCGGACACCACTCAATGGAACACTCCCTGGAGGTTCAGGGTGAAGAACACCCTGGCGTACCAGCGATACGACGCAGAGTTCGGCAACACGGACCCGATGACGCCGATCGCGACGTTTCTGGAGGACAACATCCTTCCCTATCATCAGGTCACGGAGGAGCTCGATCTGAGCGGGACCGCTCTCGGCGGCCGCTTCGAGTGGATTGCGGGACTGTACTATTTTAAATCGATCGGCATCTACGACGGACACATCGAGCTTCCCTCGACCGTCATCGTCGAGCCCGGAATCCTGGTCGATCCCACGGTCTTTCCTTACGCACCGAACGGCGTCTACGGACTCAACTTCAATATCCACGACATCACCGAGGCCAGGAGCAGATCGGGATTCGTTCACGGCGTCTATCACCTGACCGACGAGCTGAGCCTGGAGGCCGGCGGTCGCTACAGCCAGGACCGGAAGAGTCAGTCGTACGACCATACCTATACGGCCACCAATCCGGCCAACATCCTGCTGCCCGCCGGGACGCCCGCTTATCCGCCGGGTGTCGGGGGGGAGACCGACGACAACCGCTTCGACCCGAAGGTCGCGATCCAGTATCAGTGGACCCCGAGCCTGATGACCTATCTCTCTTATGCCACCGGCTACAAGGCGGGCGGCATCAACCCGAAGCCGGTCCTGGTGACCGACATCGTGCCCTTCAAGGAGGAAACGCTGAAGGCCTACGAGGCGGGTATCAAGAGCGAGTGGCTCAATCATCGGCTGCTCGTGAATGCCGACGCCTACTACAGTGACTACACCAACCTGCAGCTGAGCGAATTCCTGCCGCCGCCGCTGGGCGACGGAGGCACGATCGTGATCAACGCGGGGCATGCCCGCATCGAAGGGAGTGAAGCGGATCTGAAGTTGATCGTCGCTCGCGGGCTGTCGCTCGAGGCCAATGGCAGTTATCTCGATTACAGGACGCTGAGCCTGGGTGCGGCCGCGGGTCAGGTCGGTGGCCCCACGCTGACCACGCAGCCGCCCTATGTGCCGCGGTGGCAGGGATCCCTCGGCGCAGAGTATGACCATGTGCTCGGGCCGTATGGCTCAATGAGTGCCCGCGCCGATTGGTCCTATCGATCGAAGGTGTATTTCGATCTCGCCAATACGCAAGCCGGCGCAGAGGGCGGATACGGCCTGCTCAACCTGCGATTGGCGTGGACGAGCGCAAGCGGCAATTGGATGACGGCGATCGAAGTCGCCAATGCCACCGACAAGCGTTACTACATCGCCAAGACGCCGACACTGAACGCCGATGGAAGCCTGTTCAGTGTCAGCGGAACGCCGGCCATGCCGATCACGGAGTTCTTCACGATCGATCGGAAGTTCTGATCCGGATAAGCGCCCATTGCCGGCCGCACACCAAGAGGAAGTCATCTCCATGAAACGCCACGGCTTTTTCATAGTCGCCTCGCTCGTTTGGCCGATCTGTCAGTCGGTGGGCGCCACGCCCGCAACCGTGGACCCCATGTTCGCCAGGTGGCATGTGAGCCCGGAGTACTACTTTTCCCAGCCGCAAGAGCTCAAGCCGCACTGGGCGAAGCGCCTCGAAGGCTATCTGCCGACGCGCGACGGCACTGAGCTGCGCTACAGCGTGCTCCTGCCGGCCGGCAAGGGTCCATTCCCGGTCATCATCAACTACAGCGGGTATGACCCGGGTGCGATCGGCGGACTCGCGTACCTGCACAACGACACCACGTTCTCGACGAGCCTCGATCAGACGCTGCTCGACCACGGCTATGCGGTAATGGGTGTGCAGGCGCGCGGCACGGGCTGCTCGCAGGGAACCTTCGACTTTCTGGGCCCGAGCTACGGCCGCGACGGCGCGGATGCGGTCGAATGGGCGGCGCGGCAGGGCTGGTCCGACGGCGATGTCGGAATGGCCAACTGGTCCTGGGCGGGCATGTCGCAGATTGCGACGGCGAGCAACCGGCCGCCGCATCTGAAGGCGATCGCGCCCGGCATGGCCATGACCGACCCGCGCTCCGACAGCTGGGAAATCGGCGGCGTCCCATCGCAGGGCTTCGTAACGGGCTGGTGGCAGTTCCTGCATTCGCGTTGGCTGGCGGTTCGCCGCAGCGCCGTTGCGGAGCACGATGAGCGCTGCGTCGCGCAGGTCGACCGAAATCATACGGCCGGGGAGACTCCTGCCATCAACCTGCCGAGCCAACTGATCCGCCATCCGTTGCGCGACGCCTGGATCCAGGAGCGCACCATTCTGAGCTTGGCCGACCGGATTGACGTGCCGGTGCTGTCCATGGAGGCCTTTCAGGACGGCATCACCACGGCGCGGGCGGGCTACTACCGCGAGCGGCTCGATCCGAGCAAGGTCTGGCTCGTCCAGACCAACGGCGGTCACGATCTGTACGAATCGTTGCGATACCGAACGGAGCTGATCGCCTTCCTGGATCATTTCGTCAAGGGCACGAGCAATGGATTCGAGCGGCAGCCGCATGTCGAGGTGTGGCTGGACTCCACCACGGCGGGCACCCTGCCGCACCAACAGAATGAGAATGCCGTTCCGGGTTGGGTCATCCACGAAGACCGCCTTCCGGTCAAGCCGGGCACGCTGACACTGACGCTCGCCAGCGGGAATCAACTCGATACGGACGGCAAAGGCGGCGGGTCGTCTGACAGCTACCAGTACCCCGTGCCCGGCCCCGCGGTCAATCTCAACCCCTACGAGCCGACGTGGGGCCCGCTCAGCCCGCAGTGGGGGCAGGGCAGCGTTGCTTACACGAGCGCTCCGCTGGAGAAGGGCATCGTCATCTACGGTCCGGTGAGCGCCAATCTCTGGGTCTCCACGACCCAGAGCGACTCCGACCTGCAGGTGACCCTGACGGACGTGCGGCCCGACGGAGAGGAGCAGTACGTCCAGAGGGGCTGGCTGCGACTGTCCGATCGGGCAATCGATGAGCGGCGCTCGACCCCGCACCTGCCGATACTGTGCGATTTGCCGCAATGCATCGCGGCCCTTACGCCCGAAGTTCCGATGCTCGCGCGTGTGGAATTGACCAAAGTCGGCCAGGCGTTCCGGGCGGGCGATCGCATCCGGATCTGGATCGACACTCCGAGCGCCACGGGCGGCAACACCTTCGATCATTCGTCACTGCCGGCGACGAATCGGATTTGGCACGATGCCGCGCATCGGTCGCAGATCGTGTTCGGGGTCATTCCAGGAGCTCAGGTCCCTGCCCGGCGGCCCGCGTGCGGCACGACGCTGATGCAGCCTTGCCACGAGGCTCCGCTTCGCTAGGCGCAAAGAGCCCGCATGCTCGAGCCAGGGCGCAGGATCGCCACATTCGATCGCTTGCTGCGCAGCGGGCGGCTATAGTTGGCGAAGCAGCTGCGGAGCGGGTTGATGAATATGCGGTCATCGACGCGGCGCGCGAATCTCACGGTGGCGATCCTGTTCGTCACCTGGGGTGTGGTATTCCTGGATCGCATGGCGGTGTTGTATCTGGCGCCGTACATCGCGCCGGAGCTGCGCTTGAGCGGCGCGCAGGTGGGCGCGTTGGCGGGAGTCATGGCGCTGTGCTGGGCCGTATCAGCCATGCTGTTCGGTGCCGTATCGGATCGGGTCGGCCGCAAGGCAGTGCTGGTGCCGATGGTGGTGCTGTTCTCGGTATTGTCGGCCACCTCCGGGCTCGCCCGCAGTTTCTCCGAGCTCCTGCTCGTTCGCGCGTTGCTCGGCATCGCCGAAGGGCCGTGCTGGTCGGTGATCATGGCGCTCGTGCAGGACGTCTCGAGCGAAAAATCGCGCGGCCGCAACGTCGGCATCGTCGTCAGCGCCGCGGCCATCATCGGACTGGCGATCGCTCCTGTATTGACCACGCAGATCGCGGCGCGCTTCGGCTGGCGATGGGCCTTCTTCGTCGCCGGCATGCCGGGCTTGATCATGGCGTTGCTCGTGGGGCTCTTCGTACGCGAGGCGCCCGCTGGCGCGGGTGCGCATGAGGAGCATCGGCTCAAGCCTGCGGATCTCTGGTCGCTCCTGGCTTACCCCAACGTTTGGGCGGCCGCGGTGGGCGCGGTCGGCTTCATGACCTGGCTGTTCCTGGTCAATGCCTTTGCGCCGCTCTACATCACGGAAGTCGCGCGACAGACGGGAACTACCTCGGGGTTCCTGATGGGGGCTGCCGGGCTCGGCAGCTTCTTCATCGGACTGATCGCGCCGGCGCTGACTGACCGCTTCGGGCGTCGCGGCGTGTTGGCCGCCGTGGGGCTGCTGTCCGCCCTGTTGCCGCTCGCGCTCATGGTTCCGGCGCTATACGGGAATCTCTGGCTGCTTGCCTTGATCCTCTTCCTGACTCAGGGCGGCCAGGCGATCGCCGCCATCTGCATCGTGCTCGTGCCCTCCGATACCGTTCCACGGCATCTGATAGGTTCCGCCATTGGCTTCACGACGCTGTTCGGTGAGATGTTCGGCGGTTTTGCGGCTCCGATCATGGCCGGGGCGCTCGCGGGCCAACACGGGCTGTCCGTACCGCTCTGGATCGCTTGCGGGGGCGCCGTGGTGGTGGTTCTCGTGGCGCTCGCACTGCGGCCGCCCCCGGCGGCGCGAGCGCCATGACGCCCATGGCGTCCGGGCAGGACGTGGCCGGGATATGAGGCGGATTGTTCACTGTGCGGTATCCGCCCGGGAATGGACGGCGAATCTCCTGCCCTCCGCAGCCAGATCGAATGCGCCCTCCATGACCGAGCGCAGCCAGTCGGCGGTGGCCAATGCGCCGCCGAACGAATAGAAATGCGGCTGCACCAGGCGTGAGCCCGCATGACGGGCGCATCCCCGCAGGAGGCCGAGCAACA
>Ga0134125_10002038_pt1 | contig 24232 bp, 21 predicted proteins | sample KB31751_FD_96464 | JGI IMG/M metagenome (GOLD analysis project Ga0134125, IMG submission 96464) | Terrestrial soil microbial communities with excess Nitrogen fertilizer from Kellogg Biological Station, Michigan, USA - KB3-175-1 | ecosystem: Environmental > Terrestrial > Soil > Unclassified ...
CAGTTCTCGCCCATGCCGGTAGAAAAGCAGGTGGTGAGCATTTACACGGGGGTTAACGGTCACCTGGACGATGTTCCCGTGACGGACGTGAGGCGCTTTGAGGCGGACTTCCTGTCGCTGATGGAGAATGCGCACAGTTCGGTGCTCCAAACCATCCGTGAAAAGAAGGAGCTGCCGAACGAGTTGAAGCAGCAGCTCGACGGAATTATCAAGGAATTTAAGCAGCGCTTCATGGCCGATAAAGACGCGCGAAAGAAGGAAACCGCGAAAGCCTAGCCCGCTATGCCGAGCTTGATCGACATACGGCGCCGCATCCGCAGCGTCAAAAATACACAGCAGATCACGAAGGCCATGAAGATGGTTTCGGCGGCAAAGCTGCGCCGTGCTCAGGAACGGGCGCTGGCGGCGCGGCCTTACGGCGACAGCCTGAACCGCATTCTGGCGAATGTGGCGAGCGCCGCATCATCGAGCGGTGAAGTGCATCATCCGCTGCTCGCTGTGCGGGATGAAAAGCGCATTCAGCTTGTGATGGTGACATCGGATCCGGGACTGGCTGGGGCCTTCAATGCAAATGTTCTGCGCCTGGCCCAGCGATTCATCGACGATCATGCCGGGCGGCCGATTGAAATTGAGGCGATCGGGCGGAAGGGGCGCGACTATTTCCGGCGCCGCTCTTTTACGTTGAGTGGTGAGCACATCGGCATTGTCGATAAGCCGAATTACGAGCAGGCGCGCGAGATTGGGAACAAGCTGATTGAGCGCTATAGCAAGGCGGAGGTAGACGCGGTTTATCTCTGCTTCAATGAATTTAAAAATGTGATGGCGCCGAATGTAGTTTTGCGGCGTATTCTGCCGGTGGACTTGCCCGAATCGAAAGAAACGATCGATTACATTTACGAGCAGCCGCCTCAGGAGCTGCTTGCGGCGCTGCTGCCGCGCTACGTGGAAGTGCAGTTATATCGCGCGATGCTCGAATCGATTTCGGCCTATCATGCGGCGCGCATGACGGCGATGGACGCGGCAAGTTCGAACGCGGGCGACCTGATCGAGACATTGACGCTTGACATGAATCGCATCCGGCAGGCCGCCATTACGCGCGAGATTATTGAAATTGTGAGCGGCGCTTCCGCTCAGTAGGGAAATTGTGAGCGGCGCTGCCGCTCAGCGAGGATTGGAATTTAAGATATGCCAGCAGCTAACGCTCTTACCGAAGGCAACGTCATTCAGGTCGCCGGACCGGCGGTAGACATTCAGTTTCCCGAAGGGCAGATCCCCGACCTTAACAACGCCATCCGCATTACCAGCGAAGGGTTCAACGTTCCGGAGCCGATCAACATTATCGCCGAAGTTGCCCAGCATATTGGGGAAGGCCGCGTGCGTACCATCGCCATGCAGCCCACCGACGGGTTGGTGCGCGGGATGAAAGCGATCGATACCGGCGCGCCGATTCTGGTTCCCGTCGGCAAACAAACGCTGGGACGCGTGATGAACGTTCTCGGCGAACCGGTGGATGAAGTCGGGCCGATCGAAACCGACAAGCGGTATCCCATCCATCGTCTGGCGCCATCGTTTGAGGAACAGGCCACCGGCCAGCAAATGTTCGAAACGGGCATTAAGGTGGTCGACCTGCTGGAGCCGTATCTGCGCGGCGGGAAGATCGGATTGTTTGGCGGCGCGGGGGTCGGCAAGACGGTTATCATTCAGGAACTGATCAACAACATCGCCATGAAGCACGGCGGCGTTTCGGTATTTGCCGGCGTCGGCGAGCGCACTCGTGAAGGGAACGATCTATGGCTGGAAATGCAGGAAGCCGGTATTGTTCACCCGCGTGACTGGCAAAAATCGAAAGTTGCGCTCATCTACGGGCAGATGACAGAGCCCCCAGGAGCGCGTCTTCGCGTCGGCCTGACCGGACTGACCGTCGCGGAATATTTTCGCGATGAAGAGGGGCAGGACGTCCTGCTCTTCATCGATAACATCTTCCGGTTTACGCAGGCGGGTTCGGAAGTTTCGGCGCTGCTGGGCCGCATGCCTTCCGCTGTCGGCTACCAGCCGAACCTGGCGAGCGAAATGGGCGATCTGCAGGAGCGGATTACGTCCACCAAACGTGGTTCCATTACTTCGGTTCAGGCGATTTACGTGCCGGCCGACGACTACACGGATCCGGCTCCGGCAACCACCTTCGCCCATCTGGATGCGACCACAAACCTGTCGCGTTCGATTTCAGAAATGGGTATTTATCCGGCCGTCGATCCGCTGGCCTCCACTTCACGCATTCTTGATCCGAATATTCTCGGCGACGAGCACTACAACACTGCCCAGCGCGTAAAGCAACTGCTGCAGCGCTATAAGGATCTGCAGGACATTATCGCGATTCTCGGCATTGACGAATTGAGCGACGAAGATAAGCAGACCGTCGCCCGGGCGCGGCGCATTCAGCAGTTCCTTTCGCAGCCGTTCCACGTGGCTGAACAGTTTACCGGCCGCGCGGGCAAGTACGTGAAGCTCGCCGATACAGTTCGCAGTTTCAAGGAAATTGTCGATGGCAAGCACGATCATCTTCCGGAGCAGGCTTTCTACATGCAAGGGACGATTGACGATGTGCTCGAACGTGCCGAAGAATTGAAGAAGTCGTCGTAAGTACGAAAGGTCTTGCCGATTTCCATGTCAGAAACCTTTCGTTTACAGGTGACCACGCCGGAACGCCAACTGGTCTCCGCCGATGTGAAGCGTGCCGAAATTCCCGGCAAGGATGGATATCTCGGCATTTTGCCCGGCCACGCGCCGCTATTAAGCGAACTAGGGGCCGGCGTGTTGGCGTACTCTTCCGATTCGCAGGAAAACCTGCTGCTGGTAATTGGCGGTTTTTTGGAAGTGCTGAACGACGAAGTGCGTGTACTGGCGGAGCGGGCGGAGTTTACGAAAGAAATCAATGTGGAAGATGCGCGGCGTGAACTTTCGGAAGCGGAAGAGGCAGTGTTAAGACTCACACCCGACGCAAGTCCGGAGAGTGTGGTTCGACGGTTGCGAGCGGCGCAGGCTCGGGTCGAAGCGGCAGAACGCGCGGGATAAAGGAAGAAGCCGACTGCAGATCGGCTCGCCGGCGGGACTGCCGGCCGACTCGACTAGCTATTTGGTTCGCCGGGCGAGCCTACGCCGTATCGAAGGGCTTTGCCGACTACAATGGCAAGCGATAACTCGAACACGATGGCTACGAGCGGAATACCGACAAAAAACAATAGGTTATTCACGAATATGCTCCCGGGCGTGGTACGGCATCTCCGGTTTGCGATTGAGTCTTAGCGTGAGTTGCAATGATCCTTAGTCCCGTATTCTATGCCCCTCGGCGCGAAGGAACAACGCTTTTTTTCATCGAACGCGGAAAAATCCGGCGGCGACCGCCAGACGCCCGATTATAGGTCCGGTCAGCGGCTTAAAATTCTCGCAAAATTTTTTGCCGCCGGGCAGCATTTAACATTAAGAGTTAGAGGCGGGGCTGGTTTTCTCACTGCTCGTTCGGGGCGAATGGATCATACCCAAGTTATTGCCGCGCTGCGGATGGAACTAGAAGCGCAGAGACAGCAAATCGCGACGGTCCAACAGGAACTTGATCTGAGAATGGACGAACTGAACGAGTTGCGCCAGCGCCTGGAGCTTCGGAACATCTCGGCGGAACGGCTGCAATCCCAATTCACCCTGGCGGCGGAGGCGGTCAACAAGTTGTTGGCTGAGCGGGAAGCGGTTCGCCATTCTCGGTGGGCGAAATTCGGCAGCCTGTTTGGATTTCTGCCAAAGTTTGAGGACGATTTGCGGTGAGACTGGTTCGCACTCTAGTTTCGCTGGTCCTTCTGCTGGTTAGCCCGGCCTTGCTTGCGGCGACGGCTATCGTGCTGGCGCTCACAGATATCTGCTTTTTGCTTTTTGGCCGCAAGAAGGCAGCCGCAGCGCGACAATGCCGGAACGATTGCGCGACAGTCGTGATTCCCAACTGGAATGGGCGCGATCTGCTGGAGAAATACCTGCCAAGCGTAATTGAGGCGCTGGCGAATCATCCGGAAAACGAAATTCTGGTTATCGACAATGCTTCCACCGATGAGAGCGTAAATTTCGTTAGCGAACGTTTTCCACAAGTACGGGTGATCCATTCGGAAACAAACCTTGGTTTTGGAGGCGGATCGAATCTCGGATTCCGCGAGGCAAAAAACGATATCGTCGTGCTGCTGAACAGCGATATGCGAGTGGAACCGGATTTTCTCGCGCCGCTGCTTGAGCCATTTCACGATGCGCTGGTGTTTGCGGTGGCCTGCCAGATTTTCTTTTCCGATTTGAAGAAGCGCCGCGAAGAAACCGGACTGACGGAAGGCTGGTGGAACGCGGGCCGTATTCGAGTCAGCCACCGCATCGACAACGAAATTACCGATGCGTTTCCGTGCTTCTACGCGGGCGGTGGATCGAGCGCTTTCGACCGGCGAAAGTTTCTCGAACTAGGCGGGTTCGAGGAAGTTCTAACTCCGTTCTATTACGAAGATACCGATCTGGGCTTAATGGCATGGAAGCGGGGCTGGAAAGTTCTTTATCAGCCGGCAAGTATTGTTTATCACGAACACCGCGGCACGATAGGACGAAAGTTTTCTCCTGCATACGTGCAGGGCATTTTGAAAAAGAACGCGCTGCTCTTTGTGTGGAAGAACATTCATAGTTGGAAGCTGCTCGGCTCCCACTTGCCGTTCGTGTTTCTTAGCTGTCTGCGGAGTTTGCTGCTTGGCGACGCGCCACAGGCGTTCAATGTCGCCGGGCTTTCGCGGGCATTTTTGCAGTTGCCGGGCCTTTGCGCGGCGCGCTGGCGAGCGAAGCAGCTTGCAATGGTTTCCGACAGAGAGGCGCTGCACCGACCGCGGGGACTTTATTTTCGGGATCGTTTTCAAGCCGCGCGCGAGCCTGTACCCGATCGTCTCCGCATTCTGTTCGCTTCGCCTTATCCGATTGAACCACCGGTGCACGGCGGCGCGGTTTTCATGAAGATGACGCTTGAAGAGCTAGCCCCTCTAGCGGATGTGCATTTGGCAGGCATGGTGGATGTTCCGGAGCAACTTCCGGCGCAAGAATCATTGACCGCAATCTGCCACTCGGTAAGTATGTGTGTGCGCAATCCGGAAACGCCGCGAAACATCGCTTCGCTGCTGCCTCATGCGGCGCGAGAGTTTCGCGACTCCGATTTTGCATGGCTGCTGCATCGCGTCGGTTTACTGGAGAAGATTGACATCATCCAGTTGGAGTACACACAATTCGCCCAGTACCGCGGGGATTACCGCCACATTCCGTGCTTTCTGTTTGAGCACGACATCCACTTCGAATCGGTGCGGAGTCTGGCGAGGAATACTAAAAATCCATTGTGGCGCGTTCATTACTACTATGAGTACCTGCGGTGCTTCCGCTACGAATTGAAGACGCTGCCGAAATTCCGGCGCATCCAGGCATGCAGCGTGGAAAACGCGGTGTCGTTAACGCGATATGTGCCGGAGTTAGGCGGCCGGATCGATACGGATCTTCGAGCGGGTATTCAAAGCGCTCGCTTCCGGTTTGTGCTCGATGGCCGCGAACCCGATACGCTCTTGTTCGTCGGCAGTTTCCGCCACGAACCGAACGCCGAAGCGATTCGCTGGTTTGTGACGAAGGTTCTGGATCGCATCACCGCTATTCGGCCGCAGGCAAAGCTCGTTATAGTGGGCTCCGATCCGCCGCCGCCGATGGGATTTCTAACGCGGCATCCCAGTGTTCACTTCACGGGGCATGTGGAGGATATTCGCGAACCACTAGAGCGATATGCCGTGTTCGTGTGCCCCATCCGAAGCGGATCGGGCATCCGCGTAAAGCTGCTCGAAGCTTTTTCGAGCGGCATTCCCTGCGTATCCACGCGCCTGGGAGCCGAGGGACTGGCTCACACGAGCGGGGAAATTTGCGAACTCGCCGATTCGCCGGAAGAATTTGCGAGCGCGGCGGTTCATCTGCTCTCGGATCGTGTTTACGCCGCATCGATTGCTGTACGCGCTCGCAAGAAGCTTGAGGCAGAGCGCGATGGACCGGTTATTACGCGGCAGTTGGAGCAGGTGTACCGGCGCGAGCTTTTTGCAATGCGGCCAACTGGTGTGGATAACGCCGCCGCGCAAAACGAATTACAGCAGGGTGGAGAAGTACGCGTATGATGGATGGCAATGTCAATGACGCGCCGCGATTTCTTCGCAACTAGCGCCGGAGCCGCGCTGGCTGCGCAACAGGCTGCGGCGCAGACCACCGGATCATTCCAGAAGATGGGCCTGAACAGCTATTGTTTACGGGCGTTGAAATGGCGCGACAAGCAGATTCTCGATTACGCAGTGTCGCTGAAGCTGGACGGAGTTTTTCTACAGGATTCGCTCGACCCCGACCGCGACAAATTGGAGCATTGGACGGAGATTGGGAAATATGCACGCGGTCTCGGCCTTCATCTCGAAACGGGAATCGGCGCGGTGCTGCCTGCCGACGAAGCGAGCTTCGAGAGATCACGCCAAATCTTGCTGACGGGGTTTGCGCGATCGAAAGCTTGCGGTTCGCCGTTGGTGCGATGCTTGCAAGCGCCTGATCGCGCTCATCTGCCCAAACGCTCTTTTGAGCAAAATAGAGACGCGATGGTGCGGCTATTGCAGTCGGTGCGTTCACAATTTACCGATGCAGGCATCAAGGTCGCCATTGAGAATCACAAAGATTTGCAAGCGTGGGAAATGCGCGAAGTGATCGAAGCAGCAGGTAAGGATTGGGTGGGCTCTTATCTCGATACGGGCAATCCGGTGTTTGTGGTGGAAGACCCTGTGACCACGGTGGAAACGCTCGCTCCTTACGCGCTGTGCGTTCATTTGCGCGATTCGGTTGTTTATGAGAGGCCGGGCGGAGCGATGGTCGAATGGGTGCCGCTCGGCGAGGGCGATATCGATTTTCACAAGATTGTTGCGACGGTGCGTCAAACCAAACCGGACGTTTACGTCTATATCAAGCCCATCACCGGACGACCTGCGCAATTGCTGCCGTATCTGGAACCGGATTTCTGGCAAAGTTATCCAAAAGCCCGCGCTTTTGAATTTGCACAGTTTCTTGCGCTGGCAAAACGCGGAGCGCCCTATGACAAGCCGATCGTATTAGAAGATCTCCCCGGCAGGCACTTGCCCGGGGCATTCGTCGCGGCCATCAAATACCAGCAGCGCGATCACATGGAACGGAGTGTGGCGTACGCGAAGAAGGAGTTAAATCTGGGTGTTAGATGGAGAGGGTGAAAACCCTATGGAAGCCGGCAGCAAGCCGGCTTGTCGGCAAGACTGCCGACCCCCCACCGCTCCGTACAATAGAATTTGGTTGCGAACGAAAGCCGTAGATACCCTGCCCGCCCTGTTTTAGGAGTGGGCGCGCTTATCTTCGACGGCGACCGAATCTTGCTGATAGAACGTGGCCGAGAACCGCTGAAAGGCCAATGGTCGCTACCCGGCGGAGGAGTGGAAACCGGAGAGCGGTTGGAAGACGCGTTAGTTCGCGAGGTTCGGGAAGAGACCGGCCTTCAGGTAGAAGCGAACGAAGTGGCGGTAATTTTTGAACGCATTATGCCCGATCCGGACGGAAAGCCCGAATATCACTACCTACTGATTGATTTTCTATGTACGGTGACGGGTGGAACGCTTTGCGCGGGTGACGACTCGAGCTGCGCGGCATGGTTTTCAATGGAGGAATTGCCAAATCTCTCGCTTACCGAAGGCACGCTCGACGTCATCCGCCGGGTGAAAGCCAACGGACCCTCGCTCACCGTACTCTGTCCTTAAATATAAAATGCCATTTAGCAGTTCCGATCTTCTTCAATTCGGTGAGCTAAAGCAGTGGCTGGCGACCTTTGCCGGGAGCGCGGCGGGTAAGCAGCGTATCCTCAATTCCGATTCAGGGCACGATCGCGACTTCGTTGAAGCCGCACTGGCCGATGCGGACGAGGCGATTCGCTATCTCGAAGGAACAACGGCAACGCAAACACCGGGCCATGGCGCGATTGTCCGGTTGAGCTTTCAAAACATTCGCGAGGTGGAAAATCTGCGCCTTCTGCGCGTCGAAGGCGCGAGGTTAGAAGGCATTGAGATTCTGGACTTGTTTCACACGCTTGAAATTGCGGGCGAATACCGGGCGTTGTTGAGCGCGGTGTCGGCTAGATTCCCAAGACTCGCGCGCCGCGCGCTGCGAATGACGGATCTGCGAACGCTTTGCCGCCGTTATCAGCGCGTCTTTCTACCCGATGGCAGCCTTTCGGACGACGCCAGCCCCGAACTTCGTAAAATCCGGCGCGATATGGAGCGGCAGCAGCGCAGCATTCAGGAATCGCTCGAACGCTTTCTGAAAACGCATCGAAGCGACCGTACGCTGCAGGAGGAATTTGTCACCATTCGCGATGACCGCTACGTGGTGCCCGTTGTGGCGGGACAGCAAGGCCGGGTGGACGGCGTGATTCACGGCGCGAGCGGGAGCGGGCGGACACTATATCTGGAGCCGCTCGAAACCATCGGCCTCAATAACGGGCTTGTTCGCCTGCGGGAAGAGGAATTGCGCGAGATCGATCGGATATTGAGCGAAATCACGGACGGGTTGCGGCGGCACGCAGACGAAATCTTCGACACGATGGACGCGTTGGCCGATCTCGATTTTACCTTTGCCAAGGCAAGCTATGCCTCCGCACATCGCGCCGTTATTCCCCGCTTCAGCGACGACACGAGGCGCCGCCTTACCTTGCAGCAAGCACGCCATCCACTGCTCGAAAGAGTTTTGCGTCAGCAGCATCGGCAGGTGGCCCCGATTTCGATGGAACTTGATGAAGACCATCGCGTGCTGCTCATCAGCGGCCCGAATACAGGCGGGAAGACGGTAACGATTAAGACGTGTGGCTTGCTCGCGACCATGGCACATGCCGGTTTTCCCGTGCCGTGCGCCGCCGCCGAATTCCCGTGGCTTCACGATGTGCTTGCCGACATCGGCGATACGCAATCTATCGCCGAAAGCCTGAGCACGTTTTCCGGCCACCTTCTGCATATACGAGGGATGTTGGAGAACGCAACGCGCCAAACGCTGGTTCTGCTGGATGAGTTGGGCGGCTCAACCGATCCGGATGAAGGTGGAGCGCTCGGTGTCGCAATTCTCGATCGCTTCCGGCAATCGGGCGCGTTCTGCCTTACCTCCACACATCTGCTGCCGCTCAAGCTATACGGCGCGCAGACGAGCGGCGTGGTGAACGCTTCCATGGGATTTGACGACGCGACCTTGCAACCCACTTATCAGTTGTCGATTGGCCTTCCGGGACGGTCTGCCGGACTCGATATTGCCGCGCGATTGAATATGCCGGCGGATCTGATGGAGCACGCACGGCGCGTAATGCCGCAAATGCAAGCCGATTTCCAGAGTCTTTTGGGCCGGCTGCACAATGCACTGGAGCAGAACGAACGGCTCAATGCACAGTTGCACGAAGAGCGCGCGGCGCTTGAAAACGAGCGGCGTACGTTGCAGCAAGTGGCGGCTCGCCGCGAGGAGAAGCAAACGCGAGAATGGGAACGAAAACGCGAGGAGTTGATCGCCGACTTCGAGGCTCGCGCGCTCGAAACAATCGAGCAGGCAGCCTCTCAAATTGAAGGCAAAAAGGCCGCCGACCAAGCCAAACTGCAAGTAGCTCGCGCGAAGCGTGAATTTCGCGAGCAGGCGGCAAAGACGATGGTTACAGCCTCGTCGTCCGGCGCGGTCGTGCAACCCACGGCAATAACGGAAGGAGCTAAGGTTCGACTACGCGACGTGAGCCAACCTGCCACCGTGCGGCGCATCCTGAAGAACGGCGCAATTGAAGTGGAAGCGGGCTTTCTGAAGATGCAGGTGGCGCCCGAGGATATTGTCGAGGTGCTATCGTCGGCCGAAGTGAAGAAACTGCCCAAGAATGTGACGCTTGAGAGCGGCCCGCGCTGGGATGTGTCGTACAAGGAAATCAATTTGATTGGGCGGCGCGCCGAAGAGGCGGTGGAGGAGTTGGACAAATTTATCGATTCGGCCGCGCTTGCCTCCGTGAATCGCGTGCGCATTGTGCACGGCCACGGCATGGGGGTGCTGAAACGAGCTGTCGGCGAATTTCTTACGGCAAGCCCGCATATCGCGCGATTTTATCCGGCTTCGCAAGCGGAAGGCGGATCGGGAGCTACGATTGCGGAGTTAAGGGAATAGGGCGGCCGGTCGCTCACGCTTCCGGCTCTTTGTTATTCAGCGACGGTGGTTTCAGTTTCTGAGTTCAAGCGCTGTTTGTTTTTGTGACGGACGTCCACGCCTTTGACGAGAAACAGAACGTCCTCGGCAATATTCGTCGCCTGGTCGGCGATTCGCTCTAAATTCCGTACTACCGACCAGAGGCTCATCGCCTGAGGTATGCTCGTCGAATCGCGTTCCATGTAACTGACCAGCTCGTGATAGCTGGCAGTGCGCAGATTGTCCACGCCATCGTCGCCCGCCAGAACGCTGCGCGCCAGTTCGGGGTCGCGATTGACAAAAGCATCGAGCGCTTTCCGCACCATGGACTGCACGAGTCCCGCAATGTAAGGAATATCCACCATGGGCCGGATAACCGGCTCGCGAATCAGGTCGAGCGCACGGTGCGCAATGTTGACGGAGAGATCGCCCATCCGTTCCAGGTCGTTGTTGATTTTGATGGCCGCTGTCACCAGCCGCAGATCGGCCGCAACCGGCTGCTGCGCCAGGCCTTCGTCTTTTTCGACGACACCTTGCACGCTCCGGTAAGATGGCATTTTCAACGAGCGCGCCCTTTTCGAGAAGCTTCGCCTTCAGCTTTTCCAATTCAATTTCAATGTGTCGCAAAGTGATTCTCTCCCCATGCGGCCCGAGGCATCAACCAAAACGGCCTGTGACGTAGTCTTTGGTTTCCTTCTTCTTTGGATTCTGAAATATGACCTTCGTGTCGTCAAACTCAACCAGCTTGCCCAACAGAAAGAACCCTGTGTGATCGGCAACACGCGCGACCTGCTGCATGTTGTGGGTCACAATCCCGATGGTGGTGGTTTCCCGGATTTGAAACAAGAGTTCTTCGATCTTCAGCGTGGCGATGGGATCGAGCGCGGAACACGGCTCCTCGAGCAGCAGCACTTCCGGCTCTACAGCCAGATCGCGCGCAATGCACAATCTCTGCTGCTGTCCGCCCGAGAGCGCGGATGCCGGCTTATTCAGCTTGTCCTTGACTTCCGTCCAAAGTGCGGCACGCTCCAGGCTTTTCTGCACTACTTCATCGAGAACACTGCGGCGGCGCACGCCGTTAATTTTCAAGCCGTAGGCAATATTTTCGTAAATCGTTTTCGGAAACGGATTCGATTTCTGAAACACCATCCCAATGCGTCGGCGCACGCCCGTCACATCCATTTTCAAGATGTCCTCGTCGTCGAGCAAGATCCGGCCCTGCCGCCACGCCCGCCACTACCACACCTGCCAAGGCGCCGCGGTCGCCAGGCAGCAAGTAGATGAAGAAACGGCGGCGGTTATCGCCAGCCATAGGTGAAATAACGTTCGCCGTTGCATTCGCCTTTGGCGTGATGTTACCGCGCTAGTGAATGGGACGAGTGGCCGAAGGCACGTCGGCGACAATCAGAGATTGGAGTCTGACGCAGCTTTGACCAAACTGAATGTGGCTGTTTTATACGGCGGCCGTTCCGGCGAGCACGAGATCTCGGTCCGATCCGCGCAGTCGGTTTTGCGTGCCCTGAACCGCGACCGGTACAACGTGGCGGAAATTTTTATCACCAACGAAGGGCGCTGGCAGCCGCGCGCCATTTGTCCTGAACCCGGTGCCAATCCGGGAATCGACGTTGTTTTCCCTGTATTACACGGGACATTTGGCGAAGATGGGACCGTTCAAGGGCTTCTCGAACTCGCGGAACTTCCCTATGTAGGGGCGGGCGTACTGGCATCCGCCGTGTCCATGGACAAGGCCATGACAAAGCGGGTTTGTAAAGAAGCGGGCTTGCCAGTGGTGGAGTATCTGGTGCTTGCAAGGCAGGAGGCGGGCGCAACGGGTTTGTCGCTGCCGTTCCCGCTCCCCGTCTTCGTGAAACCGGCCAATCTGGGTTCTTCTGTGGGCATTAACAAAGCCAAAAATCAGGAAGAGTTTCGTGCTGCTCTTGAAACGGCCTTCCGGTACGATCGCAAAATTGTTGTCGAGCGCGGCATCACAGGCCGGGAGTTTGAATGCTCGGTGCTTGGCGGCAACCCGCCTACGGCCGCGACGCCATGCGAGGTTCTTCCATCCCGCGAGTTTTACGATTACGAAGACAAATACCTGCTCGACAAAGCTGTAATCGAGCTGCCGGCGAAGCTTTCGGCGGAGCAGACGGGTGAGATGAAGTGTCTGGCGGTGAAATGCTTCGAGGCCGTGGGGTGCGAAGGCATGGGTCGAGTCGACTTCCTGATGGAAACGGCGACGGGCCGGCTTTACGTCAATGAAATTAATACGATCCCCGGGTTTACATCCATCAGCATGTATCCGAAGATGTGGGAATATTCGGGAATTCCATATTCCGCGCTGCTCGACCGTCTGATTGCTCTCGCGCTCGATCGGGCCGAGGCCAAGCGCGGCATGCAGTATACGAAATGAGAATGGTAAGTAACCTCTGGCGTTCACGCGTGCTTCGGCTCGCCGCGCCGGCATGTTTTCTTCTTCTGCCGGTTTGCGGCCAAACTTCGCCACCGGCCGATGCCCCTTCCGCGCAGCAGCAGATACAACGCGAAGGCGACGAGGCAACTTCAAGCCTCGATCCATTGCTTCAAAAGTTTACAGATGTCTTCGAGGTTGTGGAACAAAACGCCGCTGAGCCGGTGGCGATCGATCGCTCGCTCTACGAAGGTGCGATTCCCGCGATGCTACGCCCGCTTGACCCGCATACGCAGTTCTTCGACCCTCAGCAATTCGATCAATTGAAGCAGATGGAGAGCTCTGAACAGAAAGGGTTCGGCAGCGTAGTAAGCGTGCTTCCGGGCCGCGTGCTGTTCTTGCAGACGCTTCCCGGCACGCCTTCTAATAAAGCGGGTATTATGCCCGGCGACGATTTGGTGGCTGTGGGCAACGTAATCATCGCGCGACTTCAGCCGGAACAGATTGTTGGTTTGTTGACCCAGGCGAGGCAGCAGAGGGTGCAGATTCTGGTGCGCCGCGAGGGCAGCGCGCGCTTGTTGCCCTTCACGCTTACTCCCGCGCTTGTGGATTCGCCTACGGTTGATCGGGCATTTCTCCTGAAGCCAGGCTATGCCTATATTCGGGTTACTAGCTGGGATATGCATACTTCCGCCGAGTTCCACGATGCAATTGAAAAGCTTGGTGGAAACAATTTGCGGGGTTTGGTTCTCGATCTGCGCAACAATCCCGGCGGGGTCGTGAAGACGGCGCTGGACGCAGCCTCCATGTTTCTGAATCCGGGCGAGCGGATCTTGACGGCAAAGGGAAGGTTCGGCAAGCCGCAAACGGCTGATGTTCCCACGAATGCCAAGCCCTATCATTTTCCGCTCGCGGTAGTCGTGAACGGGAAGACGGCGAGCGCGTCTGAGATTCTGACCGGCGCTTTGCAGGATCATGACCGCGCGACAGTAGTCGGCGAAAAAAGCTATGGGAAGGGTCTGGTGCAAAGCGTGCTGCCGCTGTCGAACAACGCGGGTCTCGCGCTCACAACTGCGTTTTACTACACTCCGAGTGGGCGATCGATTCAACACCCGCTGCAAAATTCGCAGTTGTCACAAACATTTTCGAAAGAAGGCGACTCGCATCTCCCGAAATACCACACCGATGCCGGTCGCGTCGTGCTCGGCGGCGGTGGAATCGAGCCCGATATCAAAATTGGACCTCCTGGTGGAACGCAACTGGAAGCGGTGCTCGATGCCAGCGGCCTTGTGACCGATTTCGCCACGCGCTACATCGCGGATCACCATCCGCTTCCCTCTCCTTTTGAAGTAACGCCCGACATGCTGGACGATTTTAAAGTGTTCCTGTCGGCGCGCAACGTTCAGCCGAATGTCGCCGATTGGTCGCGCGATCGTGTTTGGATCACTAGCCGTCTGAAGCAGGAGATTGTGACACAGGCGAAGGGCGTTGCGGCGGGCGATCAAGTTGAAATGCAGCGCGATCCGGAAGTGCACGCGGCGTTGAAGGCAGTGGAAGAAAACCGGATGGCTAAGATCGCGGCAAGATAATGGATTGGCGGCCGATGGTGGCGAAATTTAGTTCGTCAAAAGAGCGGCGTGAGGCGCCGCTTGCAGGCCGAAGCCTCCCCACTAAGTTATGGGATGTGAGCGGAATATACTTTCTGCTCATTCCGGAATACTTCGAACTCGGCGCCGGAGCCAGGTTCCATGTCGGATAAATCGGCGTTGTAGATCAGTTGTGGGGTGAATAATTCCGATTTCATTCGCCGCGCGACGTGCACAAAAGCGGTCCGCCATTCGGCGGTTTTCGGAAGCTGATAACGGACTTTCCAATTTGCCCCCATATCGGCCGCGGCCCAAATGAGGGCGGCGTGAGGTTGGCTCGAATGAACGTGTTCCCACTTTAAAGAAGGCTTTTTAATGAAGTATTCGTTGGTGGCGGTTTCACCAACGCGCACAAGGCAGAAGATGATTGCAAGTATAAATGCCGCCGGCATAAACAAACCGGGAAGCCGGCCTGAAATCGAAGATGTCATTTCTCTCGTACTTGGTTCTTATGAATTCCCCATACGTGCTTATAAATGATGCCCCGTGCTCGCCGATTCAACGGTGTGGGGATGCCGTGGAATCGCGGGGTGCTCAAGAAAATGGCTGACTGGTTCTTCGGACCGGAGATGGACGTCGCAATTGCAGCAATCGCTGCAGCGGCCACATCGTTCGCAGAGATGATTTCCGCAAGCATCATGCGTGCAGTAATTGCAGATGCTAGTGGAAGGTTCACCGCAAATCGAACACCGGAAGGGATCGTTTCCGTTCATCTCTTATGACTCGTCCGGCTGCTTGGAGCCGGTGATTCTCTGCTAATCATACCGCGGCAACGCTGCGCTTCTTCATCCGCGATTTTAAATTCCTGTTCCCGTTCCACGGAGAGATCGCGCAGGTAGTCCTGAAACTTTCTTCGATTTTCATAATTCTGCGAAATGACGGCGGAGAGCTGCTCCGCGCCGGAGCGTTCTCCGTATTTTTTAACGCAATCATAAACCGAGCGGGCCGACGTTTCCAATGCTTCCATTCGGAAGTAGGTATCGAGCGCCGCCGAAAGACTATCGGTTTGTTGCGAAAGATTCTTTACAGCGCGGATGACGTCGTCCATGCGCGTCCGCGTGTTTTGGTACAAGCCGACATATGCGGGGGGCGCGCCATTGTCGAGCCATTGCTGCGGGTGCATGTTGTCGAGCACGGGCTGCATCTTCGCAATTTGCGCGTTTAAGGCCGCGAGCATCTGACGGATGTCCCAAGGTGCTTGCAGCCCTTGTGGGCGCGGCGCCACACGCTGTGTCTGCGGCGCAGCAGAGTTCGTTTGAGCTAGTGCCAGGCTCCCGATGAAAATCAAAAGGAAAAAAACGCTGGCTGCTCGATCGTGCTTTGCGGGCATTCGCCACCATTCTACCGGCTATTGCCGGGACAGAACTGCATGCGGCTCATAGCAAAAATCCGACCCCCTAAGCTCCCGCCGGCAAAATTAAAGTGCCCCGGTATCGTGGAAGCCAAAGTTTTCCAAATGGCGTGGAAGGCGTACTGATACAACGAACCTCTATCGAGCTTGCGCAGGGCAAGCGGCTCATCGGCCTGGATTTCGATGGCATCGCCCGCACCGACAATGACGGGATTCGCTTGCGGGAGCAGCGCATGCTGCACCGATATTTCACCGCTACGGACATCGACGCGCACGCTTTTATCTTCATCATCGACGGCGATGGCAAGCGAGGCCGATCCGTGACTCACGATAATAGCGACTGGAGTAATGATCCGGTAAAACGGCAGCGCTCCCGATTGATAAACCTGCACGCCAACGCGGCCGGTGTCGATATCGAGCAAGTCCTGCGGGTTACCGGCATTTTTCCGGAATACCAGGCGTGTGTGCGCGAATACTTCAAACGACGTACTGCCTGCTACTTGGAAGTTGGCATAGCCGTCCGTTCCGGTGATAATCGGCTTCGTGACCCAAATGCGTTGGCCCGCCGCAACAGCCCATTCCTGTCCTTTCCTTTCCGTGGAAACTTGACCGGAAGCGGAGACCACGAGAGCCGCATCTTTTTGAAGAGCAGAGGAATCGATGTCAACAGCGAGAAGAGTAGGAACTGCGAGGAAAGCCGAGACAAACGGAAGCAGCCGGTGGGAATTGCTCGCGATGCCGCGCCAGATCAACATTACTCAGGCTAACAAAAATTGGGGCGGCGGGAAGGCGGTTTGAGGAACGGAATGAAAATTGGAATTACCTGCTATCCAACATATGGGGGCAGCGGCATTGTCGCTACCGAACTGGGCTTGGAACTTGCGAATCGCGGGCACGAAGTTCACTTTATTACTTACGCGAACCCGATCCGGCTCGATCCGGACACGCCGCGCATTTTCTACCACGAGGTAGAAGTTTCCAACTATCCTCTATTTCAATACCCGCCCTATGCCATGGCGCTTTCATCGCGTATGGCGGAAGTAGCCGACCATCGCGGTCTGGATCTGCTGCACGTGCATTACGCAATGCCGCATTCGATTTCGGCATTCCTCGCGCAGCAGATGACCACCGGGAGGAAGTTGCCGTTCATCACCACGCTTCACGGCACGGACATTACGCTGGTGGGAACGGATCGAAGCTATTTGCCGATTACGAAGTTTGCGATTGAGCGCAGCGACGGTGTGACTACGATCAGCGAGTTCATGAAGAAGCGGACCGTCGAATTTTTCGGGATCGACCGGCAGATAGAAGTGATCCCGAATTTCGTGAATTGCACGCTTTACAAGCCTGATCCGGAAAAGCAAAAAGGCGGTAAGCGCATTCTTCATATTTCGAACTTCCGGCCGGTGAAGCGCGTTTACGATTGCATTGCGGCGTTTCAAAAGGTGCGCCGGCACGTAGATGCAACCTTGTATATGGCCGGCGATGGCCCCGACCGCGGCCCGGCCGAACAATTGGCGCGCGAATTAGGCGTGGAAGACTACGTGCGGTTTCTCGGCAAGCAGGACCACGTGGAGCGCCTGATTCCGCGAATGCACGCGCTCCACTTGCCGAGCGAAACCGAGGCGTTCGGGCTAGCTGCGCTCGAAGCAATGGCCTGCGGCGTTCCGCCGGTTGCGACGAATGCCGGCGGCGTGCCTGATCTGATTACGCACGGAGTGACGGGATTCATGGAGGAGGTCGGCAATACGGATGCCCAGGCCGAGCGGCTGATTCAATTACTCACCGACGATCCGCTTCGCGAGCGGATTTCACATGCGGCAAGGGAAGAGGCGGAACGCAGATTTTCGACCGAGCTAATAATTCCCCAATACGAGGGGTTTTACAAAAAGGTGTTGGAAGATTAGTAAAAGTCAAGCAGATACGGTTGGCTTAGTGTGGCGGCGCATGTTTGGTGTTCTTCCCAGGTGCTTGCACAATCAGTTTGGCGGTCATGTTCGGGTGCGGCCGGCAATGGTATTCGATCTCTCCCACTTTTTGGACCTTCACTCTCCATGAGTGGCCAGGTGCGATGAGCCCGGAATCGAAGCTTCCGTCATCGGCAGTTACGGTGTGGGAAAAAATATCTTCGTTCTTCCACTCGACTGTTTCTCCCACCCGCGCCGTTATTTGCTGCGGACTAAAATGCATCTGCTTGATGACGACAACGTGTTGTGCATCCGCCCTTTGTTTGACGGACTGAGCGGCGATAGATAGAACAGCAACAAAAGCAACTATGGCGCCGGTTGAAACATACCTCCAATTTTTCAGCAGCAGTGTTGCCACCGAAGCTATACATATGCGGGCAATTCGATTAGCGAATGTGTGAAACATAGTCTTCCTGCAGATGCTTTTCTAGTGTTGCCGGCGCCCAGCCCCATTGCCGACGCTTTAGCTTCCGCGCTGTAACGATTGCTCCAGTTGCTTTGCGTGTTGCAGGTGTCCTTGCAAGAGCGGCGCCGCGCCTTCCAATGCCGATTTCAACTCAGCATTTTTTGCATCCGGAATCAGCGTTTTCGTTGCAGCATCAATCACCGCTTGGTGGAACGCCACTTCGTGTGCTACATACTCTTTGTCAAACGCCTTGTTCTGCAAGTTCTTCAGCTTTTTGGTCTCATCGGCAGCTTGCTGCTGGAGTTCTCTCGAAGTACTGCTTTGCTCAGGAGTAACCCCTAACTTCTTTGCTAAGTTGCTGACGGACTTCTTCAGGTTCGTGTGATCAGAAATCATCTGATTAGCGAATTCCCTTACCTGAGGGTTATGCGTCCTTTTTAAGGCTAGTTTCGCCACATCAATGTCAATTTCGTTGGCAGTTTGAACGATTTCTACAATTTGGGGATCACTTGGCGCTTGCGCAAATGCCCCGAGGCCCCCTATTAGTAACAACGACGCGGATGTAAACACTGTGACAAAAAAACTTCGTTTCGTTTTCAATTTGCCGTCTCCTTCTATGACAAAATTCTTTAGAGAGCACACGTTAGCAGCCTCGGGCTTGGGACACATAAGGTCCTCCTTAATCTGAAGATTTCGAGATTTCGATAACAATGAAACCTCGATTACAGCCACCGACTGCGCACTAACAAATTGCGCACTCTGCAGTCGCGCTTGCGTGTTGTGCCGGGTGATTTTGCTCTCACCCGTACAGAGCCGCGAGAGGGGAATAGGTTACAACCCGTGGCACAAATGTTAAAACGAAGCCCCTTTTTGCAACTTCAGTTAGGGCATGAAGCTCCTATAAGTAGAGGTGATGAAGAAATGGCGGCAGCAAATGCGGCCCTCGAAACCTCAGCTTCAACAGGTAGTTCGGTCTTTTCGGACGAGGAAATCGTCAGGCGTGTGTTGGCTGGCGAGGCCGCATCTTATGACGTTCTGATAAGACGTCACAACCAGCGCTTGCCACCTTGGCCGCGTGCCACAACAGGCCAGACCACTACGGTTTTGCGGCAGAAACCTTAATCCCCAATTCGCGTAACTGGCGTTCGGGCACAGGGGCAGGCGCGTCGCACATCAAATCGGTTGCCTTGGCGGTTTTAGGGAACGGAATCACTTCGCGAATGGAGCTTTCACCGGCGAGAATCATCACTAGACGGTCGAGGCCGAGCGCAATGCCGCCGTGCGGCGGCGCGCCGTATTCGAGCGCTTCGAGCAGGAATCCGAAGCGGCGCTTGGCTTCTTCCTCGGAGAATCCGAGCGCCGCGAACACTTGCGTTTGCACGTCGCGGCGATGAATACGGATGGAGCCGGAGCCAAGCTCCACGCCATTTAAAACGAGGTCGTACGATTTCGCGCGGCAGTGCGCGGGATCGGAGACAAGCTTCTCCAGATCGTCGTCGTGAACAGAAGTAAACGGATGATGCGCGGCCATCCAGCGGCTGTCTTCTTCATCCCACTCGAACATGGGGAAGTCGACAACCCAAAGGAACTTGAGGACTTCCGGATTCAGTAGCAGATGGCGGTCGTTATACTTCTGCGCGATTTGCAGCCGTAATTGGCCGCAGGCAAGAAGCACTGCACGATCGGGCAGCGTCTCTTTTACCGCACCGCCCCAGCCGGCGAGAATCAGCAAATCGTCTTCAGCGGGTTTCACGCGCTCGCGCACTTGCTGCATTTGCGCGGGATAGTCGCGGTCGAGCCGCTTCTGATCGTCAAATACGCGCAAGCCGCGCTCTTGTCCGAACGCCTTGATCTCGTCACGCTCTTTGCGGCTCAGTTGGCCAAGTTTCGGAATATGAATCGCCACCAGCGGAAGATCGTCCGCGGTCAGACCGGCACCGGGGAAGAGGTCTTCGACGCGATGGAATGGAGGAATGCGCAAATCGGGCTTGTCACTACCGTACGAATTCATCGCCTGTTCGAAGGTGATTTTCGGAATGACGTTTTCAATCTTCCTGCCAGCCGCTTCGCAGACTTTAAAAATGAGCGGTTCGATCACCTCTTGGATCTGTTCCTGTTGCGGGAATGACATTTCGAGGTCGATTTGCGTGAACTCGGGCTGGCGGTCGGCGCGTAGATCCTCGTCGCGGAAGCAGCGGACGATCTGGAAGTAGCGCTCATAGCCGCTCACCATCAGAAGCTGTTTAAAGATCTGCGGCGATTGCGGCAATGCGTAGAAACTGCCCGGCTGCACACGGCTGGGCACGAGATAGTCGCGAGCACCCTCGGGCGTCGATCGTGTCATGAACGGTGTTTCGATTTCGAGAAACCCCTGCTCATAGAGCGCCTGCCGCACGGCGAATGTAACTTTCGAGCGCATAATGATGTTACGCTGCATATGCGGACGTCGAAGATCGACATACCGGTATTTCAGGCGCACGTCTTCTTTCACGTCCACGTTTTCTTCGAGTGGAAACGGCGGAGTTCTCGACTCATTCAGAATCCAGATTTTGCCGGCGGCGACTTCCACTTCTCCCGTTGCGATGGCTGGATTGACGGTTTGCGGATCGCGCAGGCGCACTTCGCCTTCAACGGCGATGACGAATTCAGAACCGACCTCCTGCACGCGCTTATGGCTTTCCGGATTCACGCTCTCGTCGAAAACAAGCTGCGTAATGCCGTCGCGATCGCGAAGGTGGACGAAAATAACACCGCCCAGGTCGCGCCGCCGGTGAACCCAGCCCATTAACAAAGCCTTTGAGCCGGCATCGGCCGCGCGCAGGTCTCCGCAACTATGCGTGCGGCGCAGCTTGCCGAGAAAATCCAGTTTCACTTCTGCCATTTGTTTTTAAATCCTAGTTAGCTTAAGCGCCGCACAGCTTTCAGCCGTTCAATCAGCGCTTCACGGCTCAAAGTCTGCTGTTCGCCCGATGCCATATCTTTTAGAGTGTAGGAGCGGCTGACAATCTCGTTATCGCCGACAATCAACGTATGGCGGGCGTTCAGCTTGTTGGCCAGTTCGAGCATCCGCTTCAGCTTATGGTCGGTTCCAATTTCGACTGTGATGTCTTCCTTGCGCAATTCTGGAGCAAAGATTCCGCAGTGCCGCAAAGCGGCCTCGCCCATCGGGGCGATGTAGAGGTCGAGCGAATCGGCGCTCTCGCTCTGCTTTTCTTCAACCGTCATCACCAGCCGGTCTTCACCGATGGAAAAACCGATGCCTGGGGCGGGTACCTTCGAGCCGAGGCTTTCCGCGAGGCCATCGTAGCGGCCGCCGCCGAGAATCGAATTTTGCGCGCCAAGCGAGCCGTGGGTTATTTCGAACGTGGTGCGCATGTAGTAATCGAGACCACGCACCAAACGCGGCCGTACTTGGTAGCTGATCTGCCGGTCGTCTAAGTACTCGCGGACGCGGCGGAAGTGTTCGCGGCAAGGCTCGTCCAAATAATCGAGGATGGACGGAAGCGTTTCAATGATGGGTTGATCTTCCGGCACTTTGCAATCGAGCACGCGCAGCGGATTCACTTCTGCCCGCCGCCGGCAATCGGCACACATGCGCGGCGCAACATCTCTTAATTTTTCGCGCAGCGCCTCGTTAAACTTCGCCCTGCACTTTTTGCAGCCGACGGAGTTAATCAGCAACTGCGAATCGTGAATACCCAATTCGCCGAGTAGCACGACCACCATCTCAATTACTTCGGCGTCGATGAACGGCGATTCCGTGCCGATGGCTTCCACGCCGATCTGATAAAACTGCCGGTAGCGGCCTTTCTGGGGGCGCTCGCGGCGAAACATAGGGCCGATGTAATAGAGCTTCTGCAGCCCAGGCTGCTGATCGAGGCGGTGCTCGATATAAGCGCGCAGAACCGACGCGGTATTTTCAGGCCGCAAAGTTAACGAAGACCCGTCACGATCTTCGAATGTATACATCTCTTTGCTGACGATGTCGGTCTCTTCACCGACGCCACGCGCGAACAACGATGTCTCCTCGACGATCGGCGTACGAATTTCGCGATAGCTATAGGAAGCGAATACGCGGCGGGCCGCTGCCTCCACTTTGTTCCAAACCGCGCTCTGCGGCGGCAGGATGTCCCGCATTCCTTTTACTGCGCGAATCACAACTGATCGTCCTTATATAGGGCCGTATTCTTAACGTAATTGGCCGCGTTCATGCGAAAACGCTCGCGTTCTTCCGGGAGCACGGAACGCTTCACTTTTCCAGGAACGCCCATCACAACGCTATCGGGAGGAACGTGCATGCCTTCGGGCACCAAGGCGCCGGCGGCGACGATCGACCCTTTGCCGATACGCGCCCCGTTCAGCACAATCGCACCGATTCCGATAAGCGCTTCATCTTCCACGACGCAGCCGTGCAGTACAACGCGATGGCCCACGGTGACACGGTTGCCGATGACGAGCCGGAACTCGTCTCCATGATCGACATGGAGGACGCTGTTGTCCTGAATGCTCGTTTCTTCGCCGATGCGAATGGAATTTACATCGCCACGAATGGACACGTTGAGCCAAACGCTCGACCGCTCGCCGATGGCTACATCGCCCACAACTTGAGCGCTTTCGTCGACATAGGCGGAGACGGCGATTTGAGGGTGTTTTCCTCGAAATGGGCGAATCATGAGACCGGGTAAGGGCCGCGCGGTTGAATTATCGCGCGCGCAAACACTGGAAGAACGGAACGATACGGATTCCCAGTAATGTCATCGTAGCATTTGACCGCGCAACACCTGTTGGAGAATGAACACATGTGCCGCGGCTTGTTTTCTGTCGTTTTCCTGGCCGGCGCGCTCGGTTTCTGCGTTGCAGCGAGCGCGAAAGAGCCCTTCACGTTTAATGCCATGATGAAGCTGGGCCGCATTGGCGACCCGCAGCTTTCGCCTGATGGACAGACAGTGGCGTTTACGATTCAAACCGTGGATATGACGGCGAATACGACGCCGGTGCAGATCTATACGGTGCCGCTTGCTGGCGGCGAGCCGCGGCGACTTACGCATGAAGGCTCGCAAAACACACGGCCGAGATGGACTCCCGACTCGAAACGAATTGTGTTTACTTCGAACTGGCGGAACGGAACCCAAATCTGGTCGATGAACGCAGACGGCAGCGAGCCGGTGGAACTGACCGACGTACCTACCGAGGCGGCTGGCGAATTGGTTTCTCCCGATGGGAAATTGCTGTTGTTTTCGAGCGCAGTGTATCCGGTGTGCAGCGCGGACGACGCGAAGCCCGGCGTTGCCTATGACGCGGCCTGCAACAAGGCAAAGCGGGATGAAGAAGCGGCGAGCAAAATGCACGCGCGACTCTACACGCATCTGCTTTACCGGCATTGGACGGAGTATCAGGACGCGCGCCGCAAGCATTTACTGATTCAACCGCTCGCTGGAGGGCCGGCAAAAGACCTTACACCGGGAACGCGCGATGTGCCGCCGTTTTCTTTGGGCGGCCCGGAGGGCTATGCCTTTTCGCCGGAAAGCTCGGAGGTGATGTACACCTCCAACGTTAGCCCCGACCTGGCGACGAGCACCAACTCCGATTTGTTTGTGATTGGCGTGAATGGCGGCGTGACGCAGAAGATTACCGACAATCCGGCAGCCGATGAGGGGCCGCTTTATTCGCCGGATGGAAAGTATGTGGCGTACCGGATGCAGATTCGCGCGGGTTATGAAAGCGATCGTTGGCGGCTAGCCGTGTGGGAGCGCGCGACAGGGAAGCTGACCGTGCTGACGCCCAATCTCGATCTGTGGGTGGACAGTTATGTGTGGTCTCCGGATTCGGCGTCTTTGTTCTTTACCGTGGAGGACCATGGCCGGCAGCCGCTGATGATGGTTCCGGCGGACGGCAGCGGGGGGATTCGCACGGTGGCGCAAGGGCCGACCAGCATTGATAATGTTCAGTTCACCAAAGACGGCAAGACATTGTTGTATGCGGAGCAGAGCGGGTCGAAGCCGGTGGAGCTGCGGCGCGTGAGCTTGGGCGGGCCTCCGAGCGGGCCGCTGACGCATTCGAATGATGCGGTCTTCAATCAATATCAACTCACGCCGCTTGAAACGATTTCGGTGGATAGCAGCGATGGAACCAAGGTGCAGAGCTTTATCGTGAAGCCGCCGGGGTTCGATGCGGCAAAGA
>Ga0134125_10002040_pt1 | contig 24212 bp, 25 predicted proteins | sample KB31751_FD_96464 | JGI IMG/M metagenome (GOLD analysis project Ga0134125, IMG submission 96464) | Terrestrial soil microbial communities with excess Nitrogen fertilizer from Kellogg Biological Station, Michigan, USA - KB3-175-1 | ecosystem: Environmental > Terrestrial > Soil > Unclassified ...
ACAGCAGCCGGAACCCCGAGCTCCCGTAGCTCGCGGGGTTGAGATGAGCGGGAGCAGGAAGCGATAACGAGATCAATGGCGACCAAAGTTGAATCCGTGACATACGACCAGGCGCTCGCTTGGTTACGAGATCACCAATTCGATGTTCTGGATGCACCTGGCGTTTCAAATCGTGTATTCCTGAAGAAATACGGGGTCTCGGCGGCCATCCAGCGCGACGATGAAGGCGGCGTCCGCTTGTTTGCCAAGCCCGGATACCTCATCGGCGGCGAAATAGCACGCCTCGTGGACAAAGGGTACCAGAAGTTCCTCAAGACCACAAAGACAGAGATCCCCGCGTCAGCCGACCACCTGAAAGCCATCCACAACTTCTCCGAGGAGCTGAAGGAAGCCACCGGCTCCATCAGTCTATACAACGAGAGCCTGGGAACGGTCAGCGACCGCTACATGTACGACCGCGTAGAAGACCGCGACGAGCCCACATCGGTGCGTCCACGCAAGCCATGGGAAAAGAAGAAGCAGTAGGCCAAATAGCGCTCTTCTGCGCGACATCAATTCCCTGCAGCAACGAAATTCGCAGGGAATTTTTCAGCTTCGACCGACGAATTCTGCACATCCTGCCCAAAACTCGCACGTTTGGGCTTGACAACCAGTGAAAGTCGCAGGGAATGTCGGGAATTTCTAGCCTAAACAATTCTGAGCACGGCACTTGCACCTTTTTTCCCGAACAATAGACACCAGAGCAGGGAATGAGCAGCGAATTTTGGTCCTGACTGTGGGCAGCGAGTCGACGCCAAGGCGCCGGTAGCGTCCCCGGTCGCGGAGGGGTAACTGATTATTCTGGCATCCTGTTGCGAACAAAATGGCGCAATCACCATTTCCTGCCGGGAACGGTACTAACTCGTCACGAGCGCCGACTGCGCTCAATTCACCCACCCACCTCGCCCATCATCGCGCTTATCGTCCGGAGGCTTGTAGTTGCCGTACTCATCGAAATATACGTTGCGATCGTGTTTGCGCATATAAACCTGGAACTTCCTCGCAGCCCGGCGACGCTTCCAGCGGTAGTAAGCGTTGCGCATTCCGTAGAGTCGCTCTGAAAGCCCTGGCGAAACCCGCCTACGCGCAAATATTGCAAACCACACATAGCCGCCGAGCAATCCGAGCAGGATCACGCAGAACTGCAGAGCAAAGTGGTAAAGAAGCAGGTATGCAATTTCTAGCGCGGCAATGCCAACCACGATCCACTTCACCGGAATCTGGATCGGGATCGGGAACAACATGATGGGCGCGTTGCGATTGAAGAGGTAGAACACCATCAGGATCGCATCGGCAGCAGCTCCTGAGCCCATAGCTGCGCCCTGTGCGATCACTCCGGTCAGCGAGAGCCCGTACCCGACCACACCCGCAAAGATCACGCTTCCGAAGAAGAGTCCATAGAAGCGCCCCCAGCCAATCTGGTCTTCGACTGCGCCGCCGATGAAGTAAATGCCTACCAGCGACAGCACGAAATCCAGCGGATCCTGATACATGAACGCATAGGTCACGAACTGCCACAGCCAACCTTCGTGGATGCGTTGAGGCTGCAGCACTCCGAGCACGAAGACCGAATTACCAACATTCGGCGCAAACGAGAGAAGCAGCAGCAGCACGATGTAAATCGCGGTGCTGGCAAGAATGATCTGCTTTACGGCGCCGCGAAAGGGAGGCAGACCCATTTCAAAGGACGTATTACGAGGCATAGGCTCACATTCCGGAGGAAGACGGCGCCTGACTTCCGCCCGGTGTCCTGATTCTACCGCTAGGCGTGGGCACAACCGCCAAACTGATGTGCCCTTTTGCGTCAACTGCGCGCAACGCGAAAAACACGTTGTCTTTCGAGATCGGCAATGTGATCGACGTGCTGCTCGCAGGCACGTTCATCGCGTGCTGCCAATACGGCTGATCGCCGTCGCGCCACAGCACCTGATATCCAGTAGCGAGGCCGCCCGGCGAAGCTTCCCAGGTGAGTGTCGTGTCGTTTGTAAGCCCGCGCGTCTCGATATGCACGTTCGCTGGAGGGGCTGGAGCCGCCGCGAGCGAAGCCAGCGTTGCTGCATTCGTTCGCGCCACATTCGCGACATAGTTGAAATCGACGAACTTCACCAGATCGCCGTACTCGATCCCATCTTCGGTGCGTAGGTTTTGATGCTGATGATGGAAGTCCTCGCGGTACTCGGTCACACGAACGGCGGCGAATCCTTCTTCGTTGAAGGAAGTGTGATCGCCTCCGCGCAGAAAACGGTCGCGGCGAAAGATGAGAGTCGGCTGAAACTTCGGCAGATACTCCTTCGAGGTAGTCCGCAGATAGCGCGCGAGCTCCCGCGATGGCGAATCGTTCTCCAGCCCGAGATTACGAAAACGATTCAAATCCTCAGCCTTGAGCGTCGCCGGAACTCCCTCCGAGAAGATGCGCACCGTGTCTTTGCGCTGAAGCGTGTCTCCAGGCGTAGTGTTGCCGCCGACGATATCGTTGTTCAGCGCGCCTTGAATCTCCCAGCCCTGTTCGCGTGCCATTTGCGCGAAGTGCTTCGAGCCGTCGAGCCCCTGCTCTTCTCCAGCGACGGTGAGAAAAATGATGGTCGCAGGAAATTTGTGTTTGCTCAGGACACGCGCGCATTCGATGCTCACCGACGTTCCGCTGGCGTCATCATTGGCGCCCGGCGCCGGATCTTTCGTGTTTAAAACGTCGGTGTTGCGCGAATCATAATGTCCGGTGACGAGGTAAATGCGCTTCGCGTTCTCTTGATCGGTGCCGCGCAAAATCGCGTACACATTCGTCAGTGGCGTCGGCGTAGGCACGCGCGGACCCACCGGTTGTGTAAACGAGTCGGTCTTCACCTCCAGACATCCGTCACAAGCTTTCGAATAGCTCTCGAGCTCTTCCTGAATCCACTTCGCTGCAGCCGTCACGCCGAGTCCCTGCGCGATCATCTCCTGATCGTTCGAGGAAAGCGTGTTGCGGTTCTTGAACGAAACCAGCTTCTCGTCGATGGCGCGGATGTGCTCAGGAGAGATTTCTTTCAGCGCAGCGACGATCTGGGGGTCCAGCTTCGTAGGCTGCGGATTGACCTCCACAACAGCTACCGGCTTCGGAGGCGGCGTGCGCTGCGGATTTTCCTGAGCAACGCTGGTTAAAGAGCAAAACATCAGAGGGAGAACGAGCGCGAGAGAACGGGATGTTATAAGCAACGTGAGTGCGACTCCTTGCCCCAGGGCAGTTGACTTGACGGCGAAAACCAATCGATTCTAAAACTACGACAGCGATAATCACCACCCCGCCCCCAGGAAGGCGGGATAATTTGGGAGTGATTCCCGGAGGCAAGCGAAATGGTTCTCTGTCCTGAATGCGATACAGACCTGGACATCGAGGAAGATGACATGGAAGAAGGCGACGTGGTCTCGTGCTCGGAATGCGGCAGCGACTTTGAAGTCGTCACCATTAATCCTCTCGAGCTGAACAAAGTCGAAGAGGAAGAAGACGACGACGAAGACGATGAAGAAGAGGAAGACGAAGACGGTGATTACTGATCGCCGTCCCCTAATCCGTTCCCTCGCACTTTTTCTCGCAATCGCGAACGTAACCGTATGCGTGTGTGCCGAATCCAGGCAGCACGCCCGCGATCCCTACGCGCTGCTGTTCGGCACCGTCTATGGTCCGGATCAGCGCCCTGAGTACGGCGTCCACATCAAAATCCGGCGCGCTGACCGGAAAAGACCACAATGGGAATTGATGTCAGACCATCAGGGCGAGTTCGCGCAACGCGTCCCCGCAGGCAAAGCCGATTACATCATCACCGCCGACGTAAAAACGCCAAAAGGCCAGCCTAAACCCGAACTCACCATTCACGTCGATAACGACGAGCGCAAGGACTTCGTGCTGCACGTGAAGTGAGTGGGCCCTCGTTCCCCAATTTCAGACCACCTGAACAGCCTGGACCGCCAATGGAAACCATGGACGCGAACGTGGGACGCGGCCGGCGCCGCCGCGTCGGTCTTCGCTTACAGCACGAGATCGGTTCTATTCGTGCCGCAAGGCGATCATCGGCTCGACAGCAGTTGCCCGTCGTGCTGGCAGATAGCACGCGAGCAGGGCGATCGCTGCGAGCAGGCCTGCAAGTCCGATAAACGTTACCGGATCAAACCACTTCGCGCCGTACAGAACGTCAACGCTGCCCGGGAAGATCAGGATTGCGCGCAGCAGTCCGGAGACGCCCAGCGCTCCCACCACCCCGACCATCATGCCGAACGCGACTGGGCGCATACCCTGACGAAGCATTAATGCCAGCACGTCGGACCTGGTGGCGCCGAGAGCCATGTGGATACCCACTTCCCGCTCTCGCTGGCTCACGAGGAATGCCATCACGCCATAGACTCCAATCGACGCCAGCAGAAGCGCGACTGCAGCCAGGAACATCGCCGAAAGAGTGAAGGTCTTCGCCATCACAATCTGCGACTCCACAGCATCATCCTGCAGACTAACCAGCGAAAATCCTGGACGCAGTTGGCCGTCAGTTTGTTCCAATGTGGTCCGAATCGCCGCGATTGCCCTGCGCTTATCGCCCGAAATTCGGACTAGCGCGAAGTAGTCGCTAAGACGCGCAGAATTTATAGGTAAGTAGATAAAGGCGGGATCCAGCCTTGAAATGTTGGTACTACGTACGTCACCGACAACGCCGATAACCTCGAGCGTTAACCATTCGTGACGGCCGATTTGCAGCTTGATTTTCTTTCCCAATGGATCATCGCCCTGCCATGCCTCACGAGCCAGGGCCGTGCTCACGATTGCGACGGCGCTTCCCTGCCGCTCTTCGCTGCGCGTAAAGCCGCGTCCACGAACAAAGGGAATTCCAAGTGTGCTGAAGAAAGACGGAGAGACATGCCTCGCGCACGTTAACGCGTTCGTCGGATTGTTTTTCTTGTCGAGAATTGTGACTTGTGTCGTCCATGTGCTCTGTATAGGAACGTAATCAGTCAGCGCAACGTCTTCGACTTCGGACAGGAGCGCAAGGCGGTCAAGAGCCTGTTCACGTTGGGACTGGTTCTTTGTGGGATCGTTGTTGTATGGCAGCGGCACTGGATAAAGCCTGCGAACCTCAAAGCCAGGATCAACCGTTGTGGAGCGAATCAAACCGTGCGTCAACAGACCGGCAACGATCAGGAACAGTGTCGAGATCGCGATTTGCCCGCCAACCAGCAATCCGCGCATGTGCGAACGATCGAGACGCTGTCCAAGAGAAGTACCCGAATCCTTCAATGAGCTCGTCAGATCAGAACGCGTGCTGCGCAGCGCCGGCGAGAGTCCGAAGAAAATGCCGGTACAAAACGAGATCAGCAACGTATAAGCGAAGACGCGAGTGTCAGGCGGTATCTGCTTCACGAACGCAGAATGCACTCCCGCGAATTGCTCTACTGCGAGCCACAGCAGTCGTGATCCCCAGAGCGAGAAAAGAATGGCGATAGCTCCGCCGAGCACCGCAAGCAGTACACTCTCGGTCAGCAGTTGCCGCACCAGGCGCTCTCGGCTGGCGCCCAGAGCAAGACGAACGGCGATTTCATTTTGCCTTCCGCTAGCTTTGGCGAGCAGCATGTTCGCCAGGTTCGCGCACGCGATCACCAGCACGAGTCCGACGATGGACATCAGCAGCACGACAATCGCTTTGAAGCGAATGTCTTCGGTATTCCCGAAGAATGTCGCGCTCTGCACGGTGATGGCGGTGGTCGTGCGCGTTGCGGCATCACGTGCGGGCAGAGCTGCTTCCTCTGACACCGGGTGATCGTGCGCGAAGCGCTGTTCCAAAACGGAAATATCTGCCTGGGCCTCTTTCATGGAGACCCCGGGCGCGAGATAGCCCAGTACCTGAATCCTGTAATCTAGCGGATGATTCAGCCAATCCTGACCCGGCACGACTTGCGCTTGCATTGAGAGCGGCGTCCATAAATCGACCAGGACCGGCGGATTTCCTGTTCCCACAAAGCGGCGAGGAGTTACTCCGATCACCGTGAAGGTCGTGTCATTGATCCTGACGATTTTTCCGACAATCGCGGGATCGCCGCTGAAGCGCTTTTGCCAGTAGGAATAGCTCAGAACGATCAGGGAGTCGGCTCCCGGAGTGCTGCCTTCATCCTGACGAAAGACGCGTCCCAAAATGGGCGCGACTCCTAAATCGGAGAAGTAATTGGCCGAGACCATCTGCGCAACTGCCTGCTCCGGCGGTCCCATGACTGCCTTGCTCACGCGAGCTGTGGCGGCGTCGAGCGGCAGTGACGCCGCGATGTGCCGCGGGAACGTAGCCTCGATCAAGCTGGAAAAGACTTTATTGTGTTCGGAGAAGAACCGATACTCGGCGTGCGAGAACACATACTGGATGTCGCCACGAGAATTGCTGGCAAACCAGCGCTCCAACCGCACAATCCGACCGGAGTCTCGCACCGGTATCGGTTTAAGTGCGACAACATTTACGACACTGAACAAAGTGGTGTTCAGCCCAATGCCAAACCCCAACGTCAGCACCGCGACAGCAGTAAAGATCGGGCTCTTCTTCAGAATGCGGAAGGCGTAGCGTAAGTCTTGAAGGAGGTTTTCAATGAGGCTTAAGCCGCGTGCCTCGCGACATTCCTCCGCGGCCCGCTCGGCACTGCCGAACTGCAACCGCGCCCGGCGTCTGGCTTCGGCAGGATTAACGCTATCAGCCTGATTCTTCCGCGCCTGCATCTCCAAATGGAATTGCAGCTCTTCTTTGAGTTCCTCGTCCATTTCGGGACGCGAAAACAAAGCGCGCAACCGAAGAACAATGTCTTGCCACTGCATGTCAGACCATCCTTAAGCTTTCACTGACCAGTACAGCTTTTGTGCTTCTGTTATTCGCATCGCAAAGCTTCCATGGGATCGATCTGGGTGGCGCGATAAGCGGGAACAGCAATCGCAATGAGAGAGACCACGCCGAGAAATGCGGCGGCGGCGGCCATAATTGCTGGGTCAAACGGCTTAACGTTCCACAGCAGGCTCCTTATGAACCGCATTAATCCAATCGCCGCTGGAATGCCGATGGCGATTCCGATCAGCACAACCACCATGCCGTCGCGCAGCACCATTGCGCTCACGCTGCTGCGCGCCGCTCCGAGTGCCACGCGGATTCCGATCTCTTGTGTGCGCCGCGAAACTGAGTACGCCATCACCCCATATAAGCCAACGCACGCAAGGACCACAGCGAGAATCCCAAACATGCTGACGAGATCGGCCAACATTCTTTCCTGCCGTAAAGAAACATCGATCTGCTCGGTTTGCGTAATTACGTTGTAGATCGGAAGCTGCGGATCGATCTGAGCGATGGCACGGCGCACGTCGGGAACTGCTGCGTGAGGATCGCTCCATGTGCGGACAACAAAGTGCGGCTGACGCATGAAGATATCGGGAGCTTGTTTGTACGACATGTAAAGAGTGGGAGCCGGATCCTTGACGCTGTAATACTTGGCATCGCTCACTAATCCGATGATCTGAAAATCCTGTTTGGTCCTTGCGATATTGTTGTGCACCGTGTGCCCAATCGGGGACTCATTGCCAAACAGCTTAGTGGCGAGACCTTTGTTCAGGACCGCCACGGGTGCAGAGGTCGCGGTGTCTGCATCACTGAACGCCCGCCCTTCGAGTAATCGAATCCTCATAGTCTGGAAGTAAGCGGGGCCGACCACGTTTTCCAATGCGTTGATACTGGTGTTCGATCTTTCAGCTTTGTCGCTCGCGACACGCCCGCCATTGGTGTTGCCACTGATGGCGGGCTGATGGGCAAATGCTGCCGAATGCACTCCTGGAATGAGCTGCAAGCGAACGGTAATCTGGTCGTATACATCTCTGAGCCGCTGTCCCTTATAGCCGCTCAATTCAGGATCGACAGCAAAGAGCAGCAGATTATTGCGGTCAAATCCCAAATCGGTCGCGCGCAGATTGTTGAGAGTACGCACAAAAAGTCCTGCTCCGACCAGAAGCAGCAGCGACGTTGCGACTTGCGCCACAATCAGGCACCTGCTCAGTTTCGATTGCGGCTTTGCCAGCGTTGACGATCCGCCGCTCTTCAAAGCAGATGTTAGGTCCAGCTTCCCCGAGCGAATCGACGGAACGGTGCCGCAGAGTAGTGAAGTGACGATCGCTAGTAGCACGCTGAAGCCGATCACAGCGCCATCGAGCTGAGCGTCAATGCTTAAGCGCGTCTGCGGAGGCGAAAGCAATGCCACGAGCAAGCGGCTCGTCCATATCGCGAAAACAAGGCCAACAGCAGCGCCGGTGAGTGAAAGCAGCAGACTCTCCGTAAGCAATTGCCGTAAGATTCGAGCTTTACTGGCGCCTAGAGAAACGCGAATTGCGATCTCCCGACTACGATTCGTACCGCGGACAAGCAGAAGATTCGCTATGTTTCCGCATGCAATTAGAAGAACAATTCCTACAACACAGGACAAAACAACAAGAGGCTGGGCAAAACGCTCCCTAAGCTCGTCAAGGCCTCGACTACCCACTCGAAGATCGACGCGGGGCGAGCCCGCCTCATCCAGATTGGTTACGCCCATCGCGTTGAGCTGCTTGCGAAAGATCCCAGTCAGCTCGGTTTGCGCTTGCCCATCGCCGATACTGGGAGCGAGTCGGCCCATAAGCTGCACCCACCAGACGTTTGGCCGCAAATAGAAAGCAGTTTCGTTCTTGTGCACTTCGCCGAGGGTGTGCAGTTCACCCTCTGCATAGAGCGGAGCAAAAATATCAACCTGAATGCCTGGCTGAGCACCAAAGAAGCCGTTGGGGGCAACTCCGATGATAGTCAGCGGATGGTTGTTGATCGCCAGCTCATGGCCGATGATGTTTGGATCCGAATCATAATGATTGCGCCAGAAGCGATTACTGATTACTGCAACCTGTGCCGATTTGGGACTGTCGTCCTCTTCATCAATAAATCTCCCCAGTTGGGCGCGAACTCCGAGGCCGCTAAAGAAGTCTCCTGAAACGAGTTGACCGATGCTCATCGTGCCACTCGCGTTTATGGTTGATGGAGGACTAAATCCGAATAACGTTGAAAACAATTTGGTTGAGCGGAACTCCTGGAGAGCCTGCAGAGGAAATGATTCGGAAAGCTGGCGACCGGTGCTGTCGGTATCCCAATGACCGCTGCTATGAAGCTCGAACTTCTCAGGCCATTGCCAATTCGAAGCGCGCGAAAAATCCAGCATCTTCAGTTTCTCAGGTTCCTGTACGGGCAAATCCTTGAGCAGCACAGAATGAATCACGCTGAAGATTGCGCTATTAGCGCCTATACCGAGAGCCAAAGTCATCACGGCGACGACGGTAAATCCTAGTGCTTTAAGCAGCGTGCGAGTGCCATAGCGAAGGTCTTGGAATAGAGTTTCGAGCAGATGGACTCCGCGCGCTTCGCGACACGCCTCTGACGCTCGCTCGAAACTGCCGAACTGCAGGCGGGCGCGGCGCTTCGCTTCGATGACATCAGGAGTGTCAGCCTGATTCTTCCGCGCCTGCATCTCCAGATGGAATTGCAGTTCCTCGCGGAGTTCATCATCCATCTCACGACGGAAAAGTAGAGCGCGTAATCGAAGAAGAATGTTTTGGCACCTCATAGGAATCTCCAACGTTCGCTCTGCGCGGTATTCAGTTCACTGTTCCCTTTCGACCTCATTCATACCTGAGAGTCTCAACTGGATCGACGGAAATGGCGCGTTGCATTGGCACGCATGCTGCTAAACCTGCTGAGACAAGAACTACAGAGACTGCTAGCAGATACGCTGGAGCATCGAAACTCTTGATGGGTTGAATCTTTATTTGCAACGCGAGAAAACGCGCGAACAGAATCGCAATCGCAGTACCCGTAAACGTGCCGAAGGTGGCCAACTTGAGGCTTTGCTTCAGAACCAGTGATGCAACCGATCCGGTACTGGCGCCAAGCGCGAGACGAATGCCAATTTCCTTACTGCGTTGCGCCACAAGATACGAAAGCACTCCGTATACTCCCGAGGCGGCAAGCCACAGCGCTAGACCCGCCAGCACTCCGGCAATCCAGCCCGCTGCGCGGAACGGGTATACCGGCACCGACCACATGTCCTGCAATCGGGCGATCTGGACGACGGCTCCGGGCACCGTTCTTCCGAGATCCGCGTCGAGCTTCTGCAGTGCGAGTAGATCATCTCCTTGCACTTTCACCAGAATGTACTTGTTCGATCCCGCGGCAGATGCAGACTCCAGACCAGGAAGAGCACTGGCATCCCGAATCGGGAAATAAAACATCGTCATCTCTTTTGCGCCCTCAATTGGGCCGGTCAAGATGTCGCCCACCACTCCGATCACTCGCGCTTTGTCGTAGCGCTGCATCGTCGGATTGTTTGCATCGGGAGCGATTCTGATTGTTTGGCCAATGGGATCTTGATTGGGCCAGAGTCGCTGCGCAGTGGAACTGCTCACGATCAGAACCGGCGATTGAGCATTCGTCTCTTCCTGCGTAAACGTTCGCCCTCGCAGGATAGGAATTTCGAGAACAGAAAAGAAATCAGGCGAAACCAGGTTGCAGCGAGCCGCCTGCGATTTGCCGCCGCCTGTTAAAGCAGTGATCGCGTTATGGGGAGGTCCGTTCAGAGGAGCTGATTGCGCTGCAACTATCGATTCCACCAGCGGATTCGTTTGTAAATAGGAAAGTAGCTCCGAGACATGTTTTTCTGAGTACAGAATTGAGAGGATTCCGTGCGTGTCGAGCCCGGTCTCCATTCGCGACATCTCGCGAGCAGAACGCAGCAGCATCATGGATGAACTCAGCAGCACCACGCAGGCGGTAACCTGAGCTACGACGAGTAGATTACGGAGTCTCGCGGGGCGATGATCGGTCGTAAATTCCCCTCTGCAGGCTTGCAGGACATTCGTCCGCGTCACCTGCACAGCGGGCGCGAGCCCAAATAGAATCGCCGCCGCCATCCCTGCGGAAATCATGAACGCAAATACGCGCGTGTCAGCATGCAGAGGAATAATGCGGATGTACTGCGCGAAGTAGGGTGGCATGCTGCCGAACAATAACCGCTGGCCGTATTGCAAAGAGACCTGAGCGACAAAGAAGCCCAAGATGGAAGCGGCAACTGCGAGCACAACGCTCTCGGTGAGGAGTTGACGAATAAGCCGCGAGCGGCTCGCCCCCAGCGAGAGCCGCGTGCCGATTTCGCGCTGCCGCGCCATCGCGCGGGCCAGCATTAGGTTGGCAACATTCGCGCACGCAATGAGCAGCACCAGCGCAAATGCAATGATGATTGGCGAGAATATCGCAATCACTTCCGGTGAGAGCGACATTGCTGTCCCTGCAGGTGCAAGGGCCGGGAATGCTCCAGAGTCGGTTGCTCCAGGGTTCGCGGTGATGCGCTCGACTAATGGCTTGAGAGCTGCTTCTGCTGCGCGCTTGTCGATACCCGGAGCAACCCTGCCCATGATGGAGATTGTTGGTGCGCGGTCATCCATGATTCCCGGGGCATCCTGCAATTGACTCGTCATTGTGATCGGAGTCCAGAAATCGAATGGAAGCTTTTCAAGTCCGGTGAAGCCGGGCGGGATGACTCCGACTATCTCCATCGGATAACCACGCAAGGAAATTTTCCTGCCCACAATGTCGGGATCTCCGCCGAATTGGTGTTGCCACGCTTGGTAGCTGAGTACCAGCACAGGCTCGGAGCCGGGAGCAGCGCAATCTGATTTACCGAGAGTCCTTCCGCGAATAATGCTGACTCCGAGCACATCGAAGAAGTTGCAACTGACCAGCCCACCAACCAGCGGGCTTGTCTGGCCGTTAAGGATCGGCCGGGTCATCAGCAGACGCATGGCAACCATGTCAGTGAATGCACTCTGGATGTTGTCATCGCGCAGCTCTGCAAATTGGTTCCAGCTAAAAAGGTGCTCGTAGCCCTTGCGGTCGCTCCAGTGCAAGCGGTAAAGGCTGTTTGGAGCCCGAATCGGGAGAGGACGAAGCACGTACGCGTCGAAGATCGTGAAGATGGCAGTGTTAACGCCAAGCCCAATCGCGATGATCGCGATCACGCTGGTGGCAAACACAGGACTGCGCCGCATTCCGCGAAGCGCATAGCGAATGTCGGCCCAGAGTGTTTCAATGAAGTTGATACCGCGTGCCTCGCGGCACTCCTCGGCCGCACGCTCACGGCTGCCGAACTCCAGTATTGCCTGACGCCTTGCCTCCGCAGGATCAAGCTTTCGCGCTTCGTTCTTCCGTGCCTGCATCTCCAGATGGAACTGCAGTTCTTCACCTAGCTCCCCGTCCATTTCGCGACGAAAGGTCAACGCTCGCAGCCGAAGAAGGAGATCTCGCCAGTGCATATCAGGCCATCCTTAATACCCTTGCGATCGCGTCGGTGATGCGACTCCAGTTTTCCGCTTCCACTTCGAGTTGCTTGCGTCCTGCAGCGGTGAGCACGTAGAAGCGGGCACGGCGTCCCAATTCGGAAATGCCCCACTCGGCTTTGATCCAGCCGCGGTGTTCGAGACGGTGCAACGCGGGATAGAGCGAGCCCTGGTTTACATGGAGCACATCCTGCGAAATTTGCTGGATGCGCTCCGAGATCGCCCAGCCGTGCATGGCTTCGGCTCGGAGCGCGCGCAGGATCAGAAGGTCGAGAGTGCCTTGCAGAAGATCGAGCCGAGGTTTGTCCGGAGCCATTGCTGTCGATATCCGACAACAAGATACGCCTTGTTGTTGTCGAATGTCAACACAACGGATTTGCTGGCATTTCAGTCACTTTGAACGACTTTTAAAAGAAGCCTTCTGGTTCGGTTTGGAGATTTGAAATGACTATTATGACCATTAAGACTATAATCGTTGATCGGAGCTGATTGTGGGAACTCAGAATTGGACAGTCGCGGAGGCGAAAGCGAAATTTAGTGAGGTGCTGGACCGCGCCCAAGCCGAGGGCCCTCAGACCATCACGCGCAATGGCAAAAAGGCTGCGGTGCTGGTTGCGGCCGACGAGTGGGAGCGCAAGACAAAGCGTCGTGGAAACCTGGCGGAATTCTTTGCCTCTTCGCCGTTGCGCGGCGCCAAATTGAAAGCCAAGCGCGTGCATGGTCGCGTGCGCAAAGTCGAGCTATGAGCTTCCTTCTGGACACAAATGCGGTCTCGGAATGGGTGAAGCCGCAACCGAATCCTGGGCTGATCGCGTGGATGGAGGCGACCGACGAGGATCGTGTATTTCTCAGCGTCGTCACTCTAGTCGAACTGCGTTACGGCGTCGAACGGCTGCCCGCAAGCAAAAAGCGCAAGCGATTGGAAGATTGGCTGGAAAACGAACTGGCACTACGCTTCGAGGAACGGATTCTAGGCATCGATGTTCCCATTGCTCATGTCTGTGGCAGGATCGTCGCCCGTCGTGAGGCGCTCGGCCGCCCGATTGAGGTGATGGATGCTCTGCTCGCGGCGACCGCGGATATCCACCGACTTACGCTGGTTACTAGAAATGATTCCGATTTTGAGGGTACCGTTCCCTATGTGAATCCATGGTCATGAGTCTGGAAGCGGACCAAACGGTTCAGACTCATTCGACGCGGAGAATCTCCACCGCGTCGAGGGAAACGCCCCGAAGGATGGCAGCGGTTAAGATGACCTCTCATGATCTTCCAAATGAAATTCTTGGCCACGCTGTGGCTTCTCGTTGTCCCTTGTTTCGCACAGAAGGTTGCGATCACATTCGATGACCTGCCGCTGAACGGCGATTTGCCGCCGGGAGTCACACGAGTTCAAATTGCGCACGACACGATTGCAATCCTGAAGGCTCGACACCTTCCTCCGGCGTATGGATTCATCAATGGTAAGAAACTGGAAGGCAATGAGGATGCGGCACAGGCGTTGAAGCTCTGGGCGGCCTCGGAGCCGTTTGGAAATCACACGTATCGCCATCTGGACCTGAATGCGAATGCCACTGAAAACTTCGAGCAGGAAATCGCGCAGAACGAACCGGTTCTGGAACTGCTCGGAGGACCTGGCGCGAACTGGCGTTGGCTCCGCTATCCGTTCCTTCGGGAAGGTGACACAGTCGAGAAGCGCCGTGCTGTTCGCGCCTATCTTCAGGCGCATGGATACCGAGTGGCGCAGGTGACGCTCGATTGGGAAGACTACCTGTGGAACAGCGCCTACGCACATTGTGTCGCTAAAAACGACACACAGTCGATCGCGTGGCTGCACTCAAGCTATTTGCAGATCGAGTCTTCATACCTCGATCTCGACCGTCAACTGGCGCAGTTGGTGTACGGCCACGATATCAATCACGTTCTGTTGCTGCACCTCGGCGCGTTCAGCAGCACAATTCTGCCGGATGCCTTTGATCTGCTGGAGAAAAAAGGATTCAAGCCAGTGACGTTGGAGGAAGCAGAGAGCGATCCGGTGTACGACAGTGATCCGGATGTAGGCTCGAAATACGGCGGGACACTGCTGGAGCTGTGGATGCAGGCAAAGCAAATCAAATTTCCGAAAGCCATGCCAAAGCCTTACAAACAACTGCAAGAGATCTGCAAATAGCTAACCGACAAATTCCGGACATTACTCAGCTCTCAGCGCTTCCATCGGATCGATTCGGACTGCGCGTCTCGCAGGCAGGTAGCTGGCGACGAAACCGAGCGCGGCAGTCATGAATGCGACGACAGCGAACGTTGCGGGGTCAGTTGGACTTACATGGAAGAGCAATGAATGCAGCAACCTTGTGAGAACAATGGCACCTGCAGTACCGACCACAATGCCTGCGACCGTCACTCGGAGGCCACGGCCAATGACCAGCCAGAGAATGTTTTCGGTCGGCGCACCTAGCGCGCTGTAATAATCTCCAACCTCCGTGTAAGAACGAGCCGACTTCTTCAGTTCATCAAAGCGAATAGGCGTTGCCCCAGACGTGACCAGGACCAGGCGTTCAGGATGTCGATAGCCAAGCGGACGCAGCAGAATACCTTCGACGAGAGAGAAGATTGCAGTAGTCGCGCCAATACCCAGGGCAAGAGTCGCAATGACTGTCAGTGTGAATGCGGGAGCTTTGCGAAATTGGCGTAACGCGAAGCGAAGATCCTGTGCAATTGCGTTGACCATGCGTCCTCCCGGTGGCTGCTGCGCAATCAGTGGTTCCAGCGAAGATAGTCCGCAGCTACCGATAATCGCAAGGGTGAATCGGAATACTCGCGCGGCCCGGGCAATAAGCTGATGCGGCCAGGAAGAGTGGACCGCCGCCATTCAGTTTCGTTGATTATTTTGTTTAGGCGAGAAATTTTGTTTGTCAGGAGTTTCGATGTTCACCTCACGTCCAATCGGATTTGTGCGCAGCAGGTACACAGCAACCGCTGAAGTTCCCAAAGGACTCGGCGCGAAGCACGAAGCTGACGGCGTGCTCAGTATCCTGCCGGAGTTCGGCGATGGGCTGACCGACATCGAAGGTTTCTCGCACTTGTACATTTTGTGGGAGTTTGACCGGAGCAGCGGATTTGAGCTGCTCGGCGCTCCGCCATCGGATAACCGGCAGCATGGTGTGTTTGCGACGCGATCGCCGCGGCGTCCGAATCCAATCGCGCTGACTGTAGTCGAGCTGCGGCGCCGCGATGGTCTCGAACTTCATGTTCGCGGTGTCGACATGCTCGACGGAACTCCGATTCTCGACATCAAGCCATACCTCTCCAGTATTCCTGCTGAGAAGCTGCGGCGCAAAGATGGCTCGCCGAAGCTGAAGCGCGGCAGAAGTGAGCGGCAGCTCGCGTTCAATCCAACCCCACGGTAGAGACAATCTTCTATGCTGATGTGAATAACTCGAATATTTCCAGTCTGCCCCGCGCAACTCGAATGGCGAAGTCACGGTTGTGATCGAGACGCCGAAGGGCCATCGCAACAAATTCAAGTACGACGAAGAGAAAAATGTCTTCAGGCTCAGCGGCGTTCTGCCGGTAGGAAGCAGCTTTCCCTATGATTTTGGCTTCATTCCCTCGACAAAAGCTCCCGATGGAGATCCGATCGATGTTCTGCTGCTAATGGACGAGCCGGCATTCCCCGGCTGCTTGATCGACGCACGGCTCGTCGGCGTGATCGAAGCTGAGCAGACGGAAGATGGCAAGACCGCACGCAACGATCGACTGATCGCGGTTGCCGCCCATTCCAACGAATATTCAGACTTGCGCTCCTTACGTGACGTGAATCCGCATTTGATCGAAGAAATTCAACACTTCTTCGTCAGCTACAACCAGATTCGCGGAAAGAAGTTCAAGCCGCTCGGTGTGTATGGCCCAAAACGGGCCATGAAGCTGCTGGAGCAGTGCATGAAAGATGTTGGTGACAACAAGAAGAAACGCGCAGCCTGAGCCGCATTTATGATTAGCGGCGATGACTCGCGTGCTCATCGCAAGTTCGAATCCCGGTAAACTGGCTGACTTCGCTGCTGCCGCCTGTGTATTCGAAATAGAAGTCGCGCCGCTGGCTGGCATCAAGCAAATCCAACCTCCGGAAGAAACTGGAACGACATTCGAAGAAAATGCTCGCCTCAAGGCTGAGTACTACAGCCGGTATGCCCCGCATGAAATTGTGATCGCAGACGATTCCGGATTAGTTGTCGATGCGCTCGGAGGGGAACCGGGGGTGCGCTCCGCCCGATACGCCGAAGATGTGGGAATTTCTACTCACGACCCCGACGCTGCCAACAATGCTTTGCTGCTGAGAAACGCCGAACGAATTCCCGATCCGCAACGCCAGTGCGCGTTCGTGTGCGCCATCGCAGCGGCCCAAAGTGGAACCACCCTTCATACATTTACGGCCCGAGCCAACGGTATGTTGCTGCGCGAGGCGCGAGGCAACAACGGCTTCGGATACGACCCCCTCTTCTACTTTTCGCAGCTCAGCCAGTCCTTCGCGGAGATCTCGCGAGAGGAAAAGCTAAAAGTCAGTCATCGGGGAGCAGCTTTTCGCATGTTCCTGGAGTGGATGAACGCGCGCAAGCAGGCCCATGTTTAGAACGAGAATCAGCAAAGACCTCGTTGTAGAGTTTCTTCCGCCTGCACCTCGATCGCGAAAAGAAAAAATCATCGTCTTGTGCGACGGCATGCCATCGACTCCCCGCAAGCAGGGCTTGGCCGGCTTTCTCGCCGATAAGGGCTTCTGGGTGCTTTACCCGCGCTATCGCGGAGCTTGGGAGAGTGGAGGACGGTTTCTGGCGAGATCTCCGCACGAGGACATTCTCGACGTAATCGAGGCTCTCAGGACGCCGATCGTCGAGGTGACGTTCGGTAAGCGATTCCGCGTGCGTGCACAAGAGACATTCGTAATCGGCGGGAGCTTTGGCGGAGCGGCGGCGATCCTGTGTTCGCTGGATCGGCGGGTGAAGAAGGTCGTCGCAAATTGCCCGGTTGTGGATTGGTCGATTCTTTCCCATTCGGAACACGCAGAGACTTCAAATCCCAGTTACGTCGCTTACATCCACGACGCGTTCGGAAGCGCATACAGGCTCTCGGATCGAAATTGGAACAAGCTGCGCTCCGGACGCTTCTACAATCCGGCACACCACATCAACGAAATCACACCGTCCAAGGTGCTGATGTTTCACGCCAAGGACGATCCGTATGTCCCATACAGTTCAGTGAAGCGCTTTGCCGAGAAGACCGGTGTGGCCCTAAAATCCTTCCCGCGAGGAGGACACATTGGAACTGAATACATTGTGCGGCGGTACTGGCGACAGATCGAAAGCTTCTTTAACCAACAGGATTGAAACAAGTGCGGGCATCTGCTCTGCGGCCCATTCTCTGAGACTTTCTCTCTGCAGCGCTCTGCTTGTTTTCCTGCCATTCTTGTGCTTCGGCCAGCAAACGACTCCGCCCACCAACCTCCCTGCTCCACAGGGAGGTGATTACATCGCCCACGACTTCCATTTTCGTTCCGGCGAAACTCTGCCCGAACTGAGACTGCACTACACGACCTTTGGCAAACCGCACCGCAATACCAACGGTGTAGTCGATAATGCGGTGCTGATCCTGCATGGCACCGGCGGAACTGGACACCAGTTCCTCGCGCCGCAATTCGCAGGCGTGCTGTTCGGGCCAGGGCAGCTCCTCGACGTGAATCGCTACTTCATTATCCTTCCTGATAACGTCGGCCATGGAAAATCGAGCAAGCCGAGCGACGGCATGCATGCGCATTTTCCCCAATACGATTACGACGACATGATCGCCGCGCAGCACGAAATGCTGGAAAAAGGGCTCGGCGTGAACCATCTGCGCCTCATTATGGGAACGTCCATGGGCTGCATGCATTCCTGGGTGTGGGGAGAAACATATCCGGACTTCATGGACGCCCTCATGCCGCTTGCGTGCCAGCCGGTGCAGATCGCCGGCCGCAATCGCATGTGGCGCAAAATGGTAATCGACGGCATTCGCAATGATCCCGATTGGAAGAATGGGGACTACACAACCGAGCCGCGCGCCGCGCTGGAGATCGCGACAGACTTTCTGCTGATCGCCGGCAGCGCGCCCTTGCCGATGCAGATCCAATACCCGACGCGCGATGCCGCCGATCAATACCTGGAGAACTATTGCAAGCGTGTAACGCATAATATCGATGCCAATGATTTGCTGTACGCGGTGAGCTCATCGCGCAACTACGATCCTTCGCCCAATCTCGAGAAGATCACCGTTCCCGTGATGTACATCAATTCCGCCGATGATTTCATCAATCCTCCCGATTTAGGCATCGCGGAACGCGAGATCAAGCGAGTGCGGCGCGGACACTTCGTGCTCATTCCGGCTTCTCCCCAGACGCACGGACATGGGACTCACACTTGGGCGGTCTTCTGGCGACAGTATCTGAAACAGTTGCTGGACGAGTCTGCGTCCTCTGCCGGCGCCTCATTAACTCGCGGCAAGAAAAGCTTGAGGTGAGAACGGATTCCTTAAGCCGAGATCGGTTCAGAAGCAACCGAGGTCGGAGCATTAGGCGCTTTCAGTTCGGGCATTGGCGCGGCCATGAACAACCGCCGACACGGTCGCGCGAGCCATCTAGCCATTGTGGTTGCACGACTCCTGCGAGCGCTGTCGGTCGCGATTCCGGTGTTGGCGTACATTTGCCGGTAGAGTTTTGAGATGAAGATCAGGATTAACCGCGCCTTAAACGAGGAAGCGACGGCCGATCGTCTCCAAACTTCGGAGAAGCTATAGAAACGATCCCACACGCGTTGGGTTCGCTCTCGCATTTCGTCCGAACTCATCGTGGGATGTGGCATGAACATCTTCGGACGCTCTGCGTGAGGGATGAGCCAGTAGCGCGTCAGCGGGATTCCTCCCACTCTGTGCACCTGCTCGCCTTGCGCTTTCTCCCAGCGCTCAAAATCGACTGTGCCGGGAAACGGCGTAAGCATCAAAAACTGAGCGAACTGCAACCCTGCTCTTTGCGCCAGCTGAAGCGTGGCGTCGAATGTCTCCTGGCGATCGCTCGGGAGGCCGAAGATAAACGAGCCCAGCACGTGTACGCCATGCTGACGAAATTTCTTCAGCTGGCTCACCAGGTCTTCTCCCGACCGATTGAAATCCTTGTAAACGGCCTTCAGGCCTTCTGGCGTCACCGCCTCGACTCCGACCAGTCCGCCTTTAATGTTGGCTTTGCGCATCGCGATCAGGAACTGGTCATCCTCTGCCGCTTCCATGGTTATCTGCGTAAAGAAGTTCATGTCGGCGGGCAAATTGGCGAGCCGGGCCATGAGCTCGAATCTCTCGTTGCGAATGGCGGTCAGTTGCGTGAGCCTTTGCTGGTTCCCTTGTCGCTCCGCCAGCCTCAGATCAGTGAATGAGACCGGATAAAAGTTGTCATCCGCCAGAGCGATAAAGCGGAATCCCCTGCGCCGCAACTCGACGATCTCATCGATCACTGCATCTGTGGAACGCTGCCGCGGTCGCTGGCCATCGGTGCGCCATACGGAACAGAACGAACAGTGCTTGGGGCAGCCTCGAATAGTCTGCACCGATGCCCACATATAACGGTCTGCGGACAGCAAATCCCACCGAGCTGCCTTGAATCGGTCTGCTTCGACGCGGCCGCCTTCATACGTCCGCTTCAACTGGCCCTTGACGTAGTCGTTCAGTGCCTCTCCCCAAGCCACATCGCCGTCGCCTCGGACCACCGCGTGCGCGCCTCCGCGTTCGAATGCCTCCTCCGGATAAAGCGTGGCATGAATTCCTCCGAAGATGACCACGGCTCCGCGTTCGCGCGCCATCCGCCCGATGGTGTAGCCGCGCAGCGCGTTACCCGTATGGATTCCTATGCCGACAACGTCGCCTGCGTGTATCCGATCAAAATCCAATGGTCGCAAGGTTTCGTCGCACAGCTCAGGATCGCCGAATAAAGGTGGAGTCGCAGCCGCAAGCACGAACAGCCATCGCGGAGTGATGACGGCCACGCCGAAGGAGGAATCACTAGGATTTACGAGGTGAACTTTGACTGCAGAAACAGATCCCATCAGTGGGTCATGCTGCATAGGAACCTTAGATGCACAATTGCGCCAGGTGCTCACGTCAACCTGCGCAAGTGCTTTTGGATTTCAGCGTCGGTGGAAGTCTACACATTGGGCTCCGTGGAACCCACACATTTATACGCTGTTTTCTATACGCTGTTTTCGCTTCTACCGCGGGTCCCCTCTGTGCCCCCCGCGAGCACCCCAGCAACCGCTAAGTCGGCGCCTGCCGCGGATCCCGGTGTCCTCCGTGTTGAAAAGGTGTTGCTGTGAGCCGAAAGCCGGAAGCCAGCCGAGAGTAGCCAGTCCGACTCGCAGCTCAGAAGCTTAGAAGTTCAGGAGCTCAGCAGCTCCTTTTTTGTCGATTTTCTCCCCGTCCAACGACGATAGGATGAACGATTCAGCACCCGGAGAAGGAGAACAATGAAATACCTCTGTTTCGGATACTACGACAAAGCCAAATTCGACGGCATGACCAACGCCGAGCGAAACGCCATGTTCGACACCTGCTTTTTATACGACGACCATCTTCGCGCCAACGGACACTGGGTTGGTGGAGAAGCGCTTCAGCCTGCGGAGACCGCCCGCACCCTGTATTTGAAGAACGGCAAACTGGCAACTACCGACGGTCCCTATGCGGAAACCCAGGAACAACTCGGCGGCATTCTCGTCCTCGAGGCGCCCGACATGAATCACGCCGTGCAGCTCATGGCAAAGCATCCCGCGCTGACGTATGGCAACATCTTCGAGATTCGTCCAGCGGCGGACATGAACGAAATCATGCAAGCAAGTGAGCAGCGACGGAGACAGACCACCGCACGCTGAAGACGCAGTGTTGCTGTGGAAGCCGATGGCCGAGAGCCGAAAGCCGAGAGCCGGTTTTCCGTGTCATCCGTGCCCGTCCGTGTAATCCGTGTCGTGTTTTGGATTTGTCGCGGTTCTCCCTCCGTGTTGAAGGTGTTGCTGTGAGCCGATAGCTGGTAGCCGATAGCTGGCAGCTGGTAGCTTCTTATTCATGCTTTTGGCTCAGCCCTGGTGGGTAAATCTGCTGATTCTGATTCCGGTTGTCTCCTTTTATTTTTGGCGGCGGGAAAAGCTTGCGATCGAGTGGAAGACGCTAATTGCTGCGGCTGCCTTTGCGGCGGCGTTTGGATTCGTTGAGGCTGCGTGCGTCGATTATCTGCGCGGCGACGTTCCCAGCTTGCAGTCGCTAACGATTCAGCCGAGTGACATCGCGAATCCTCAGGCGCTGCACTTGCTGCCCAACCGGTTGTTGAAGACAGAGACCTTCCGCGAAGCGGCCACCATAATCATGCTCATCGCGGTGCCGTTCCTTGGCGCACGCAGGGCGAGAGAGCGATGGGCGCTGTTTCTATGGTGCTTCTCAATTTGGGACTTGGTCTATTACGCCGGCCTGCGGGCGACGATCCACTGGCCCACCTCCCTGCGCGACATCGACGTGCTCTTCCTAATCCCGAGACCATGGTTCGCGGAGCTCTGGTATCCGCTGCTGGTGAGCGCAGCAACCATATCAGCGGTGATGCTTGGGACGCAGCGAACTTCAAGTAAACATCTACGAAAAAATTTGCCAAGTGAGCCCCGACCGACTCTGCCAAGTTCACCTCTTATTGCCGATGCCGTGCGAGAATCGATGATTGATTGCCATTCTGATGTGTGGGAACTCAAAAACAGAAGTTCGAGCTAAACGGGACGTGCCGCTCCCTCCTGACTCCGAACCCCCAACCCCCGTTGAGGAACCGCCGGACCGCCCCCAACAGGAGCCGCCTGCCCCAGTCCGCGAGCCCGATCCAACCCCGCCTGATCACCTCATTCCCGTTAAGAAACAGGTCCTCTGTTATTAGCAGCTCAAGCGGGCAGAAGCTTAAAGTCTGTCATTCTGAGTCCGCCTACTGCGGACGAAGAATCTCCCGCGATGCTTCGGACTTAATTGCTGCCGGTAAGGCTCTTTGGCCATAGCCTTACGCGTTTTCCACGTGTCCTCCGTGTTGAAAGGTGTTGCTCTGAGCCGATGGCCGAAAGCCGGCTTCTTGCTATTACCTTCGTTTCAGGAACATGCAAGCAGCAGAACTCGCATCTTATCAAATTTGATAAGATGGTATATGTGACCTGCGGGATCGTTTTCTTTGAAGACCGCGAGGGCAAGGCTCCGGTTCTCGAGTGGCTCGATTCACAGCCGGACGAGGTTCGCCGGAAAGCTGCTCGCGGCAATTGCCAAGCTGCAGCAGCATGGCCCGACGCTTCCGCTTCCGTACTCTTCCCAGATCGAGGGCAGAATGCGAGAGCTCAGGACACAATTAGGCAAGAACAAATATCGCGTGCTGTATTTCTTTGATGAAAACCGAGCTGCCGTTCTGCTTCATGGGTTTCAAAAGAATACGGCTGCCGTCGAGGAATTTGACAAAAAGATTGGCCGCTCCCGAATGGCTGAGCACAGTGAGCGGCTGGCGCGAGCAGTGCGGAAAACGCATAAGAAGAAGTGAGTAGATCAAGTCATGAAAAAAAGAAATTCGTGGGATGCCTATTTGAAGCAACAGCTAAAGAATCCCAAAGTGCGGCAAGCATTTGAAGAGGAGAGCCGGATTCTGGATCTTGGTATTGCGCTAGCAAAAAGTCGCTCTAGCCAGGGCCTGACGCAGGAAGCTGTTGCAAAGCGGATCGGTACGAGTGCGCCGCAAATTAGCAGGACCGAAAAGGCGCCCGAGAATGCAAACGTCAAGACGCTGATGCGCTACGCTCACGCAATCGGAATGGAGCTAAAGGTGAAACTGGTGCCCCGTTCTGGGAACAGGCGCGCCAGAAAACTGCCGGGGTCAGGGTTCGGAAAACGATCGTCAGGGTTGAAAGCGGCAGCAGTGCAACGCGCCTAGCGTCGTTTTGCAATTCCCAGAAGCAGCCGGTCATCAAGTCCGGCGTCCAGTGTTGGTGTTGGTTTAGCCGAATGCGAAAGCCGCTTTTGCGTCATCCGTGCCCGTCCGTGCGATCCGTGTCGTGTTTTGCCGTTGCTTTCGCCGAATGCCCGACAGCCGAATGCCGATAGCCATCTTCGCATTCACGACACTCTTTCGAGGTGGCCTAGGGTGGGATGAGGCCTTTTGCGATTCCGTCCGCAATCAGGCGTGCAAGGAGTAGTCCGGCGTCTCGCTTACTGAGCGGCTGCGTAATTCCAAGTTCCTTCAGGAACCCGTTTTTCAGTGGCTGTAGATCGAAATACGTTGGTGCTACCAGCCCCGCGACTTTCCTTATGTTCTCGCCATCGTATCCACGCTCCAGCACGTCTTGCGCCAGCCTTGGGATGTCCTCCGTGGGCACCTCGCCGAATTCCCAACGAGCGTGAATCAGTTCAGGCGAAAATGGCAGATGGTTGAGGAGCGTTGTTCTCCCGGCGGGATTCTGATGTCTGCAATGTTCGCCGGATTCCGGATGCAGGAATACGACCCGTCTGGCACCCTTTGCTTGTCACCCTTGGCCTGGTGATTCGCGGCGCCGCCCAGGCGATCGAGTTTTACAAGAAGTCGTTGGGCGCACAGGAACTATCGCGCATGGCTATGCCCGACGGCAAAATCGGTCACGCCGAGTTGAAGATTGGCGACTCCGTCATCTTCCTCGCCGACGAGATGCAGAATCCAGGCAATGCCAAGTCGCCACAAAGCCTCGGCGCTACTACGACC